>ERZ795053.5882-NODE-5882-length-12469-cov-4.944095_pt1 | contig 12469 bp, 11 predicted proteins | sample MGYA00375137_ERZ795053 | MGnify/ENA primary metagenome ERZ795053 (study PRJEB30182, sample SAMN05720284) | activated sludge metagenome | isolation source: Anaerobic digester | place: Hong Kong | collected 2014-12-17 ... | reverse complement strand
CGCGGCAACGCCGGGTCGTGCCCGACGTACCAGGGGTATTCCAGCATGGCGGAGACGCACTCCGGCGCGACCACCTTGAGCAGCCCGCCCAGCGTGCGCGGCTTGCGCTGCGCCGTCTGCAGCATCACCAGCGCCGCCCGCTCGAGCGCGGTCAGACCCGCCGCCCGCTGGTAGAGCTTCTTGCTGTCCGCGATCGCCAGGCGTGAATCACTCTTCTTCGGTGCGCGGCAGATGCTCCCCGTCAGCGCTTCCCACAGATCCGCGCCCACCAGCGCATCGGGCACTTCGAAGACCACGCCCGACGCCACCAGCGGCCCCAGCAACGGTCCGTAACCTGCCTCGTCGATCCCCGCGACCAGCACGATCGTTCACTCCGTAACGCCTGCGCAACCGCAGGACCATTCCAATGTAAACGTCGCCGCCCGCCTGACACAAGCCCATCTGCGCAGTTTGACAACCTCGACGCGCCGCCTAGACTGCGAAGCCCGCGTTGTTTCTCTGGGCCACCGACTAACGCGCTCGCAGCGGGCGGGTCTGGTTCAGTGGTTCGGGCAGGGAGACGACGTCGGTCAGGCCGGAATCTGATAACGAACATTCCGCGCGCGGCACTGCCTGCGATGCAGTGATCGCGATCGGGAGCGAAAACCAACAACCCCAGGGAGATTGACACCATGAAACTGCGAAGCCAACTCGTCGTGATGGGCTCGGCGATGCTCATCCTCGCGGCTGTCCCCACCATTGCCCGCGCCGAGGGCAAGCTCAAGGCCACCGTCAAGAAGGCCGGCGAGCGTCCGCGCCGCCTGGTCATCGACATGGCGGCTGACCCGAACTGCATCAAGGCCCACACCGAGGCCGACGGCAAGGTCAAGAAGGTCGGCACCGAGAACGCCCTCGTCAGCAAGGAAGGCGAGGTGATGAACGCCATCGTCTACGTCAAGGACGGCCTCGGCGACAAGGAATATCCGGCCCCCAGCGAGAAGAAGACGCTCGAACAGAAGGGCTGCATGTACGACCCGCACGTACTGACCATCCAGGTCGGCCAGCCCCTCACCGTCATCAACGACGACGAGACGCTGCACAACATCCACAGCTTCGCCAAGAAGCAGCGGGCGTTCAACTTCGCCCAGCCGCAGAAGGGCATGGAGAAGGACGTGGACTTCCAGCGCGAGGAGTTCGTGCTGGTCAAGTGCGACGTGCACCCCTGGATGAGCGCCCACATCGGCGTCTTCAACCACCCGTTCAGCGCCATCACCGACAAGTCGGGTGCGGCGACGATCGAGAACCTCCCGCCCGGCGAGTACACCATCGGCGTCTGGCACGAGGAGTTCGGCGAGAAGGAGCAGAAGGTCACCATCAAGGACGGCGAAGAGGCCACCGTCGAGTTCACCTTCGAGTAGAACCCTCCGGCGCGCCAACTGCCCAGTCATGGACTATCAGCCGCCGCGATCCTCCGGGTCGCGGCGGCTTTTTGTATCCGGGCCGTGTCGAAATCTCCGCCGCAAGTGCCGGAGATTGGGCTAAGGGCAGGCGCGGCAAGGGTTTGACGCGGTCCACGCAAGTCCCTACACTCACCTCTCTCGACCGTGAGGCGTCAGCAACCTGTGGACGACGCCGATCCGCCGGATTCGGGGCGGTGCACGGCCGGTATCGAGAACATTGCTATTGCGGCACAACAGTGACGCGCCGATACGCCCAGCCGTAGCGGCCCGGGCTGCGGTCTCTTCCCGCGGCCTGCGCACCTCGCGGCGCGGCGCCTGCGCTGTCCGGCACAGGAGGTGACTTCTTCGCATGGTCGCAACACGATTCTGGCTTCCGCTGGATATCTCCAGTCACGGAACCGCCATCGACAACCTCATCGCGTATCTGCACATCTTCATGGCCGTGCTCTTCATCGGCTGGGGGATCTTCTTCGTCTACTGCCTGATCAAGTTCCGCGGCGGTCCGGGCCGCCGGGCGCGTTACGACGACATCAAGGCCAAGCCCTCCAAGTACGCCGAGGTCGTCGTCGTCGCCATCGAGGCGGTGCTGCTCGTCGGCATCTCCATGCCGGTCTGGGCCAGCTACCGCGCCGATCCGCCCAAGGATAACCCGCTCACGGTCCGCGTCGTCGCCCAGCAGTTCGCCTGGAACATCCACTACCCCGGCCCGGACGGCAAGTTCGGGAAGACGAAGCCGGGCCTCGTGAATGAGGTGACCAATCCGCTGGGCCTCGATCGCGACAACGATCCCAACGCCGCCGACGACATCGTCAGCATCAACAACTTTTACGTCCCCAAGGGGCGCGACGTGGTCGTGCGGCTCACCAGCAAGGACGTCATCCACTCCTTCGCGGTGCCGCTGCTGCGCGTCAAGCAGGACGTCATCCCCGGCATGGAAATCCCGGTGTGGTTCAAGGCGCTCGAGACCAACGACCAGGTGCGCGAGCAGCTCACCCGGCGCGTGCAGGTGCCGACCGATCCCGCCGGCATCGAGGACTTCGCCAACGAGCATCGCGCCGACGTCTTCATGGACGACTTCGGCAAGAACGCCGACGGCAAGCCGATCGCGGTCGCCGGCGGGTGGGTCACCGACGAGTTGACCAAGGCCCTGGGCGCCGCGGGCGTCACGGAGATCGACGTCGCCCCCAAGGACCCCGTCAACATCCAGTGCGCCCAGCTCTGCGGCCTGGGCCACTACCGCATGATGGGGCAGATGCAGATCGTCGAACCCGCCGCCTTCCAGGAGTGGCTCGACAGCCAGTCGGGCGGTGAAGAGGAATTCTTCGAGGACGAATAGGCCGTATGACCGTGGGCGCCCGCGTCGCGGACAGCGTCCCGCAACCGGTGCAATCTTTCATTCGGGTCAGGATTGAACATCCATGAGCAGTGACCACGCACACGCCCATCACCACGATCCGGGCTTCATCCGCAAGTACATCTTCTCGGTCGACCACAAGGTCATCGGCGTGCAGTACGCCGTGACCAGCCTGGTCTTCCTGTTCCTCGGCTTCACGCTGATGATGATCATGCGCTTCCAGCTCGCGTACCCCAACCACATCATCCCGGTGATCGGGCCGTGGTTGTCGCACGCGGTGGAGGGGCTGGTGACCGAGAAGGGCCGCCTGCTGCCGGAAGGCTACAACGCCCTGGGCGCCATGCACGGCACCATCATGGTGTTTCTCGGCGTGGTGCCGCTCGCCGTGGGCGGGTTCGGCAACTACGTGATGCCGCTGCAGATCGGCGCGCCCGATATGGCCTTCCCCAAGCTGAACATGGCCAGCTACTGGGTGTTTCTGCCCGGCGGCATCATCATGTTGGCCAGTTTCTTCGTGCCCGGCGGCGCCGCCAACAGCGGCTGGACCTCGTACGCACCGCTCTCCGTCACCGCCAACACGGTCGGCACCAACGCGTTCTGGAACGGCCAGACCATGTGGCTGCTCGGCATGGTCTTTCTGATCACCTCGTCGCTGCTGGGCAGCGTCAACTTCATCGTGACCATCGTGCACCTGCGCGTGAACGGCCTGAAGATGTTCCGCCTGCCGTTCTTCGTCTGGGCGCAGTTCGTGACGTCGTTCCTGCTGCTGCTCGCCTTCCCGCCGCTCGAGGCCGCGGGCGTCATGCAGCTCATGGACCGCGTATTCCACACGAGCTTCTTCATGCCCTCGGGCCTCGTGGTCAGCGGCGTGATGCAGGACCAGCACCTCGGCGGCATGTACGCCGGCGGCGGCAGCCCGCTGCTCTGGCAGCACCTGTTCTGGTTCCTCGCCCACCCGGAGGTGTACGTGCTCATCCTCCCCGCGATGGGCATCGTCGGTGAGGTCATCGCCAACAACACGCGCAAGCCCATCTGGGGCTACCGCATCCTGGTCTACTCGATCATCTTCCTGGGCTTCATGTCGTTCATCGTCTGGGCCCACCACATGTTCCTCACCGGCATGGGGACATCGATCAGTACCTTCTTCCAGACCACCACGATGATCATCTCCATACCCAGCGTGGTGATCCTTACGGCGCTGTTGCTCAGTCTCTACGGCGCGGCGATACGCTTCACCGTGCCCATGCTCTTTGCGCTGGCGTTTTTGCCGATGTTCGCGATCGGCGGCCTGACCGGTCTGCCCCTGGGCCTGTCCGCGTCCGACATCCACCTGCACGACACGTACTACGTGATCGGGCACTTCCACTACGTGGTCGCGCCCGGCACGATCATGGCCCTCTTCGCGGGCATCTACTACTGGTTCCCGAAGGTCACCGGCCGCAAGATGAACGACTTCCTCGGCAAGCTGCACTTCTGGCCGACGTTCATCTTCATGAACGGCGTGTTCATGCCCATGTTCTTCGTCGGGCTATCCGGCGTGTCCCGCCGCTTGTGGGACCAGACCAACTACATGCTCGGCAACGAGACGCATGGCTGGGTGAAGATGTCCTCGTGGAGCGCGTGGATGCTGGGGATCTCCCAGCTCCCGTTCATCATCAATTTCGTGATCAGTGCGTTCGCCGGCAAGAAGGTGGCGGCCAACCCGTGGCACGCGACCACGCTGGAGTGGGCGGCGCCGTCGCCGCCGCCGCACGGGAACTTCCCCGAGGTGCCCGTGGTCTACCGCGGCCCGTACGAGTACAGCGCCCCCGGCGCGAAGGACGATTACAGCCCGCAGCATCTGCCCGACGTGAGCCTGGCCTGATGCCCCGGGAGTTCCGGCTGCTCCGGCTCAGCGCCGCCCCAGCCCATGACGACGTGAATGGAGTATCCCAGTGTCGACTGCATCCGCTGAAGCCTTGCCCCATACGCTGACGCCCCATCCCGTAACCGGGATGTACAACGGCAAGTTTGGACTCTGGCTCTTCCTGGCCTCTGAAATCATGCTGTTCGGCGCGCTGTTCAGCTCCTACGTGCTGCTCCGCGTGAACGGTGCGTTCCCGCACCACGGCACGCCGGAGAACAGCCTCAGCGTCCCCATCGGCACGCTCAACACGATGATCCTGATCACGTCGAGCGTGACCATGGTGCTGGCCTGGGCGTCATTCAAGCTCAACAAGCCGGGCAAGGGCCGCCTGTTCCTGCTGCTCACCATGCTGCTGGCGATGACCTTCCTGGTGATCAAGATCATCTTCGAGTACCGCCACAAGTACCACATGGGCATCCGCCCCGACACCAGTACCTTCTACGCGATCTACTACTGCATGACCGGTCTCCACGGATTGCACATCCTCGGAGGCATCATCGTCATTGGCTATTTCCTGTTGCCCGGCTTCGGCCTCTGGAAGAAGAACCCCGAGCAGTTCACCAACCGCATCGAGTGCACCGGCCTGTACTGGCACTTCGTGGACCTGGTCTGGATCTTCCTCTTCCCGGTGTTCTACCTGCTATAAGGAGCGCAGCCGCGATGTCCGCAAGCGCTGAAGAAGTCAAACGCAGCATCAAGATCTACCTCGGCGTGTTCGGCGCCCTGGCGGTGCTGACCGTCGCCACGGTGATGGCCACCCGCCTGCACATGGGCATCGCCGCGGGTATCGCCCTGGCCCTGCTCATCGCCAGCGTGAAGGGCACCCTCGTGGCCTCGTACTTCATGCACCTGATCCACGAGCGCACCGCGCTCTACTGGATCCTCGGGCTCTGCGCGATCTTCTTCGTCAGCATGATCATGCTGCCGGTCCTCCAGACGACCGAGACCGTGCACCTCATGGACCCTATCTACAAGGCGGCGGGTGAGACGCGGCCGTTACCGACCCCAGCCCCCGCGCGCAGCTACGGAGCGGGGCATGAGGGCCACGGCGAGTCCGCCGAGACCGCCGAAGGTGCCGCTGGCGAGGGTGGACACTAGGATCCCCCGTCGCAGCGGAAGCCATTGCTGGCTCCGCCGCGAGGGGAACAGCCTCCAGGACCAACATCGATGTCGCTCAAGTTCTTCCACATCCTCTTCGTCATCGCCTCCACGCTGCTCATGGCGATGTTCGCGATGTGGTCGTGGCGCGAGTACCGTCAGACCCATGCAGCCGAGGATCTTGCGCTGGGCATCATCGCGATCGTCGCGGGCCTGGCCCTGCTCGTCTATGGCCGCTGGTTTCTTCAGAAGATCAAGAATGCGAGGCTGGCATGAACCGCTTGCGCTCGATCCGTGCATTGAGGCTGCGTTGGGTCGCCGTCTGCTCGGCGCTGCTCGTGTTGGTCGCTCCGCAGGCCGCCCGCGCGTGCGCCGTCTGCTTCGGTGATCCCAACTCGGACATGGCCAAGAGCGCCGTTCGCGGCGTCGCCTTCATGATCGGCGTGACGGTGTTCATGCTGCTCAGCATCGCCTCGATTGCCGGCGTCTGGATCGTTCGCGCCAACCGCCTGCAACGCGACATCGACCTGGATCTGGACACCGACGTACCTGAATAACCGAACCGATGACCCGCAACCTGCGCTACCATCCCTGGCTGCATCGCCTCGCGGTCCTCGTGGCTGCCTGGACGCTGCTCATGATCGTGGCCGGCGGCATGGTCACGAGCCAGAAGGCCGGCGACTCCGTGCCCGACTGGCCGCTGTCGTATGGCTCGCTGCTTCCGCCGATGGTGGGCAACGTCTTCTGGGAGCACGGCCATCGCATGGTCGGTATGGCCCTCGGTCTGCTGACCTTCACACTGGCGATCGCGGTCATTCGCACCGAGGCCCGTCCGCGTGTGCGGCTGCTCGGGTGGCTCGCGTTTCCCGCGGTGTGTCTGCAGGGCGCGCTCGGCGGCTTCCGCGTCAAAATCGTCTCCAGCGCCTGGCTGCAGGACCTGATCTTTACGCATCCCACGGGCCAGAAGGTCAACGATCTGCTCGTGCCGGTGGCGGTGGTGCACACCGCGACCGCCCAGTCGCTTTTCTGCCTGATGGTGATTCTCGCGGTCGTGACCTCACGGCGCTGGCTGCGGATCGGACGCGTGCCCCCGACGTGCCTGGCGTGCGGGTACAACCTCACCGGCCGCAACGATCAGCCGATGGTCTGCCCCGAGTGCGGGCAGGCGTCCGAGTTTGACGCACCGTTCGTCTCGCCGATGGCCCGCAAGCTGCGCGGCATCGCCATCGCGACACTCGCGATCATCTTTCTGCAGATTCTGCTGGGTGCTGTGCGCCGTCACACCGACGGCACCATCGTGTTCCACCTGATCGGCGCCGGCCTCGTCCTGCTCCACGTCGGCCTGCTCGCTCGCCGCGTGTTCGCGGGCTTCGCCAACGTGCCCGCGCTGGTCAAGCCGGTCATTTGGATGCTGATGCTGACCGCGATCCAGGTCGTGCTCGGCGTAGCCTCCTGGGTGCTGACCTACGAAGCGATCGTGAAGTCGTGGGATCTGCCGAATATCCGCGGCAGCGCCGAAGCCGCCAGTGCCGTGCTCACCGCGCACCTCGCGCTCGGGGCCGGCCTGTTTGCGCTCTGCACTGTGATCACCATGCGCAGTTTCCACAACGTTGCTTTGCCGGCGAGCGGCGAAGCCCTGGCGACCGACGCCCTGCCCGAAAGTGAGCCGTTGCCCGCATGACCGCTCTGGCCCAGGCCATCCGCAGCGCCACGCTCAACTGGCGAGCCCTCGTCGAGCTCGCCAAGCCGCGGCTGAGCGCGCTGGTGCTCTTCACCGCCCTGGTCGGCTATGCAGCCGGGGCCTCGGGCTCGATCGACGTCGCCTGCATGATTCACGTGCTGCTCGGCACCGCTCTCGTGGCCGCCGGGGCCAACGCCTTCAATCAGGTGATCGAACGCGACCTCGACGGCCTGATGGAGCGCACGAAGACGCGTCCGCTTCCGACGCAGCGCGTCTCGACGGCGGAGGCCACGCGTTTCGCCGTTCTCGTGTCCGCGGCGGGGCTGCTCGAATTGCTCTTTGGCGTGAACCTGCTCACCGCGTTTCTGGGCGCCGTCGCGCTCACCGCCTACGTGCTGCTCTACACGCCGCTCAAGCGCATCACGGTGCACAACACGCTGGTGGGGGCCCTCGTCGGCGCCCTGCCGCCGCTGATGGGCTGGACCGCCGCCCGCGGCGCGCTCGAGCCGGGCGGATGGGCGCTCGCCGCCATCCTCTTCGTCTGGCAGTTGCCACACTTCTTCGCGATTTCGTGGATTTACCGGGCCGACTACCGCCGCGGCGGATATCGCATGCTCGGTGCGGTTGATGAGTCGGGAGCGCTGACCCGCCTGCAGGTCGCCATCCTAGCGTTGCTGCTCATTCCGGTGAGCCTGATGCCGACGGTGGTCGGCGTCGCGGGCCGCACCTACTTCCACGTTGCACTCGTCCTCGGCGTCGCCTACTGGCTCACGTGCCTGTGGCCGCCGCGATTCAACCAGGATACCTGCGCCCGCCGCTCCTTCATCGCCTCGATCATCTACCTGCCGACGCTGCTCGCGTTCCTCCTGATCGACAAGCTCTGAGTTTCTCCGAGCAAAGATGCCAGTGTGCCACTGTTCTTGAGCAGTGGAAGCCTGCTCAGACTCTCAGTGTGCCACCGCTCTTGAGCGGTGCCCCCGTGTGTGCGGGCCTCCAGCACACCGCGGCGCTCTGCGCCCGCGCAAACAAGAGGGGGGACCCGGTGGCCCGAGTCCCCCCGGAATCGCCCGGCAAACGCGGCTGAGGTGCTGCGTTGTAGGGTGCAGGTTGCCGGGGCAATCGTCGCGCGAACGTCAATCCATGAACAGCATCTCGTCGTGGGAATATCCCAACATCTGGTAGTTGGGCACGGTGTGCACGACTGGCTCGAGCACCGGCATCCACGTCCCGCCGTTGAAGCCCAGGTCGTCCGCGGTCAGCCCCGTGCCCGCCAGCGCTTCCGCGCTGTCCGCCGCGTGGTAGGAGGCTTCACCCGCCGGGTTCATGTAGTTCACCACGATCGTGTTGTCGCTCTCGCGCACGAGCGTCGCGTTGCCGGTGATGTCCACGTTCGTGGTGCCCGCGACGACGTCCGTGTCCTCCACGCTCAGACCCTGGTCGATCAGCCCGCGGTAGTTGTAGTACCGCCAGCGATACACCGGGAACTCGAACGTCCCGAAGCCCGCGACCTCGCGCGGGACGGTCGTCGTCACCGGCACCGGGTGATCCATGATGCCGCCGGACGCGTGGCAGCTCGTGCAGGTCATGTTCGCGCCCAGTGCCTGCTCCTTGGGGCGCACGCCGTGTCCGCCGAGCGTCACGCCGTTGGAGAACGCGGGGTAGTTCGCGACGAGCTGCATGAAGGCCGGCTGCCGTTCCGCCGGCAGGCTGGCGGCCTGCATGGTCAGGAACATCTTGATCAGCGTGCCGTCCGGGACCTTCATGCTGACCAGGTCGTTGGCGGTGTCGAACTGCGGATACCACTGGTAATCCGCCGGCATGCCCATCGCGCCGTTGAAGCCCTGGAACGCGCGCAGCCCGTTGTTGGCAGCCGCCAGCATGTCGAAGTAGTAGGGCGCACCCGCGTCGACGAAGCCGTCGCCGTTGGTGTCCCAAGCGGAGTTGCTGCCGACCGTGTAGCGCACGTACCCGTAGGTGGCTTTGTCGAACAGCACCATGTTCGGGAAAATCTGCATGAGGGCCATCGCCTGCCGGTCCGGGTCGGTCGACATGAAGTCGTTGAGCGTGACCTGCCGCGCGTCGTCCGGCGTGAGGTCGAGGAAGTCGAGGGCGGCGTAGATGTCCGCGTTGCTGCCCCCGGCCATGAAGCGGTACATGCTGTACGCGTTGTACTGGTACATGCCGTCCATCGCGGCGTTGCCCGCCATCATCCCGTCGAAGAACCGCGCATCGAACACCATGCCGTTGGCCATCGGCTTGAACGGGGTGATCTTCGCGCCCGGGCTGCCGCGCAGGGCCAGCGATTGGGCCAGGAACGACACCTGCCCGTTGAACCACATCAGCGTCGGGTCGGTGCGGTACGCCTCCCAGTCGCTGTTGACGTCCTCGTCGGTCCCGTCGTCCACGAAGTGGTCCGCGGAGATGTTCAGCGTGTCGAGCCCGTCGGCGTTGCGGCCGAACACGAGGTTGGCCCCGTGGCCCCACAGCGCGTAGGTGATGCCCGACGTCTTGGGAATATGGCAGGTCTCGCACGCCATCGCCGTCAGGTGGGCGGACGTGTGGTAGAGCGGATTCAGGTCGTCCGTGTTGTGACAGGTCAGGCAGTTCAGTTCGTTTGCCGCGGATCCGGTGGGGTAATCCGAGGCCATCAGGTCGCCGCCGACCGAATCGCCGCGCCGGAACTTGTGATGCGCCGACGTGTGGCACGCGACGCAGTGCCGATCCTCGCCGCCGCCCAGCGCCGCGACCGCCTCCGACGTCGCATGCGCGTCGTGCCCCGCGCGGAAGAGCGTGCCCCGCTTGTACCCCGTGCGGGCGTGCTCGTGGCAGCGCAGGCACGTGTGGTCCGTAGTGGCGCCCACCGAGGCGACCGCGGCCTGGCTGCGATCCTGGGCCACCGTCGGCCACGGCGTCTCGGGCGTGCCGTCGCCGTCGCGATCCATCATCAGCGGCATGTCCGCGACGCCGTCGCCGTCGCTGTCGATCAGCGCATCCGGCTGACCGTCGCCGTCAAAATCGGTGTCGTCGCGTGCGACCCGCGCGTAGCCGATCGACGTCGGCGAGTGCGCGTTCTCCGGCGCGAAGTCCGCGACCCGCGCCGCACCCGTCGCCGGGTACGAACGGTACGTCTCGGCGTGGCAGATCAGACAGTCCAGCCCGCCGTCCACGATCCGCGCGGCCTGTGTCTGTGCGTCCGCGAGGCCCATCTGGCCCAGCGAGCCCGCGAGCATCTGCTCCATCATCGGCAGGTACCGGCCGACGTGGCACTTGCCGCATTCGTCGAGCTGCACGTCGCTCACGAAGTTGATCAGCGACGTCGAAGCCGGCAGGCCGCAGGCCCGGTCGATCATCCCGTGGGCGCCGCCGCCAGGAAACAGCACGTTGTCGTTCCGCGCCGCCCACATGTAGTGCACGGAGCTCTTGAGTTCCGCCACGGCCTCCGTGTGGCAGCGGCTGCACACCTCGCCGGCGAGATCCTGCTGGACCTTCGCCTCCGCGACGCGCACGTCGCCGATCACGTACTCGCCCGTGGCCGGGTCGTACTGGAACTGGTGCACGTCCACCAAGTTGTCCTCTTCCTCGCCGGGCAGCGGCGCACAGCCCAAGGCCGTGATCATTCCAACGCCGACCGCAAGAGACAGCACCCATCCGCATCGCTTGAACATGGCAGTAACCCCCTGAAGTGGTCCGCAGGTCGCGGCAAACATGATTTTGGTTCTCGGGCTGGACGCGTGCGCAGCGCGGCGCATCAGCCGCGCATGGCGCCGCCCAATCCTAGCGCTGCGTGCGAAATCGGCCGGTGGTGAATTCGGGTTTTTTCAACGGAGAGTCGGCGTGATTCACGGGCAATTCCCCCGTGCCGGTGAGGAATCTCCTCTGCAGCGGGGAGGCGCGACGGCCCGGCGGCCAGTGACCGGAAAACCGGCCCGACCCGGCCCGGCTTCCGCGGGGCTCGCCCGCGCTCCCGCCGGATGGTCGCGTCGGCCCGCACGAGACGCTAAAATCGACCCAACGCCTGTACCGGCTCGACCACCGCCGCGTGCGGGCGACCCGGGGGAAGTGCTGTATGTCCGAATGCCCGTCCACCGACTTCGGCTGCCCGCCGGACCACAACTGCCCGAGCGAGTGCTTCATCGGCCAGGCGCTCGACGGCCTCTGCGTCGGCTTCGTGCTCACCACCGCCGCCGGCGAGATCCTCTGGTGCAACCGGGCAGCCGCCCGCGCTCTCGCCATCGATCCGCAGTCAGCCCAGGCCAAGCCGCTGACCGACGTCCTCGCCGACGAGAACCTCCGCCGCCTCTGGCTCGACGCCCTGAACTGCGACCAGACGCTGATGTGCGCAGCCTCCGTGACCGCGCCGCGCCCGCTCGAACTCAAGATCAACTTCACGCACTGGGGCAACGCCGGAACCGGCCAGCACGGCCGGGCCATGCTCTTCTGTGATGTGACTCAGGAGCGCCAGGTGCAACTCGAGATGTCGCAGGCCATCGCCTCGCGCCTGATCGACTTCATGGAGGACCGGTTGCCCGCTCCGGAGACCAGCGACGTCGCCGAGGCGATCGCCCAGCTCACCCGCAAGGAGCAGCAGGCTCTCGCCTGCCTCGGTCGCGGTTGCAACAACGACGCCATCGCCGCGGAACTCGGCGTCTCCACCTCCACCGTGCGTTCTCACCTCAAGAGCGCCTACCGCAAGCTCGGCCTGCAGAGCCGCGCGGAAGCCGTCAGCTTCGCGGCCCGTTGCGGGCTGGTCTAGAGCAAGCTCTAGTCTCGGTGATTGCCAGCTCGACGACGGACGCGCGGGTCACTGCGCGTTCTCGGGACCGGGTGTCGGCTCGGCGTCCGGCGTTTCGTCGGCTGGAGCAGGAGTCGCCGGCAGTCCGGCTGCCCGCCGCTCGCGCTTCAAGGCCGCTTTTTCCGCCTTGCGCCGCTCGCGCTGCCGTTTCTGTTGCTCGCGGTCGCGCTTCTGCACGGAGGAGCGTTGTTTCTTGGCC
>ERZ795053.5881-NODE-5881-length-12470-cov-14.447523_pt1 | contig 12470 bp, 10 predicted proteins | sample MGYA00375137_ERZ795053 | MGnify/ENA primary metagenome ERZ795053 (study PRJEB30182, sample SAMN05720284) | activated sludge metagenome | isolation source: Anaerobic digester | place: Hong Kong | collected 2014-12-17 ... | reverse complement strand
ATAGGAGAGATACCGGATAGATAGAGGTTCTGGTGAAGAGTCTTATGTAGGATTTGGCATGATTATTGCTTTAAAAAACAGGGATAAATTATCCCTGTTTTTTAATTGGGGAATGATTACATCTTCTTACGAAGCCTCAAGCTCCAGTGTCTGGTCATTGTGCTCCATGCTGTCAAGGAACTCAGCTTTGGGGTTCTTCTCCTTTGCCATCTGCAATGTGAATTTACTCTCCGGCAGAAAGACAAGATTTTCATTTTTATCCTGGAAGAGTGAATGCGACCTGAAACTGGTCAAATCCTCAATATCATTCCTGTTGTCATATTTCACCCATACAGCCTTATAACCGTTGATAGGTGAGAAGTTGCAGCTTGCGCCGAACTCGTTGAGGAGCCTGTATTTTATAACATCAAACTGCAGTGTGCCCACAACTCCTATAACCTTTCTCTGCCCCGGATTCTGCACAAAAAGCTGAGCCAGGCCTTCATCTGTAAGCTGAAGGAGTCCCTTCTCAAGCTGCTTTGCCTTAAAGGGATCAGTGTTCCTCACCTCGCAGAAGTGTTCAGGAGAAAATCTCGGAATCCCTTTATACATGAATGAATCACCTTCAGTTAGGGTGTCGCCGATTTTAAAAATTCCTGAATCATATAGTCCTATAACATCACCGGGGAATGCCTCCTCAACAACACTTTTGTCCTGTGCCATGAAATTCGCGGGGTTGGGGAATTTTATATCCCTTGCAAGCCTTACGTGGTGATAAAACCTGTTTCTTTCAAATTTGCCGGAGCATACCCTGAAGAATGCAATACGGTCCCTGTGGCGAGGGTCGAGGTTCGCGTGAATTTTGAAAACGAATCCGCTGAATTTCTCAGCTGCCGGGTTGATCATACCGCGTGTGGTCTCGCGGGGCATTGGGTTTGGCGCGATTTCAACAAATGTCTCGAGAAGCTCCTTTACGCCGAAGTTGTTCACCGCACTCCCGAAGAATACAGGCGCAAGTGAGCCGTTAAGATACTGTTCGCTGGTGAAATTGTCATAAACAGTGTCAACAAGTTCAATCTCTTCGCGAAGTTTAGCTGCTTCATGTTCCCCGATAGTTTTATCTATACCCGCGTCATTAAGGCTCTCAAAGCGTGTAACCTCATCCTCAACCTGTGTCTTCCCTGAACGAAAGAAGTTGAATGAATTACGGTAGATATTGTAGACTCCCTTGAATGTGCTCCCCATTCCTACAGGCCAGCTTAACGGGCGCACGCGGATGTTCAGGTTCTGCTCAAGTTCGTCGAGCAGCTCAACCGGTTCTTTCCCTTCGCGGTCCATTTTATTAATGAATATAATTACAGGGTAGTTCCTCATCCTGCATACATCCATCAGTTTCTTTGTCTGCTCCTCCACACCTTTAACGCAGTCAACAACGAGTATAACGCTGTCAACAGCAGTAAGGGTGCGGTATGTGTCCTCTGCGAAATCCTTGTGACCAGGTGTGTCCAGTAGATTTATTGTATATCCGCCGTAGTTGAAGGAAAGCACGGATGTAGATACGGATATACCCCTCTGCCTTTCAATCTCCATGAAGTCAGATGTGGCGGTCTTTTTTATCTTGTTTGATTTAACGGCCCCGGCAATCTGTATGGCGCCGCTATAGAGGAGCAGCTTTTCAGTCAGAGTTGTTTTCCCCGCGTCCGGGTGGCTTATAATTGCGAATGTTTTTCTCTTTTCAATCTCTTTTAAAATACTCATATTATTCCCTGAAAGTTCTGAATAAGGTTTTTTGTTTTTATAATTGATTATCTGTCATGGCATGTCATTTCGAACCCTCTTCAATTTTCCGGGTGAGAAATCTCTTTAACAGGAGGTATTAAAATGTTTCTGCCTGTTCAATATAAGCCGAAAACGAAGATTTCTCACATTCGTTCGAAATGACAAAGTGAAGTAATAATCTATTACATATCTGCAACACACTTTTTTACAACCCTGAATCTGTCAAGAAAGTAAATAGGCTCTGTTTTTCTTGACGGATTAATATTTATATGTTTTCTTTTATCTATAAAAAACCGGAGAAATATGATATGAGAATTATACTGGCAATTATACTGCTTATAACTTCAGCACTTGCAGCTTACAGCTTCCCTTATGATTCTGCATATTCAGAAAAAGCCGTCAATAGTATTGAGGATATATCCGCTTCAATTATTTCAGATTCCTTTTCACCTATGACTCACTATTCTGCCGGAGATAAGGTTTTTTCGGCAGTTCCCGCGTACTTCACCATTGACAGAATTATGGAGGACCCGGATGTTGATGGAAAAGATTTAAAAGGGGGAGCCTTTGGTGCCGGAGGGGGTTACGCTCTGACTGATGAGTTTATGGCATATTTGATTATTGCAGGCCTTAAAATCAGCGGTGACCTTCAGTACCCGGCTTACGGGGAACAGTTCGGTGTTGTTAAAAGCAGCGGGGATTACTCTCTTTTTAATGCACTTGCCGGTATCGGTTATGATCTGTTAAGTGATGATGTTTTTTCTATCCCGGTATATTTCGGCGCGAATCTGCAGTATTATTCCGCAGAGCTGAAATCGGATCCTGTGAGCTGGTTTGATAACCTGGTAACATTTCAGAATTATGATGTAACAGCGGAAACTTCAGGCGATGGTTTTCTTTATGGTGTTTCAGGGGGGATAGCTGTTTCTGCGAAAATTTACAGCAAAGTGAAGATTACCCCATATCTTCTTTATATACATAACTTCAACTGCGCGGATATGAATGCCGAGGCATCTCTTGCTAACGCGAATCCGCTACTGTCAGGAAAAGAGAAATTTAAACTTGATGTTGAGCCTGTTTCAGCTTTCATGACAGGACTTAATATCGGTTATATCGGAGATTCAGGTTTCTCCGCTTCAGTTGCCCTGGGGAGCATGCTCTCTTCTCTTACAGGTTACGGGAGCCGGGCTTCCGCCAACGGTGTTGAAATGAAATCTTTTGTCCTGATTTTATCTTATAATATGTAGATTCAGGCAATAACTGTTGTTAGTATAAAACTATGCAGATCATAAAAAACATCCTCCTTGTTGATGATTCAAAAATCCAGCAGAAGATGCTTAAATCCCTCCTTGAAAAGGAGGGTTATGCGCTGTTTATTGCAGATAAAGTTTCTGAAGGGCTTAAGATAATCGGAAGTGAGAAAATTGATCTTGTGCTTATCGATTTTTACCTTGCGGGAATAAATGACGGAACAGCCCTGGTAAACAAGGTGCGGAAATACGGATTTAACATACCGGTTTACGCGATCTCCGGTTCAGAGGATAACAGCCGGGAGCTCCTTGCTTCCGGCTGCAATGGCGTACTTTCCAAGGATCCCCTTGAAATAAAAAATTTTATTCTCTCGCTGCGCGATTCAGATTAAGCTTGAGAATCAGGTTAATCCTTCATCTGTTTTTTATGTTTTTTTGCAGTTTTTATTTTTCTGAATTCTTTCGGAGTGACTCCAGTGCTCCTTGAAAAAGACCTGTTGAAGGTAGTTGTGGAGTTAAATCCCACGGATAGAGCGATATGGGTTATGGGGAGTGTATCCTCTTCACCGAGGAGTCTCTTTGCCTCCTCAACCCTGTAATCATTGATGAATGTATTGAAGTTCTTTTTTACATCTCTGTTCAGGATTTCTGAAAGCTGCTGTATGCTTATATCAAGCATGTCAGCCACATCTTTGAGCGAGATATCCTCCTCCCTGTAAAGGTGTTCCTCCTCCATGAGCCTGTTAAGTTTTACAACTACGGATTCAACATCCATACCCCTGACCTTTGATACCCTGTATTTTGCCTTTTTACGCAGGAGGGTGAATACTCCGTAATAATCGGGATCGTACTGTGCGGTGAAGAATATTCCGATAGTTGAGGTGTTCACAATAAATATGGCTGCCTTTGATAACTGGAAAGTGAAAAGGTCACCCGCACCCAACAGCAGTGTTGTAAAGATCATGGATGCCGCATAGGAATATCCGAGCCTGGCAATGCCGACTTTCGGGTCTGTGCTGCTTTTCCATATGTCTGTGTTCCGGATGAGAAGCAGAAATATACCTCCGCTGAGTATAAGCTTGGGAATAAAATTTACCAGGTGAACAAGTTTAAAAAATAACGGAAGAGCTGCAAATGAAGGATCAAGTATCGGCCTGAGCTCTATGAACTCTTTCCGGAATTCAACGCCCGCAATAAATGGTCCTGCCCCGAGAAACAGAAGTACTGATAGCAGTATAGAGATAAATGCCGCCGGTTTTAGTTTAATGCTGTCCACAATTATAAGCCTGTACCTGTAATACAGCAGAAGAGATGAACCGAGAGAAACAGGGATCATGTAGTATGAAAAATAGTAATATCCCGGGTAAGGTTTAACGGTGTAGGATAATACCTGGAAAATTCCAATTCCCATAAAGAGATATGAGGAGAGATATATGTAGTTGATCCTGAGCTTGTGCCTGCTTATGAACTGCGATGCAGCAAGTACCACCATGAAAAACTGTCCGAAGAAGAGGTACTGGTGATATAGTATATTTAAAAATTCCATTTAAACATTTCTTTTTATCGTAATATTTTTGAGAGATTTCTCACCCGGAGAATTAAAATGGGTTTGAAATGACATCCGTTATTATCATTAATCTCTATCTGTATCTTTGATACAATACACTCTTTATTTTTTATAATTCCATATGTCAAAATATATTTTGCAAAGAACTTTTTTCAGTCAGAATATATACTGAAGAGACTTTCCGGACGGTTTGTGAAATAAAACAGCATACGGTTGAGAAATATTCTGAACCGGAATGTCAGTTTGAACCTAATAATCCGGAGTAATCTGATGAACTACATGTTAAATACGATCCAGGAAAAATACAGAAGCAAGCTTATCTCTGCGGAACAGGCTGCTTCTATGGTGAAGGATGGAATGAAAGTTTCCTATGGAAGCTTTCACACAAAGCCCATCGATTTTGATGAGGCCCTGGCAAAGAGAGTTGCCAATGGTGATTTTAAACAGCTCGATATTTTTATAGTGGGAACAATAATGCCTGTACCGCAGTCGCTCCTTAAAATGGCTGAGATGAGTGACAAAGGTGACTTCGGCTACAACACATCATGGTACGGCCCCCTTGAGAGGATGCTGCACGGAAAGGGAGTTGTAAATTTCGTGCCTATCCAGTACCAGGATGGCACAGCCACAAGGATTGAACCTGTGTGGCATGAGGACCTCCGCAGGGACATTGCTGTGTTCAGGGCGGGTTCAATGGACAGGTTCGGAAATTTTAATTACGGTGTAACAAACGGCGGTACAAGGAAGGATGTAATAAATACCCCGATTAAGATCGTTGAGGTTAATTCAAATTTCCCCACAGTGTTAGGCGGAATGGATGAGTCGATAAACATTGATGAGATCGATTATATTATAGAAAGTTCCAACCAGGAGATGTTCTGCATCCCTCACATGGAGCCTGAAGATGTTGAAGTCAGGATCGCGGAGAATATAATTCCGCTCATCAAAGACGGCGCCTGCCTTCAGCTTGGAATCGGCGGTGTGCCGAACGCTATCGGAAAAATGATTGCGCAGTCTGACCTGAAAGATCTCGGTGTACACAGCGAGATGTTCTGTGACGCGTTCTTTGATCTTTATAAAGCCGGCAAGATAACAAACATGAGAAAGAAACGTGATACAGGGAGAAGCGTATTCACTTTTACTCTCTGCACAAAGGAGACAATGGATTTCCTCGAGAATAATCCGCTGGTCGCCTCATATAACTGCGATTATGTGACTAATACCTTCTCAATCGCACAGGAGGACAACATGTTCTCCATCAATTCAATCCTTGAACTTGACCTTGTGGGGCAGGCCGTGTCTGAATCAATCGGAGCAGCACAGTATTCAGGCACAGGAGGTGCTCTCAGTTTTACTGCGGGCTCATATGAATCAAATGGCGGAACTGCGGTTCTCTGCTTCCCTTCAACGTTTAAGGATAAAGAGGGTAAACTCCATTCAAAGATTAAAGCGGCACTCACTCCCGGTTCAATAGTGACAATACCGAGATCTGTCATAAGCACAGTGGCAACAGAGTATGGCTGTGTAAATATCAAGGGGCTCGGCCTCTGGAGAAGAACAGAGAAGATTATCGGCCTTGCTCACCCCGATTTCAGAGATGAACTGATTAAGGACGCAGAAAAGATGAAGATATGGAGAAAGTCCAATAAGATAGACTGATTTTTTTTTAATATGTGCCATATCCAGGGGACAGTAATTGCTCCTCCCGGTTTATATATAAGCTCCTGTAACAGGGAGCTTTTTTTTATTCCAGAAAATAGGATTAAAGCTGAAGAGTCTCAGAAAATAATTCAGGGAGGTGTAATATAAAGTAAATATTGACTTTCCTTTTTTGATGTATAAATTATAATATATCAGAGGGAGAAAAATATATGCCGAAATGGGAATGGGATAAGCGCCTTGAAACAGGGATTGAAGAGATTGATGATCAGCACAGGGAGCTCTTTAACCGCATAGATAAGCTTGAACTTGCGATGTATTCAGGCAAAGGCGCAGCGGAACTTAAGCAGCTTGTGGAATTTCTTTTATCATATGTTGATGAGCATTTCAACGCGGAGGAGAGGATTATGCTTGATGCCGGTTATCCCGGTTTCGCGAAACATGCTCATCAGCATAATGAATTCAGGATGTTTTTTAATGATTTAATGAGCAGCTGTAAAGACAGGGGGCCTGATTCATACCTCGCTATTAATGTTGATAAAAAACTCAGGGCATGGTGGGAGAATCATATTCTTAAGATGGACATGGATTTTGTCCCCTCTGTTAAAAAAGGATGATTCATGCCGGACAGAAAGAATCCTCATTTTAAAAATCAATTATAAACCTTGTACCTTCGCTCCGCTCCATCCTGATTGTTCCTTTAATCTGTTTAACCAGTGTGTTTATAAGCTGAAGCCCGAAACTTGATGAGCTGCTGAAATCTATCTCTTCAGGCATGCCGCTGCCGTTATCTCCTATTACAATGGTGTGCCGGCTGTCAATGGATGATGCAATAATTGTGATTACGCCGCTTTCTCTCCCTGTGAAGGCGTACTTCATTATGTTTGTAATAATTTCATTGATAATAATACCAAGCGCGAAGAGTGTTTCCGTATCAATTACAAAATCATCAATCATGTTTTCTATTTTTACAATATCCCTGTTGCTGAAATTACTGATGATCTCAGCAACAAGAACAGGGAGGTATTCATTTACCGGGAGTTCCTGGAATCCGTCAGAGCGGTACAGTTTATCGTAAAGAAGCATCATGCTCTCAATGCGTCTCTGCGCGTCATTAAGCGCGGCTATGGCAGCAGCATCGGTAAGCGTTTCAGCCTGGAGATAGAGGAGCCCTTTTATGTTGCTCATATTGTTCTTAATGCGGTGATGTACCTCTTTCAGTATCAGCTCTTTCTCTGCCAGCAGTGTTTTAATCTTCTCCTCTGACTGTTTTCGTTCTGTTATATCATGAGTAATGATCAGGATGTGCGGTACTCCCTGCAGCCTGATCTTTTTTGCGGAAATAATAACGTTTATTTTCTTCCCATTCTTATTATTCATTACAGCTTCATAGTCCCGGCAGAAACCTCTTAAATCGAGTTTGCCGGTTATATTAGTCCGGTCATCAAGACTTGACCATATATTCAGCTCTATACTTGTTTTTCCTATGGCTTCATCCGCCGTGAACCCGAAAAGAGATGTGAATCCTTCATTGACATTAACGATAATCCTGTCGTCATAGCGGCTGATAACAGTGGCATCAGGGCTTGAATAGAAAATATGCTCGAAACTCTCCTTCTCATTTTGTATCTCCCTGTTCAGCCTCTGGTTAACCATAATAACAAAGCCGAATGTCCATAATATCCCTGCTATTATGGAAAAAAGAAATGCACCTAATGACATTATTCCCGGTTCGAATATAGGTTCAATATAGCCGGATGTTAGTGCCGTCATTACACGGAACAGGAAAAAGGAACCGAAAATCAGGAAAGCAGCTGCTGTAAAATTAGCCGAGATTTTTATAGAAGCTATCCTGTTAAAAAAGAGATTGAACGCAATGAGGAATATGAATATTAATGAAGCTGAATAGAGTATAACAACCCGCAGATTATCATCTCTTCTGATGAAAATTACATGCCATGTAAGAAGAAGAAATATGGAAAATACCGTTATTATAATCTTCCAATCCTCTTTCCTGTTGATAAAACGCATTGTTCCTGCATAAAGAAGAATAAAGCCGATAAGGAAATTCATATTAGCGAAAAATATAGATATATTCTCTACAGCTTTTATATCCCGAAAAAGGAGCAGTACAGATCCTGAAGCAAGCATGAGACACCCGCCGGCCCACCATCCCAGCCCCCTGTAGGTTTTATTAAGAATAAATTGAAGGATTAAGCAGATTGTCAGAAGGCTGTATGTTATCCCTGTCAATATCGCCACTGTACGCAGATCAATGATCATATCCCCTCTTTAAAACGGGTTGAATTAGAGAATTTATAAGTAAACCTTAAGATTAATAATAATAGAAAGTCAGCGAAAAAAGTATAATTCCGGTGCAGATTAATTGCAAATCCCTTTTTTTTAAAAAATACACCCGCAGAGGTTTACCTGTGAGGGGGATATAATGTTCTGCAGCAAATGATTTTTTTCTGTTTTTTGGATATATAAATGCATAAATTAATATATGTTATAGATGGTTTTTATGAAGAACTAATTCAATCGTTAGCTGCTATAGTACGTCAGATTGTCATTTAATATGCAGCTATAATTGAAACAGTGAGAAAAAATGAACCTTACAAAAAAGACATTTCTGATAATGTTCGGGCTTCTGTTCTTCTCTTCATTATTTATCATGGGAGCGATGCAGTTCTTTATCTCCTATAGTCTTAAAGCTCCTGCCCGGAGTGAATTAATCAGCGGAGTATGGATTGCAGTTGCGGCGTCAGTTATTACCGCGATTTTCGGCACTGTAACCGGCATCTATCTTTTTTTTATACGTAAGAGAGTGATAGGCAACATAAACTTCCTTACAAAAAGAGCGGATGAAATAGGGGAGACATGCGACTTCTCTTCCCGCCTCCCTGTAAAAACAGATGATGAAATATCACAGCTTGCATGGAGCTTTAACGCCCTCCTTGACAGGATGGCTGAGTCAAACTACACCCTGGAGAAGAATGCTGAGGAGAGCAGCAGTAAACTTGAGAGAAGTATTAAAGACCATCAGTTTGAACTTATGACCATGAAACAGGTGCTTATCCTTATGGAGGAGGTCTTCGAACATTCGCTTGAGGGAGTGATTATAACAGACAGCAGTATGGTGATAAAAAAAGTAAATCCCGCATTTTCAAAAATCACAGGTTATGCGGAACATGAAGCTCTTGGTAAAACAACTGATATTTTAAAATCGGATTATCACAATGATCATTTCTATGCATCCATGCAGGAGACAGTTGCCAGGGATGGTCACTGGGCAGGGGAGGTATGGCATCGCCATAAAGACGGGAACGCTTTCCCCGAATGGTTTTCCATCAGCGCGATAAAAAGCTCTGAGGGTGAAATTACAAATTATATAGCAATATTTCATGACATCAGCGATATAAAGAGGCAGGAGGAGCTTATCAGGTATCACGCTCTGCATGATACTCTGACAGACCTGCCGAATATATTTCTTTTAAAGAACAGGATTGAGCAGGCTATACTCCATTCAAAAAGGGACAAAACACGTTTCGGCGTGATGTTCCTTGACCTTGATAATTTCAAAAAGATAAATGAGAGCCTGGGCCTCGCAATCGGGGATATGCTTTTGAAAGCTGCCGCTGAACGCATACGGAATATGGCAAGAAATGTTGACACCGTGGCCCGGCATGGAGGCGATGAGTTTATTATTCTTGTTGAAAGCATTTATGACGGGAAACCGCTCATTACCCTTGCCCAGAGGATTCTTGTGGCATTTAAAGAACCATTTAAAATTATTGATAAAGCGTTTCATATAGGGATAAGTATGGGAATTGCCCTGTTCCCTGAAGATGGTGAGGACTTTGATAATCTTCTGAGAAACGCGGATACTGCTATGTACAGATCAAAGGAGATTGGGAAAGAGACATTCTCCATGTACACTGAATCTCTGAATGACCGTGTTACCCGTAAGCTGACACTTGAGAATGAACTGAGAAGTGCCCTTGAGGAGAAAGATTTTGAGGTATATTACCAGCCGCAGATGGATATTAAAACAGGCCGGATCACCGGTGTTGAGGGCCTGGCAAGGTGGAACAATTCTCATGGAGTGATTATGCCCCCTGACGGATTCATCCCCTTCTCTGAAGAGGCGGGGCTTATATTCGAGATAGACAGAATTGTTATGGAGAAGGCACTGTCTGAAATCGGGGGGCTTATTGACAGCGGTTTATTTCCGCTGAAGCTTTCATTAAACTGTTCGGCAAAGGTCCTTCACCTGAAAAGGCTTCCGAATATAATAAGTGGTTACCTCACCAAGTTTAATTTCCCCCCTGAATTGTTTGAACTTGAAATTACAGAGAGTTCAATTATGAAAAATTATAAGGATAACCTTGAAATTATTTATAAGCTGAGGGATGCGGGGATATCAATCTCTCTTGATGATTTCGGAACAGGCTATTCCTCACTTGCACAGCTTAAAAATCTCCCCGTGGATTCACTGAAAATTGACCGTAGTTTTCTCGAGGATGTATGCAGCAATAAAAGTGATGCCCACATTATAGAAGCTGTAATATCTCTCTCTCAGAAATTCGGTATTAAAGTCATAGCTGAGGGTGTTGAAACCGGGGAGCAGCTGCAGTTTCTGAAAAACGCCGGGTGTGATATAGTCCAGGGTTATTATCTTAGCAAGCCCGTCCCTTTCAATGAACTTAAAACATTTTTAGGTGTAGGGTAGTACTTAATCCTGTTCCAGCGCATTATCAAGGTCGCCGTATGAAAGAAACAGCTCAATTTTCTGTTTTAACCAGATTTTTTAGCACCATTAACATGATAAATCTTCACAGCAGAATAAGTCTGTATTGTGAAAACTGCATGAAAATAATTGTTAAATAAAAGTAGACATGCAGGCTGGAAACAGTTATATTAAAAAATGGTGCCGGGTTATGGAATTCAGTTATAAAGATGCAGGAATTGCAATTATTATATATGTCCATGGGATGCTGGATCTTCAGAGATCGGCAAAAATTGACAGCGGGCTGGAGAAGCTTATATCTTCAGGGCCGGGACGGGATTTTATTTTTAATCTCAAAGATATGGAATACAGCAGCAGCGCGGGCCATGGAATTTTTATAAATATCCTGGGGATTCTTAATAAGTCCGGGAGAAGACTTGTATTCTGTAACCTGAATGAACAGGTGAGAAGAGTATTTGAGATTGTCGAGCTGGATGAACTTTTTGCTATATTTGATTCCGAAGAGGAGGCATTGGATTATCTGGAAAGTTCAAAAGAGATCTGAACCCCATCTGCGGAAAGTTAAATGGCATCCTCCTTTGTAAAATCGAGTTCACCATCATTGTGTTCAACCAGCCTGATCCAGGTTTCCACCCTTTCACAGCCGTAAATTCTTTTCCATTCCTCCACGATCATGTCAACAGGGACATCATGGTAAACTCCATGAAAGGCTGTGTACTCCATGAACTTCTTCTGCTCACCGTTAAATTCGTGAAAGATTGAATCATTGCTGCCGTCAAATTCAAGCGGGGGAACTTTATGCAGCAGGCAGAGTTCCGCGTTAAATGCAGGTGTGGCTTTTACCCATTTGCCATCGATCCATAGTTCGCTGAAGCCGTGATATGCTATGACATCCGTTCCTAAGTAAGCAAGGAACTGTTTTGTTGAGAGGTGGTTCCTTACAGATGCAAAACCTATACGTGCCGGAATCCCCGAAGCCCTTGCAACAGCGCAGAGAAGCGCGGCCTTGGGGATGCAGAAGCCTGTTCCGCTTTTAATTATATTACTCGCAAGGTAGTGTTCAGCTTTGTAGAACGGAAGGTAAGGGTTATATTTTATATCATCGCGGACGCGGAGGTACAGCTTCACAGCCTTTTCCCTTGCGTTTAAATCTTCACCATCAAGTATTTCAGAAGCATACTCTATGACAACAGGATTGTCGCTATTAATAATAGAGCCCGGTTTAAGGCAGTCTTCAATACTGTCCGCGTTTAACATGCTGCACCTCGTTTATCAGGCTATCAGTATATGGTTAACAGAGCGATGTCAAGGATATAATTCACGGGTAATTCAGCCGTATTGCTGAAAAAATTTCCGTTGATTGTAACTATATCCATTTTTTATGTTAAATTATAACATAAGACATTAATAATTCCTAAAAGAATTATAAGGATAAAAAACTCTATAAATTAATTATGTATAAAATTATTATAATCATAAAATTTTG
>ERZ795053.5879-NODE-5879-length-12473-cov-7.251168_pt1 | contig 12473 bp, 10 predicted proteins | sample MGYA00375137_ERZ795053 | MGnify/ENA primary metagenome ERZ795053 (study PRJEB30182, sample SAMN05720284) | activated sludge metagenome | isolation source: Anaerobic digester | place: Hong Kong | collected 2014-12-17 ... | reverse complement strand
TCGACGCTGACCTCCATGATGCCGAGGCCGATCGCCGGATCGCCGAGCTCGCCGTCGCCCAGCTCGTCGAGCTCGGCCGTCTCCGGCTCGAAGGCGCTGCGTGCCACCAGCCGCCCGCCGTCGCTCACCATTGCTTCCAGAATGCTGCCGAGATCGTGTCTCGGCGCCACCCACTGGACGCGGCACGCCGTCCGCTCGCTCATGCTAGCCCCCGCTGCTCTGCCGCCGGGTCGTCCGCCCGGTCGGATTCGCTCCGAGCCGAACGCTCTAGCACGTTTTCTACTAAAAGTTGATCAAAAAACCACAGATGATCAACTGAAAGATGAGCCTCTCAAACGATGCGCTGGCCGGTCGCTTCCCAGTCGGCGAGGAAGGCGGCGAGACCCTTGTCGGTGAGCGGGTGCTGGACGAGCTGGCGGAGCACGGCCGGCGGCAGGGTCGCCACGTCGGCGCCCATCTTGGCCGCCTCGATCACATGGATGGGGGTGCGCACGGAGGCGACCAGGACCTCGGTCGTGATCGCCTCGTACTGGCTGTAGATCTGGCAGATGTCGGCGATCAGGGCGAGCCCGTCCTGGCCGATATCGTCGAGCCGGCCGACGAAGGGCGAGATGAAGGCGGCTCCCGCCTTGGCGGCGAGCAGGGCCTGGGCGGCGCTGAAGCAGAGCGTGACATTGACCTTCACGCCGTCCTGGGAGAGGCGCTTCGTCGCCTTCAGCCCGTCCCAGGTCAGCGGCACCTTGATCGTGACGTTGGGGGCGATCGGCACGAGCCGCGCCGCCTCGGCGAGCATGCCGTCCACCGTGGTCGCCGCCACCTCGGCGCTGACCGGCCCCGGCACCGCCTCGCAGATCTCGGCGATCACCTCGATGAAGTCCCGCCCGGACTTGCGGATCAGCGAGGGGTTGGTGGTCACCCCGTCGACCAGGCCGGTGGCTGCCAGATCCCTGATCTCGGCCACGTCGGCCGTATCGATGAAGAACTTCATGTCATCTCCAGGGCCGGGCCCCGACCCTCCTGCTCAATTCGCGTAGACACGCTTGGGGGTGTACTGGCCCGCGTCCAGATTGTCGAACAGCTCGCCGATCTGCGGATGGTTGACCGGCTCGCCGGTCGCGTCCACGAGCAGGTTCTGCTCCGACACATAGGCCACGTAGAAGGCCTCGGCGTTCTCGGCGAGCAGGTGGTAGAAGGGTTGGTCCCGCGCCGGACGGATTTCCTCCGGGATCGCGTTGTACCATTCCTCGGTGTTGGCGAACTCGGGGTCGACGTCGAAGATCACGCCGCGAAACGGGAACATGCGGTGCTTGACGATCTGGCCGATGCCGAACTTGGCGGCTCTCGCTTGCATTCTCCATCACTCCAGCAGCTCTTGCCGGTCGGGTGTCGGGCGGTGCGTGCCGTCCGACCCCGGCACTGGAAATATGGTGTGCGATGCAAGACCGCCAAGTGCGGGCCCGTCCCGGCCCCTACTTGCCGGCGCGCAGGTTTAAGATCAGCGAGGACGTGTCGAAGCGCTTGCCGCCCTGCTGCTGCACCAGCCGGTAGAGCTGGTCGACGGCAGCCGTCACCGGCAGGGCCGCCCCGTTGCGGCGCGCCTCGCCGAGGCAGATGGCGAGGTCCTTGCGCATCCAGTCGACGGCGAAGCCGAAGTCGAACTTGCCCTCGGCCATGGTCTTCCAGCGATTGTTCATCTGCCAGGAGCCGGCCGCCCCGCCGGAGACCACCTCGAGCACCTTGTCCGTGTCGAGGCCCGCCGCCTGGGCGAAGTTCAGCCCTTCGGAGAGGGCCTGGACCAGCCCGGCGATGCAGATCTGGTTGACCATCTTGGTGAGCTGGCCCGAGCCCGCCGGGCCGATCAGCCGGATGGTCCGGCCATAGGCCTGCATCACGCCTTCGGCGACGCTGAAATCGGCCGGCTTGCCGCCGCACATGATCGAGAGGATGCCGTTCTCGGCACCGGCCTGGCCGCCCGAGACCGGCGCGTCGACGAAGCCGCAGCCGCGCTCGCCGGCCGCCGCGTCCAGCTCGCGGGCGAGCTCGGCCGAGGCCGTGGTGTGGTCGACCAGCACCGCACCGTCGTCGAGGCCGGCGAGCACGCCGTTGTCACCGAGCGCTACCGAGCGGACGTCGTCGTCGTTGCCGACGCACATCATCACCACCGCGGCACCCTCGGCGGCGGCCCGCGGCGTGGCGGCCGCGCGCCCGCCATGCTTGGCCACCCAGGCCCTGGCCTTCTCGCCGGTCCGGTTGTAGACGGCGACCTCGTGCCCCTTGGCGGCCAGGTGCCCGGCCATCGGAAAGCCCATCACCCCGAGCCCGATAAAGGCGGTCTTGGCCATTCTCGCTTCCTTCCATTCGTGCAGATTGAAACGCGTGGGCCGGTTTCCGGCCTTGCGCGGGCGAAGCTAATCGCACACCAAGGGTCCGACAAGCCGACCCGCGAGACCCGACGCGCGAGAATGCGATGATGAGCCGAGCGCCCGAGCGCCGCACCGTTCGCCTTGCCGACTATGCCCCGCCGGCCTTCTCGACCGTGCGGGTCGAGCTGGATTTCGACCTCGAGCCCGACCGCACCACCGTCACCGCCCGCCAGAGCTTCGCCCGCCGTGCCGGCGCATCCGCGCCTCTGGTCCTCGACGGCGAGGGCCTCGAGCTCGTGCGGATCGCGATGGACGGTGCGGCGCTGGCACCAGAGGCCTACCGGCTCGACGCCACCTGCCTGACCCTGCCGGACCCGCCCGAGCGCTTCACGCTGGAGATCACGAACCGCATCGCGCCCGCCGCCAACACCGCCCTCGAGGGCCTCTACATCTCGTCCGGCATCTTCTGCACCCAGTGCGAGGCCGAGGGGTTCCGGCGCATCACCTGGTTCCAGGACCGGCCCGACGTCATGACGCGCTTTCGCGTCCGCATCGAGGCCGAGAAGGCCCGCTACCCGCACCTCCTCTCCAACGGCAACCCGATCGGCCAGGGCGACCTGCCGAAGGGCCGGCACTGGGCGCTCTGGGACGACCCGTTCCCCAAGCCCGCCTATCTCTTCGCCCTGGTGGCCGGCGACCTGGCCCTGCTCCGGGACCACTTCACCACCCGCTCCGGCCGCACCGTCGAGCTGCGGATCTATTCCGAGCACGAGCTCATCGACCAGTGCCACCACGCCATGGCGTCCCTGAAGAAATCCATGGCCTGGGACGAGGAGCGCTACGGGCTCGAATACGACCTCGACCTCTTCATGATCGTGGCCGTCAGCGACTTCAACATGGGGGCCATGGAGAACAAGGGCCTCAACATCTTCAACACCTCGGCGACCCTGGCGCACCCGACCACCGCCACCGACGCCGATTTCGTCCAGGTCGAGCGGATCATCGCCCACGAGTACTTCCACAACTGGACGGGCAACCGGGTCACCTGCCGCGACTGGTTCCAGCTCACCCTCAAGGAGGGCCTCACGGTCTTCCGCGACCAGCAGTTCACCAGCGACATGCACTCCGCCGCGGTCAAGCGCATCGGTGACGTCACCATGCTGCGCGAAGGGCAGTTCCCCGAGGATGCCGGGCCGCTCGCCCACCCGATCCGCCCCGCCGAGTACATGGAGATCAACAACTTCTACACCCGCACGGTCTACGAGAAGGGGGCCGAGGTCATCCGCATGATCCACACCCTGATCGGCGAGGAGGCCTTTCGTCGGGGCATGGATCTCTACTTCGCGCGGCACGACGGCGAGGCGGTCACCTGCGAGGACTTCGTCGCCTGCATGGCCGAGGCGTCGGGCCGCGACTTCGGTCGCTTCATGCGCTGGTACGACCAGGCCGGCACGCCCAGGGTCGTCGCCACCGATGCCTGGGACGCGGCCAGCGGCCGCTACAGCCTGACCCTCGAGCAGTCGACCCCGCCGACGCCGGGGCAGGCGAGGAAGCTGCCGCTCGAGATCCCGATCCGCATGGGCCTGATCGACCGGCGGACCGGCGATCCCATGCCGCTGCAGCTCAGCGGTGAGAACCGGCCCGAGGGCGACGAGCGCGTGCTCGAGCTGCGCCAGGCGAAGGAGACCTTCACCTTCGAGAACGTGACGAGCCGGCCCTTGCCGTCGCTGCTGCGCGGCTTCTCCGCCCCGGTCGAGCTCACGCTGGATCTCGGCCGCGCCGAGCTCGCCACCCTGCTCGCCCGCGACACCGACACCTTCAACCGCTGGGAGGCCGGCCAGCGCCTGCTGCTCGACCAGATGCAGGGCCTGCTCGGTGACTTCCGCGCCGGCAAGGAGCTGGCGCTCGATCCCGTGATCCTGCCGGCGCTGCAGGCGGTGCTCGACGATGCGGCCGGCGACCCGGCCTTCGCTGCCCGTGCCCTGGCGCTGCCGAGCCGCAATGTCCTCGCCCAGTCGCTGCCGGTGATCGACGTCGAGGGTGTGGACGCGGTCGCCACCTATCTGCGCCGCGCGATCGGCCAGGGCCTCGCCGCCGCCTGGGTCAGGGTGCTGGAGGCGGCCGGCGAGAGCCACCGCGAGGCGCCGGCCGAGGTCGCGCCCACCACCGAGGCCATGGGCCGGCGCGCCCTGAAGAACACGGCGCTCGCCTATCTCGTCTGGTCTGGCCTCGACAGCGCCCCCCCCTTGGCTGCCGCCCAGTACCACGAGGCGCGCAACATGACCGACCGCCTGGCGGCGCTGAAGGCCCTGTGCGACGTGCAGGCCGAGCCCTACGAGGCGCTGCTCACCGACTTCCACGCGCGCTTCGAGCGGTCACCTCTGGTCATCAACAAGTGGTTCGCGCTCCAGGCGACCATCGAGGACGCCCGGAGCGTCGAGCGGGTCCGCCGCCTCCTGCACCACCCGGCCTTCACCCTCGCCAACCCCAACCGCGTGCGCTCGCTCGTCGGCATGTTCGCGACCGGCAACCTCACCGGCTTCCATCGCCCGGACGGCGCCGGCTACCGCCTGCTCACCGAGACCGCCCTCGAGCTCGACCGGAAGAACCCGCAGACCGCCGCCCGCCTCCTCCTGACCCTCGGCCGCTGGCGCCGCTTCGACCCCGCCCGCCAGACCCTGATGCGCGCCGAGCTCGAACGCATCGCCGCCACCCCGGGGCTGAGCAAGGATGCCTACGAGGTGGTGACGAAGAGCCTGGGGTAGCAGCCACCCTCGAGCTGATCTGGGCCACCATGTTTTTCCGGGTCCCGTCCGGCCCATGGGCGCGATGACAAAGGGCTGTGATGTCAGTAGCCTGGCGCAATGTCGGGCGGAGATTGGGCAGACGAGGAGAACGATCGGACCGTCGCGGATTATTTCGCGATGCTGGCCGACGACATTGCCGGGCGCCCCTACAGCAAGACGGAGCATCGACGGGCGCTTCTCCCGCTCTTGACCGGCCGTTCGGCGGGGGCGGTCGAGTTCAAGCACCGCAACATCAGCGGGATCCTGAAGGGGTTCGGCGAGGACTGGATCCTTGGCTACAAGCCGGCGTTCAATTTCCAGGCGTCGCTGGTCGACGCGGTGGCGCGGTGGCTGGCCCGCAACGCCGACTGGCGCGATTGCTTGCCGGACCCGGGCGCTGCCCTGGGTCTTGAGGAAGCCGCGCAGATGTGGGTCGGCCCGCCGCCCACCTTGTCGAACCAGCCGCCGCCGCAGGAGCTGGAGCAGATGCTGCATATCGCCCGCAAGTTCGACGTTGCCGGCCGGGACGAGCGGAATCGTGCGCTCGGCCGTGCCGGCGAGGAGCGAGTCTTGGCGCATGAGCGGGCTTCGCTGCGCTCGGCGGGACGTGACGACCTGGTGCGCGAGGTGCGCTGGGTGTCCGAGGAGGATGGCGATGGCGCCGGCTACGATATCATGAGCTATGCGCCCGACGGCCGGTTGCGCCTGATCGAGGTGAAGACGACGAACGGGTGGGAGCGGACGCCTTTCCACATCACCCGCAACGAGCTGGCCGTGGCCGACGAGCGCCGCTCGGCATGGTGCCTGCTCCGGCTCTGGAACTTCTCGCGCGAGCCGCGAGCCTTCGAGCTGCATCCGCCGCTCGACGCTCACGTCACACTCACCGCCACGACCTTCACCGCCGCCTTCCATTGAACGAGCCGGCATTGAACGAGCCGGCGTTGCGGGGACGGGCCGCCCCGCGCGGCCGACGCTGGCGCCGCGACGCGCTCAGGCGGTCAGCGCGGCCGCGAACGCCCGGCCCTGCTTCAGGATCTCCGCCTCGGTCAGCCGGTAGCCGTAGACCTGGGCCTCGTACTCGACCGAGAGAGCACCGTCATAGCCGGCCCGCCGCAGCCCCGCTGCGAGAGCGGGGAAGTCGATCGCACCCTCGCCCAGAGGCGGGAAGGAGAAGTCGGGGAAGGTGCCCTTGCCGTCCTTCAGGTGGACGTGGTCGACCCTGGCGCCGAGCTCGGTGACGACGCGCATCGGGTCCTCGTCCTGCACCACGAGATGGCTCGGGTCGAAGTTCACCTTGAAGGGCACGTCGGGCAGCTCCGCGTAGAGCCGGTGATAGTCGTCGACCTCGTGGAAGAGGTGTCCGGCGATGGCCTCGACGCCGAGCCCGATGCCCCGCTTCGCTGCGTGGGCGGTGCTGTCCCGCACCGCGTCCCGGAACCACGCCCAGGCCGTCTCGCGGTCCTGGCCCGGGTCGATCGGGCCGGAGAGGATGTGGACGATGGGTGCCCCGAGATCGGCGGCGAGGTCGATGCAGCCTTCGACGAAGGCCCGGGCCGCGTCCCGTCGCGCCGGATCGGCGCTCACCATCCCGACATGGGCACCCAGGGCCGCGATCGGCAGGCCGCGCGCGGCGGCGGCAACCACGGCGCGGCGGGCACCGGCATCGGCCGCGGGTGTGATATGCGGCGGCGCCCAGGGCAGGGTCTCGCAATTGATCTCGATGGCCTCGTAGCCGGCATCGGCGGCGAGCCCGATCACCTCGAGCAAGGGGCGGTTCGGCAGGCCGACGCTGTGGAAGCAGGTCCGCATGGCAGTTTTCACGAATAGGCGGGGATGACGAACGGCGTGTCGTCGGCGAGCGGCAGGTCGACCCAGCGGCCCTCGTTCATCGACTGGTAGGCGGCCTGCACGAATTCCTGCGCGCGCAGGCCGTCCATGCCCGTCACCCTGACGGGTGCCCCGTCGAGGACGCTGGCGCAGAAGGCCGCGAGCTGCTTGCCGTAGGGGCTGCGGCGTGGCGGCCGGACGGTGATCCAGCCACCCTTGAAGCTCTCCCACCACGCTTCGGGATAGTGCGCCTCGCGCAGCACGTCCGGCAGCTCGGCGGCGGGCTTCTCCGTGTAGACGGCGAGCGGCGCCGAGGTGAAGGGGCCCGTCGTCTCGCTGGCCAGATGGATCGTGCCCTCGCTGCCGTAGAGGTCGGTGCCGTCGCCGATATTGGGGGAGTAGCGGTTGCCGGCGAGGCAGCCGCGCGCCCCGCTCGCGAACCGGGTCAGCATGAGGACGTTGTCGTCGACCTGCTGCGGCAGCGCGCTGTGGACGAGCTCGGCCATCACCCCGCTGAAATCCCCGAGCAGGTGCCGGGCGAGGTCGATGCGGTGGATGGTGAGGTCGATGGTGGTCGCACCGCCCGACTGGGCGAGATCGTAGCGATAGCCGGTGGCGGCGGGATAGGCGCTGGCCTTCTCGGCATAGATCGAGCGCATCTGGTGGACCCTGCCGATGAACCCGGCGTCGATCAGGGCCTTGGCGATCTCCACCTGGCCCCAGAAGCGCTGGTTGAACCCGACCTGGAGCCGGACCCCCGCCCGGTCGCAGGCCTCGATCATGCGCCGGCTGCCGGCCACGTCCAGGGACAAGGGCTTCTCGCAGAAGACATGCTTGCAGGCCCCGGCGGCGGCCACAACGGCCGCCTCGTGGTGGCGGTTGGGCGTGGCGACGACGACGGCATCGAGGCCGGGCAGCGCCAGCATCGCCTCCAGATCGCCGAAGGCGCGGCCACCGAACGCCGCTGTCAGCGCCTCGGCCCGGCCGAGGTCGAGATCGAAGGCGGCGACCAGCTCGGCCCGCTCGCTGGCCTGGATGGTCGGCGCATGGCTGAGCCGCATGATGGCGCCGGCACCGACGAGGCCGATCCCGAGCTTGCCCTGGTTGGTCATTGCTGCTCCCTGTCGTTGCGGCCGCTTTTCTCGATGGGGGCGGCAGGGCGCCAGCAGGCCGGCAGCCCCGCGTCGGAAGCTAGTGCCTATGGACAGCGGGTGAAAGGGACCTCATGGGGCCAATGCCATGGTCCGGCGCCATGCCCCACGCACCGCCTTGCCGGTTCAATTCCGCTGGTCGGACGGCTCGATCGGCAAGGGCAGGCCGGGGCCGAGCAGGCGCTGGCGGGCGAGGGCGGCGAAGGCGAAGCGCAGGAACGGCAGGTAATCGACGGCATAGCGCCGCCAGAGCCGCCGCGGCTCCTTGTAGACGCGGTAGAGCCAGCGCAGGTCGTGCCGGTCGATCCAGGCGGGGTAGTAGCGCTCGGCCTCGGCGAGCTGGTCGAGGAACCCGCCGCAGCTGATCATCACGCCCGCGTAGCCGGCCGCCTTCAGCCGCAGCATGAACCGCTCCTGGTGCGGAGCACCCATGCCGCAGAGCAGCACGGCCGGCCGCCGGTCGAGGATCTCGCGCTCGAGCTCGGCCCAATCCCGGTAGCCGTCGCGGGCGGCGAGGAAATCGACGCCCGGGAAGGCCGCCCGCATCCGCGCCACGGCCCGCTCGGCGACACCCGGCTTCGCGCCCACGACGAGGAGCGAGGCGCCGGCCTCCTGCAGGGTGGCGAGCACCGGCGGATAGAGCGAGGTGGCGTCGAAGCTGAACCGGCCGGCCGAGCTGTCGTGCAGCCGGCGCAGCAGGTGCACCACGCCGATCCCGTCCGGCAGCACCATGTCGAACTGGCGCAGCAGCCGGGCGTGCTCGCCGGTCTCCTCCTCGATCCGCCAGGCATGCGGGTTGACGAAGGTCATGAGCAGGGAGGTCCGCTCCACGAGGCTGCGCTTCAGGGCAGCGAGGATGGGCTCGTTGCCGGTGGCGGTCGTGACCGGCAGACCATTCAATTGAACCTTGTGCATGACGACCCGTGGCGCTGGAGTAAGCCCGGGCAGGAAGCGAGCGCTCGACTGCCCGCGACCGACTATGCACTTGCCGCCACAAGCAGAAGTTAAGGGTCATGGTTAACAGGCGCACAGTATTACTGATGCCGCCCGAATGAAGGATGGCGAAAACCTGTCCGATCGCGCTCGATGGAGCCGTGGCGTGCTCACTTGTCGCGGCGCGGCACCGTTGCCATTCACGCTGCAATGCACAATTAGGGGGCCTGCCGCCCGGGCTGGCGCGGCTGGGCAGGAGGGTGCGCGATGCCGGTGAAGACGATCGATCTGGCGCTGCAGGGCGGCGGCTCGCACGGTGCCCTGACCTGGGGCGTGCTCGACCGCCTCCTCGCCGACGACCGGATCAGGATCAACGCGCTGAGCGGCACCAGCGCCGGGGCCATGAACGCGGTGGTCCTCGCCGACGGCCATCAGAAGGCCGGCCGCGAAGGGTCGAGGCAGGCGCTCCGCGATTTCTGGAAGGCGGTCAGCGACGCCGCCCGGTTCTCGCCCATCCAGCGCGGCCTCTGGGACCGGCTCTCCGGCAATTTCAGCCTCGAGGGCTCACCCTGGTATCATCTGTTCGACCAGATGACGCGCGTCATGACACCCCGCCAGCTCAACCCGCTCGGCCTCAACCCGCTGCGCGACCTGCTGGCTGCGACGATCGACTTCGACAACGTCAATGCCTGCCGCGAGGTGGAGGTCTTCGTCACCGCCACCAACGTGCGCACCGGTCGCGGGCGGATCTTCCGCACGGGCGAACTCTCGGTCGACGCGGTGATGGCCTCGGCCTGCCTGCCCTTCATGTTCTGCCCGGTGGAGATCGAGGGCGAGGCCTATTGGGACGGCGGCTATATCGGCAACCCGGCGCTCTACCCCCTGGTCGACGACCCGGTCTGCCGGGACATCGTGATCGTCAAGATCAACCCGATGCGTCGCGACGAGCTGCCGGAGACGGCGCGCGACATCCTGAACCGGGTCAACGAGCTGACCTTCAACTCGGCCCTGCTCAAGGAGCTGCGCTCCATCCACCTCCTCCATCAGCTCATCGCGGCGGAAGGGCTGGAGAGCGAGCGCTACCGCGACGTCTTCGTGCACATCATCCAGGGTTCAGAGGAGGCCCTGCATCTCGAGGCGTCGAGCAAGCTCAACGCCGAGTGGGACTACCTGACCTATCTCTTCGACAAGGGCAGCGCCTGGGCCGAGAAGTGGCTCGCCGACCATTTCGACGACCTGGAGGTCCGCTCCACCATCGACCTCGACGATCTCTTCGCCGACACCTTCAAGCCGGTCGACCTGCCGGAGGACGTGATCGTCGAATCGAAGCGCGCCGGCACCCGCCGCGAGCGCCTGGAGTAGACCGGCCATGTACGGAATCCTGGTCGTCGCCCTGGCCCTGGTGCTGCTCATGTACCTGGCCTATCGCGGCCTCAGCCTGCTCATCCTGGCGCCGGCGCTGGCCGCCCTCGCGGTCGTCGCCACGGGCGAGCTGCCGGTGCTCGGCGCCTACACGCAGATCTTCATGACGGCCACGGGCGGCTTCATCACCAGCTTCTTCCCGCTCTTCCTCCTGGGTGCCGTGTTCGGCAAGCTGATCGAGGATTCCGGCAGCGCCGAGGTGCTGGCCAACACGATCATCGCCCGGCTCGGCCAGGGCCGGGCGATCCTCGCCGTCGTGCTCGCCTGCGCGGTGATGACCTATGGCGGCGTCTCGCTCTTCGTCGTCGCCTTCGCCACCTACCCGATCGCCGACGCCCTCTTCCGCCGGGCCGACCTGCCGCGCCGCCTCCTGCCCGCGACCATCGCCCTGGGTGCGTTCACCTTCACCATGACGGCCCTGCCGGGCACGCCGGCGATCCAGAACGCCATCCCCATGCCGTTCTTCGGCACGACGCCCTTCGCGGCACCCGGCCTCGGCATCCTCACCGCCCTGATCATGCTGGGCGGCGGGCTCGCCTGGCTGCAGTACCGGGCGCGGAGCCTGGGCGAGGGCTACGGGGGAGCCGCAACCGCTGCCTTCACGCCCGACGCGGCGCTGCGCGAGCACGCCTCGGGCGAAGGCTTCGACCTCATGGAGCTGCCGGTCCAGGCGCCGCCCCGCGACCTGCCGTCGCCGGCCCTGGCGGCCCTGCCGCTGGTCCTCGTCATCCTGCTCAACTTCGCCTTCACCGGGCTCGTCATCCCGGCCATGGACACGTCGTACCTGGCCTTGCCGGAGTTCGGCTCGACCGACATCAGCCAGGTGCGCGGCATCTGGTCGGTGACCGCGGCCCTCGTCATCTCGACCCTCGTCCTGATCGCCCTGCACTGGCGGCGCCTGCCGAAGCTGACGGGCTCGGTCGACAGCGGCGCGAACGCCTCGCTCCTGCCGATCTTCAACACCGCGAGCCTCGTCGGCTTCGGCGCCGTCATCGCCTCGCTCTCCGCCTTCGCCCTGATCCGCGACAACGTGGTCGACATCGGCGGCGACAACCCGCTGATCTCGCTCGCCATCGGCGTCAACCTGCTCGCCGGCATGACCGGCTCGGCCTCGGGCGGCATGAGCATCGCCCTGCAGACGCTCGGCCACACCTACCTCGCCATGGCCGAGGCCGCGGGCATCTCGCCCGACCTGTTGCATCGCGTCACCGCCGTGGCGACCGGCGGGCTCGACACGCTGCCGCACAACGGCGCCGTCATCACGCTGCTCGCCATCTGCCGGCAGACCCATGGCCAGGCCTATCTCGACATCGCCGTGGCCGGCATGCTGGTGCCGCTCGTCGCCCTCGCCGCGCTGATCACCATGGGCACGCTCTTCGGCAGCTTCTGATGCTGGCCGAACGGCCAAGGATCGGCTAGCGTCCCCCCATCGCATCGCAAGAAACAGGGGGGCTTCGAGCCATGCTGCGACGGACGATTCTTCTGGGCTGTGCTGCTGCCGCGGTCCTGGCGCTGGGTATCGAGCGGGCCGAGGCGGCCTATCCGGACCGGCCGATCACGCTCATCGTGCCCTGGGGTGCCGGCGGCGGCACCGACGCCACGGCGCGCATCCTGGCATCCCTGATGGAGCCCGCGCTCGGCCAGCCGGTGAACGTCGTCAACCGCACGGGCGGCTCCGGCGTGGTCGGCCACAGCGCCATCGCCACGGCCGAGCCCGACGGCTACACGCTCGGCATCGTCACGGTCGAGATCGGCATGATGCACTGGTCCGGCCTCACCGACCTGACCTATCAGGACTACACGCCGCTCGCCCTCTACAACGAGGATCCCTCGGGCGTGCAGGTGGGCATCGATGCGCCCTGGAGCACGATCGACGAGCTTCTGGCCTATGTGAAGGACAACCCCGCCGGCACGCTCAAGGCGTCGGGCACCGGCCAGGGCGGCATCTGGCACCTGGCGCTCGCCGGCATGCAGACCGCCGGCATGGAGCC
>ERZ795053.5870-NODE-5870-length-12483-cov-40.773737_pt1 | contig 12483 bp, 10 predicted proteins | sample MGYA00375137_ERZ795053 | MGnify/ENA primary metagenome ERZ795053 (study PRJEB30182, sample SAMN05720284) | activated sludge metagenome | isolation source: Anaerobic digester | place: Hong Kong | collected 2014-12-17 ... | reverse complement strand
AAGCTTTACGGGGAGCTCCCGTAGCTGGCACTTAATTGCATGTCAAAACGTGGAAGAGAGTTTACGTTGCAGACATCTGATGAAACTTGGGCATGCCGAATGCGATCAGTTGAAGCAATTAAGAGAAATTAGTCGGCCAGTGGTCCGCTTTTATAAATGAAGCATAATCAGAGTTTCTGGAAAGAGGTGTGGAGTAGTGTGAAAAATGAGTATCTAGTTCGGGCGTACGACGAGCATCGGGTTGGTTGTTTTTTTGACGAGTGTAATGAGAATAGATACGGCAGGAGAGGTATGACAATGACCGAGCTTCTCGCAGCCCTCGCAGTATCAACAATGGTCCTTGTTACTGTAACAATAATTGCCTCGCTTTCTCTGAAGTCATCCGGTCAGGTTAGCGCCTCTATGGCCATAGATGAAGAGATCACAAAACTCCACACTTCTATGCGTACTCTTGTGTCAAGGCAGTGGACTCTGCTTGCGGGTGTCACTGGACTTGAGGATGGCGTTGAAGGGGAAAATTATACTATCGAACTCATGCACAGTATTCCAGCGGAGAGCGTTCTTGAATGGGTGACAACGACTTCGACCGTCACATATATTCCACTTGAGAAGAGAATTGTCCACATTTTTCAGATCAACGCAGACGGGGCTGTGACAACCAATACAATATCGAATTATGTTGAGGCTTTTGAAGTAATTCCCATCGTAAATTTTCTCACTTACCAGGCTACTTTCACATACTATGACAATTCAGGAAGAGCAATTACGAGTCGCAAAGCGGAAGGGGCGGTGAGGTTCTATTAAGAAAGGATTCACTTTTGCCGAGACATTGATTGCCCTTGCAATTCTTGCAGGCTTCTTAACTCTGGGATTTGCTCTGGTTATTGCTCACAAGAAAATGTCGATGGAGGTTAGCAGGGTTTCCGAGATTGAAGCGGTGGCAAACCTTGTTGGCGGTTTTATCAGGCAGGATAGAAGACTTCTGGACTGCGAGGACGAAGAGGAGGTTTCTAGCAGGCTCAACGAGCTGATTGCTATCCTTAACGATGACTACATCTCCAATTCGGGTTTTGCAGGTACCGAAGTTTCGACAATCACCGGAGCTCCATTGATAGAGGATGATGAGATATATACAATCTCATTCAAACTGGCCGATAATCTGGCCAGAAGAGAGGAGGCCTACCATGTTGTGGTCTCGATACGATAGAAACAAAGGGTTTGCTCTTCCAATGACACTTATTCTCCTGACCTTTGGAGCCTTTGTTCTGTTTGCTGCAAGCACTCAACTGAACAGGACATCTCAGAAGATGAAGAACTACAAGACTTCTTCTAGCCTTCAGAACTATGCAACAAATGCTGTTGATACTGCTTCTCACATATTTCTTGAGAACATTGGCACTTATGATCTGGTTCCTTGGGACGGGGTAGAAGAATTCAAGTCGCACATTCTTGCCAGAGGAGGGGTAGAAAAGTATTACTGGCAGAGCTTCCTCGCAGACATAGATAGCTCGGTTGACTGTGCTAATCTTACTGAAGCGATACGGGCACTCTCGGCAGATCCAGGATTGGGAGGGGACGAGTACACGCTAGAAGCATATGTTTACCAGGTCGGTGGGCGCTATACGATCGTTGCTTCGGCTCAGATAGGAGGCAGGAAGGCCTATGCGCTGGGTTTGATCTCTTATGTTAGAGGCGGGCTTGTGATTCCTGCTATCCGCATGGCTGCATTGAACAGGACTCTCGCACTTATGAATGTGACAGGAGGTCATGGCAATCCGAAAGTCCATGGAGATCTAGTCTATGGGAGCGCGGTTGTGCTTAATGGATTGACGATAGACATGACTTCTACCAGTACACCGAGTGACATAATTACGGGAGGAGTCACGGGAGACTCATTGACTGTTTATGAAGATGGAGATGAGCTTGATCAGGAAGGCGTAAATGAGCTTCTCGAGAATTTCCCGGGCTGGTATACGCCTTCCGACCCAAACATTTCATCTGATGATGTTTATAACCAGTGGAAGGCCGAGTATATGGAGCTTCTTCCCGATGCAAGTTATACAGTTGTTCTCAGCAAGGATCAAACGCTTTCGAGTGTGGATGAAAATGTGATGGTTGTCGTGAAGGCTCCAAGCAATGTCAGCGATCCTCAGTTTCAAGCAAGCTTTAGCGATGAGGGTTTGGAGATCTGCCTTGGCAATAATTGCCTTGAGATTCCCGAGTCACTGACTTCCTCTGCGACTCTATCTATACAGATTGCAGGAGATACTGTTTTTGGTAATGATCCCCACAAGATCAGTGAAGTTGTCGGTCATTATAACGTCTCTGTGCTTGGTGATGCGACAATCAATACGAACATCGTTTTAGACTATCAATATGATTATGTGAATAACGGAAGTAGAAATTCACCTGTAGGAAACAAGACAAAGAAAGTCTCTGAAACGATTATCAGCAATATGCTCGGTGAGGAAAGAACCTCTTCGTTAATGCTGGCCACGATCGGTGGAGACATGATTCTTAGATTTGAGAAAGGAAACTCCACCCACGGAAACAAGTCGTTAATAGGTTCATTCTTCTCATGGAATGATAAGGGGAAAGGCGGAGATGTTCTATTTTCTGGACTAGAGAATCTTGATCACGGAAATGGTCACACTCCCCAACTCTTCCTCTTTGGATCACTCACAGCTTATTCCTTTGATCCAGATGGAGATGCAGACAATCTGGATTCCTTTGTTGCAGTTGCAGATTCTTCTGATTCTTCATCGCTTGGAACAGGAAACGGAAGGCTGACACTCATCGGTATTCAGACCTGGTGAAATCCTTTGCATGAGTCTGAAAAAGAAACCCGGCCTTTTCGCCGGGTTTCTTTTTCCCCCTTGATTCCTGCTCAATTGTATGATTCTAGACCCATTAGCGGCGTGGACTCTCTATTTCGTTTGGAAGCCAGCCCCGACGCTGTTCATGAGTTCGAAGAAGCCAGGGAATGATACCGAGACGCATTCGGCGTTGCTGACTTCGGTTACTCCTTCGGAGAATAGACCAGCGACTGAGAGAGACATTGCAACCCTATGGTCGTCGTGGCTTTGGACCTTTGCTCCGGTAAGTTTCTTTCCGCCGTGAATGATCATTTGGTGATCTGTGTCCTCGATCGATGCACCCATTTTCGAGAGTTCTCTCTTCATGACCTCGACTCTGTCGGTTTCTTTTACCCTTATACTTTCAATTCCGGTCAATACTGTGTCTCCCTCAGCGTAGCAGGCGGCAACTGAGAGTATGGGCAGAGCATCGGGAATGTCTGAACAGTCTATGGTGATTCCCCTGAGTTTAGTTCCTCCAACTGCCTTCAAAGAGTTGCTGGATCTGTTTAGAGTTACATTTCCGCCCATTTCTTTGAGTATGTCGACAATTACGGCGTCGCCCTGGCTGCCCGAGAGATCCAGGTCCTCTATTACTAACTCCGAGTCAGTTACGAGTGCAGCCACTAGTGGAAAAGCGACGGATTCCCAGTCGCTGGGAATTGCAGTATCGACCGGTTTGTAATTCTGAGGTCCTTCTACTTCGAAGAAACTGTAATTCTTCTCATCATACTTGACTTCTATCCCGTGTTCGCTCATCCAATCCACGGTCATCTGGAGGTAAGGCCTTTCTATGGCCTTCTGAACTTCGATCCTGGTTTTTCCCTCGAGCCTCGCCGATGCCAGGAGCATTCCGGAAATGTACTGTGACATCTTTCCATCGAAAACAATAGTCCCTGCCCTCATTGGTCCTTTTACAATGACGGGAGCCGCATCGCTGTCACTTCTCGTCGTGACGGCGAAGGCCCCCAGTTTTCTCATTGCTTCCAGCAGTTTCACAACGGGTCTTCTACGAATCTGATAATCTCCCGTAAGAACAACGTAGTCACTCAGAGTCCCCGAGATCGCCGTGGCAAAATAGAAGGTCGTACCGGAATTCCCGCAGTCAATGACATCGTCGGGAATCTTTAGGCCCTCGGGGCTGCTCTTTATCGTCCATACTCCCTTTTCAATTTTCACATCGGATCCGAAGGCCCTGGCAGCTCTCGTCGCCGAAAGACAGTCCTGACTCGGAAGAGGGTTTTTTATGGTTGAGAGTCCCTTTGCCATGGCGGCGATCAGGACCGCCCTTATTGTATGGCTCTTTGAACCGGGCACAGAGAGCTTACCCGAAAGATTATGCTTTGAAGCAAAGGCTATCATTTTCAATTCTCCTTTCCTTTGTCAGACCTTCCGGAGAAGAGTTTTCTCACCCCGGTCTTGACAAACTTGAAATTGGAAAACAGTGATATGAGAATGAAGACAATAAGAATAATGCTGATGGGTCTTGAGAACATTGAGATTATCAGATTGTCTCCTGCCGAAGCAAGCGATACCGCCCTTCTAAAGTTAGCGTCCATCAATGATCCCAGCACAATACCGAGAACCATTGGCGCCACCGAGTATCCCTTCCTTCTCATGACGAAGCCAATCAGACCAAAGATGGCCATAATAAGGATGTCGAAAACACTTGAGTTTATCGCATAAGCGCCGATTATACACAAGATTGCGACCACAGGAAGGAGGATCTTCTTCGGAATCAGTACCATCCTTGCCATTAGTGGAGCCACACCGATTCCGAGAGCAATTATCGAAAGAGATCCAATTATTCCAGCAGCCAGTATTACATAGAAGAGGTCGGGAGTCTGCGTGAAAAGCAGAGGACCGGGTCTCAAACCGTGGACGTACATTGCGGACAGAAGAACGGCAGTAACGGCGTCTCCGGGCACAGCAAGTGTCAGCATGGGTATAAGTGCGCCTCCTATGCAGGCATTGTTTGCAGATTCGCTTGCAACTATCCCTTCTACGGCCCCTTCGCCAAACGGAACTTCGGGTTTTCTGACCGTCTTTTTCGCCTGATCGTAAGCAATTAGAGAAGCTACTGGGCCTCCCGTGCCTGGCAGCGCGCCTATGAAGGTACCTATCACAGCCGACTGGAGTGAAAGGGGAATGTGCCTCATGAGCTGCCGAAAACCGACCTTCTCTTTCCCCAGTTTACCGGCTATCGGTTGGAGTGAACGCTGCCCTATCTGAACGAGAATCTCCGAAAAACCGAACAGACCGATCAGAGCAGCTATCAGCGAAATACCTGCTTGAAGCTTCATCGAGCCGAATGTGAATCTCGGTGTGCCCATAATCGGATCGATTCCAATCAAGCTTATTATTACTCCCAGTGTTGCACTAATCAATCCTTTTAGGAAGTTCTTTGACGTCAAGGATCCGACAGTGGTAAGGCCAAAGAGGGCAAGTAGAAAGTAATCCATTGGCGAGAACTGTAGGGCAATCTTTGTAACTGGTTTTGCGAGTAAGGCCAGCATTATCAGACCAAAAAGAGTACCAACAAAAGAATAGACGGTAGCAACTCGTAAAGCCTTTCTTGCCTGTCCCTTCATGGTCATAGGAAAGCCGTCAAGTGTCGTTGCGACCGATGCGGGAGCTCCTGGGATGTTTATGAGTATCGCGGATATAGCACCGGAGAAGACTCCAACGACATAAACTCCCATCATAAGAGCCATAGCATCGTTGACCGTCCACGTGAACGTTACCGAAACAAGAATCGCGGTTGCCATTGTGACGGAAAGCCCCGGCATTGCGCCTACAACAAGTCCGGCAAAGGCACCGACAAATACCAGGAAAATGAACCTTAGATCTATCGCGGCGAGTATCTGTTCAACCATGTGCACATCACCTTCTCAAGGCAGGTAGACACTCAGTAGAACACCAAAGGCGTAATACAGGCCAAGAGTAGTCCCCACAGAGATTATTCCCAACAACCACCAACGCTTCTCTCCAAGTAGGAGCAGCATCGAGGCCAGGTAAGGAATTGAAATAGCAATGAAGCCAATCATCGGAAGAAGCCAGACATATATGAACGTAAGTGCCATTGAAATTGTAATTCTGAGCCAATCAACCTTGTCAAAACCACCCGATTTGAAACTCTTGCTTCTCACCGCCTGGAATATTAGAGATATTGCAAGCACTAAAAGTATTACACCCATTATCAATGGAAAGAGACCGGGCGCAAGTGACCAGGAACCGTAAGGGTTCATCCCAGCCGAGACTACAATTATGAAGACGGCGATTACAGCGAAGAAGGCTCCTTCGATTATCTGGAAATTGAGACCGCCACTCGTTTTTTCTTTCATAATAACCTCCAAAGACGGTAGACACGAAGTCTACCGTCGATAGATCAGAATCTCTCTATTCCGAAGTCTGCAGGACTATTGGGAGCCACTCCAGCGTCATAGAGAAGCCATGCAACGATCGAGGTCCAGCGGTTCCAGTATTCGATAACAGCGTCGCCCTGAACGTCGTGCATTCTGTTGTAGAAGCTTGACTCGGTGAATTCGATCCATCCCGGATCCTGAACTGCCTTCTGAGCGGCTTCGAGAATAACCTGTTTGATCTCGGGGGGAGTTCCTTCCTTTACAAGAATACAGTTTGGGAATGTCAAAGGCAGGTAACGCGCCATTTCGGGAATCGCGTCCGCAATTGGAGGAACATCTGGAATCGCAGGAGATCTCTCTCCCTTTGTGTAGACGGCAAGGGCTCTCAGATCACCGGTTTTCAAGTAATCGAGAACCGTGCCGATGTTGCCGAATGTGAAATCAACCTGACCGCTTATTGTTGCGAGCATGGCAGGGCTGCCGCCGCCGAACGGGGTCATGGAAACATCAAGACCAACCTCTTCCAGCAGAAGTCCCTGGATGTGTCCGCTGGCCCCAGGGCCAGAGTATGACATCTTTATCTTTCCGGGGTTCTCCTTAATTGCGGTAACGAGTTCATCCATAGTCTGGTACGGCGAGTTGCCCGGAACGACGACCACTTTCGTATCTTCCACAAGCATTATAATTCCTTCGAAGTTATCGAAGCCAAGTTTGCCCGTTCCCATAACTCTGAAGACTCCTGGAGTTTCTGCTGAGAGAAGTAGCGTGTACCCATCTGCCGGCTTCGAGTAAGCAAAATCCGTTCCAATTGCTCCGGAAGCGCCCGGTTGGTTCAGAACGACAACGGGAACTCCCAGGTACTTCTCGAGATAAGGTGCAAATGCCCTTCCCACTCTGTCGGTGATCCCGCCGGCCGCCCAAGGAATAACGAGAGTTACTGACCTGTTAGGGTACGATGCAAGAACTGATGCAGCAATAACAAGAACTAGCGAAAACAGAAGAACTTTCTTCACAACAATCCACCTCCTCGAAATCGGAAAACGTTTGCCATTTCAATTAGATAGATTATACTTCATAAGATGGGGAAATTCCAAAAAGCTGAGACAGATATTTGTTTTCACCAAACTCTTAATGTATACTATTTACGAAAAGTAAAGAAGAAAGCTACTGTTCTTTTTACGAGAGTTTTTCACTTAGGCTTCTGTGAGTTTTCAGAGACATAATTCGAATTGTATGGGGGAAAATGGTCCAGTTCCACGATGTTGGGAAAAGCTTTTCCAGATATTGGAGGCAATATATGAGTGAAAGAGAAGCCATGATTTCAAACAATAAGGGTAAGATTCCAATATACTGCCTGCTTGTATCGGCATATTTCTTTTCGTATTTTTTCAGGGTATCCGCTTCTGTAAGCCTTCCTGCGATTTCGACGGAATGGGGAATGAGTGCTTCCCTTGTCGGATTCATTTCCAGTCTGTATTTCTACGCGTACGCATTCATGCAACCGATAAGCGGCGCACTCAACGACAGATTTGGACCGCTTAGGATAGTTTCGCTAGGGATGCTTACAACCGGAATCGGGGCGCTACTTTTCGGTTTCGCTTCGAATCCGACGATGCTAGGTGTAGGTCGTCTTTTAACGGGCTTTGGACTTGCGCCAATGCTTTCCGGAGTGCTTGTTTACCAGTCGCACTCCTTTCACAGAGACAAATACTCATTCTTTTCGGGAATCACTTACACTCTTGGGAACTTTGGCGCGGTGATTTCAGTCGCTCCTCTTGCCTTTGCTCTCGACGAGTTTGGCAGAAGAAATGTCTTCGTCTTTCTCGCCTTTTTGAATTTTGCTCTTGCAGCGTCTCTAATCGCTTTCAGGAGGAGAGATCCTGTGATCTCAATTGATGGCAAAATTGAAAGAAAAGGTTTTTTAGATAATCTAAAAAATTCATTCCGAAAGATCCTCAGGTCGAGGCAGCTAAAGCTGATGCTTGTCCTTTGGGGAACGTCGTTTGGTGCCCTGATGTCACTGCAAGGTCTCTGGGCTGTTTCCTGGTACCAGACTTCTTACGGTGTTTCGTATGGAACGGCGAGTTTATGGTCGACGCTGATAAGCATCGGAGTGATGGTCGGAAACTTTGTAGGGGCATACATCGCAAGGCCGGCAAGATTGAGGCTCCCTGCGATAACCGTTTCATGTGTTTCCTATGGTGCTTCGTGGGTTTTCTTCTGGTTTTCTATGAGGAGCCGGCTGCCGATTCTTATACCGGGACTGGTCGGATTCTTTCTGGGATTCTTTGCGGGTATAACCTACGATCATCTTACTGCAGGTGTCAACGATCTGGCAGCCAGAGGCCGTGGAGGTTCTCTCTTTGGAGGTATGAACCTCTTCACTTTCATCTCTGTAATCATTTTTCAGTCTGGCACGGGATTCCTGATGCAGCGTTTCTCTTCGAGTGGGGGAGCGGAGATTGACCTTGCAGCTTTCAATTCGACTTTTGGCATAGTTACTCTTCTGGTTATAATAAGCTTAGTGGCGTTGCCTTTTCTCAAGTCCTTTTCCGGTCAAGGAGGTGAAGTGCTGTAAGAAAGAGCGACAGGGTTACCATAAAACAGGTTGCTGATTACGCTGGCCTCTCGGCCGCAACGGTTTCTCGGGTTTTAAATGGTTCAAGGCCTGTGCAAGAAGACTTGAAGGTAAAAGTCTGGGATGCAGTCAAAAAGCTCAACTACAAACCAAATGTTGGAGCCAGATTCATGAAGGGCCAGACCACAAATGTCATAGGTATGCTAGTTCCGGATGTTTCCCAACCCTTTTTCAGCGCGATGATTGCGGGAGCCATTCTTAAGGCCGGAGAGATCGATCATGTAATAATTATCTCCACTTCCGACGGAAAGAGGGAACTCGAAAAAGCTGCGATCGACAGTCTCTCTCGAACGGTTGTAGATGGTCTCATCTACTGTCCGGTTTCCACCGGGGATCCTCTTCCGCAAATAGAGAGTTTCAAGGAGCTCCCAATTGTAGTTGTCGGAAGGCGAAACGTCTTCAAGTCTAAGCCTCATGTTTATACTGACAACGTTAAGGGCGGTTATCTTGCGACAAAGTACTTGCTCAGACTGGGAAGAAAGAGGGTTGGCTTTCTCGCCGGCTTCTGGTCCAGCCCATGTACCATAGACACGATTGGGGAAGTGGCTTCGAGCGAGGATGCCGGCAAATACACGACGCTCGACAGGTACATGGGGTATAGAAGGGCTCTCGAAGAGGAAAAAATAGAGTACGATCCCTCGCTCATTGTAATATGTGGATACGATTACGAGGCCGGTTACATCGGAGCGAGAGAGCTTCTTGAGAGAATGGTTGAAGTAGATTCAGTGATAGCGGCTAACGACCTTGTGGCCGCTGGTGTAATAGGTTTCTTGACTGATCAAGGTATCAACGTCCCTGATCAGGTATCTGTGGTGGGCTATGACAACAACCTCATCGCTCCGATAACGATTCCCACGCTTACATCCGTCGATCAGGATCCCAGAACCCTCGGGGCGGAATCGGTGGTTGCTCTATCAAAGATACTGTCTGGAAAGGAAGTCTCCGATACGATTATCGATGTCAAGCTTACGATAAGGAACTCCACAAGCGTAATGCATAAGTGATTGCTCCAATTGAAGGTTTTCAAGGGCCTAACATCGCTGCTTTTTTATGCTCATTGTCTCCTTCGACCGCCTTGATTCTCCTTCCTGAAGGAGCCTGATCATTTGGAATTCATCTGCAAGACTATCTGTAAGAAGGCGCTGTTGAGAAGGGCTCTTTGGCTGACTCTGTGCAAGCAAATAGAATGTTTTGAAAGCTTCTTGTAATGACAGAGGCGATCCTTTCCATTGGAACGGAGGAGCATGATCCATTATCCTTCTTCTATAGTCAAAGTTCGAAAGGGGTGATCGATTTGTATGGAAGAGCGATAGAATTTCCAGAGTCTAGCAAGTGGATAAATGTCGAGAGACCTCTGACCCTTGCGGATTTGAGAGGCTATGTGGTTCTTCTCGATTTCTGGACATACTGCTGTATAAACTGTATTCATGTCATTCCGGACCTCAAATGGCTCGAAAAAAAGTATGAGGATAGCCCATTCGTAGTAATTGGCGTCCATTCGGCGAAATTCGAAAACGAGCATGATGAGCGTAACATAAGAGCGGCAGTCCAACGATATGAGATCCAACATCCGGTAGTAATCGATAATGATTACTTCCTCTGGGAAAGATATGTGATCCGTGCGTGGCCCTCATATGTTCTTATTGGGCCTGATGGAAAGATACTGTCTAAGATATCGGGAGAGGGAAAGCGAGAATACCTTTCACATGAGATCTCAAAGGCTCTCGAAGAAGGAAAGAGGAAGGGAGTTCTTAGCGAGAAGAGAATTCCGGTTAAGCTAGAGCTTACCAAGAGTGAATCCAATCTCTCTTTCCCCGGGAAGATTGCCTTTGGCGACGGAGAGAATCTATTCATAAGCGATACGAATAACGATCGGATACTCTTAACGGAGCTTTCTACTCCTTTTGTGGCGAAGACAATAGATCAGATCGGGAGCGGCCAAAGTGGCTTAGAGGACGGGCCTTTTGAAAATGCGCGCCTCAACAAACCTCAAGGAATAGTCTACTCTAATGGCAGACTATACGTTGCCGACACCGAGAACCACGCATTACGTATCGCAGATATGAACCAAAGATGTCTAAGTACACTGTCCGGCGACGGATTTCAGGACAACGATTGGAATTACAATGGAGACGCTTCGAAAGCGAGACTTAACTCGCCCTGGGATCTCCAAACTGATGGCAGATTCTTGTACATTGCAATGGCGGGAATGCACCAGATATGGAGATTGGATCTTGAAAACAACACTATAAGTGCATTTGCGGGAAGTGGAGTAGAAAACATCGGCGACGGGCACCTGAAAGACGCTAATTTTGCGCAGCCCAGCGGTTTGTTTCTCGATAGAAACAGCTTATATGTGGCCGACTCTGAAGTCTCTGCAATCAGATTTATAGATCTGGAAGCCGGGACGGCACAAACAGTTGCCGGAAGTGGTCTATTCTCCTTCGGTTATGTGGACGGGATTCTCAAGAGGTCTTTGTTCCAGCACCCTATTGGAATTCACGGTGAAGGCAGATTTCTCTACGTGGCCGACACTTACAATCACGCAATAAGGAAGATCGATCTCGGAATAAGGCGCGTCGAGACGGTAATAAAGAACCTAAGGGAGGGTACATGTACACTGAACGGCGATAAATGTTCAAGCCTCGGTCTATTTGAACCCAATGACGTCAAGTTTCACAAAGGATTACTGTACATTGCCGATACAAATAACCACTTGATAAGAGTCTTCGACGGCACGGAGCTGAAAGAACTTGTTATAGAGAGCCAAGAAAAATGGACATAGAGTCTCGGAGCTAGGGTATGCCATAGCTAGATGCGATCAGAAAGCCAGTCGGCTCCACCTGGCAAGTCGCAGTTCATGCGGCAGTCTTTGCTTTGCAGAGGCCATTGCCGACTTCGCCGGGCAAAGAGCCATGAACGCTGATAAAATCACGTTGTTCGTCAACGGTCCACCGTCCTCAGAAATCGATGAACAAAGGCAAAAGTGATGTTATTTACGGCAGGAACCGACGCTCGCTGGCGCGAGGAAGAATAGATTATTGGGCGCAATTTACTGAAGAACATCAATGGACTCAAGGCTATCGTGGTTTCTGTAATAAGGTCGAAGGGTGGAACAATGAGAGAGGTCAGATGTGTGGAGTAGAGGTATAAAGATCAAGATCGTTAAGAGAATCGAACAATGCGTCATCTGAACATGACAGCGTCCTGTGATTCTTAAGAACACAACATTTCGTCATCTGAACTTGATTCAGAATCTTGTGTTTATTGACTTTGACCAGAAACGAGGAACAGATCCTCGCTGTGGAAGAACGGGGTTTCTCTTTGGAGAACGGAGAACCACTCAACGGCCAACCAGTCTCTCTTGTTCTTCCTATAATGAACCTTCAATCCCCGACGACTGTATTTCAAAGCCCGGATCCCGAAACAAGTTCGAATGACTTTGTTTGTCTAGCTGTAAAACGTCGCATACCGTAATCTGAACTTGCTTCACCATCTCAGTCCTTTGTCAAAACCGAAACGGTCTAGTTTTAGTCGAGTTAGTGTCTCCATTTAACCCATTTAGCTGAGCTTCACTATTTCCAGGGTTGAGATATCTATCTTTCTTCCCTCGAGACTGTGAAAA
>ERZ795053.5869-NODE-5869-length-12484-cov-4.786226_pt1 | contig 12484 bp, 9 predicted proteins | sample MGYA00375137_ERZ795053 | MGnify/ENA primary metagenome ERZ795053 (study PRJEB30182, sample SAMN05720284) | activated sludge metagenome | isolation source: Anaerobic digester | place: Hong Kong | collected 2014-12-17 ... | reverse complement strand
TCGGTGAACCCCGACGAGGTCGTGGCCATCGGCGCGGCCGTGCAGGCCGGCGTGCTCAAGGGCGACGTCAAGGACGTCCTGCTGCTCGACGTCACCCCGCTCTCCCTCGGCATCGAGACCAAGGGCGGCGTGATGACCAAGCTGATCGAGCGCAACACGACCATCCCCACCAAGAAGACCGAGGTCTTCACCACCGCCGAGGACAGCCAGCCGTCGGTCGAGATCCACGTGCTGCAGGGCGAACGCGAGATGGCCGACTTCAACAAGACGCTCGGCAAGTTCCAGCTGGTCGACCTGCCCCTCGCCCCCCGGGGCGTGCCGCAGATCGAGGTCACCTTCGACATCGACGCCAACGGCATCGTGAACGTGTCGGCCAAGGACCGCGCCACCAACAAGGAGCAATCCATCACGATCACCGGGCAGTCGTCGCTGTCCAAGGACCAGATCGACCAGATGGTCCGCGACGCCGAGAGCCACGCCGAGGAGGACCGCCGGCGCAAGGACGAGGCCGACGTCCGCAACCGCTCGGACACCCTCGTGTACCAGACCGAGAAGGTGCTCCGCGAGCAGGGCGACAAGGTCGACCCGGCCGAGAAGGAGACGGTCGAGGCGGCTCTGGCCGAGCTCAAGGACGCCCTCAACGGCTCGGACCTCGACCGCATGAACACCGCGTCCGAGTCGCTGATGGCCGCCAGCCAGAAGCTGTCGCAGATGCTCTACGAGCAGGCCTCCCGTGACGAGGCGGCCGGTGCCGGTGCATCCGCGGGCGGCGACGCCGGTGCGTCCGACGACGAGGTCATCGACGCCGAGATCGTCGACGAGGAGGGCAAGTGAGCTCCACGGGCGACGGGGACGCGTCGGGGCGTTCCCCTGCCCCTGATGACGCCCCGCTCGACGAGGACGTCGCGGTCGGGGAGGTCGTCGATGACCTCCCCGACGACAGCTCCGCTGCCGATGACCTGGCCGCGCTCGTCGACGCCGACCTCGACCTGACCGCGGACTCGCTCGAGGACCTGGGGCAGACCGCCGAGGCCGCCGTCGTGGAGGCCGTCGACGTGGCCCAGCGACTCGAGGTCGAGCGCAACGAGCTGCGCGACCTGGTCCAGCGGGTCAAGGCGGACTTCGACAACTACAAGCGTCGCCAGGAGGTGCAGCGCTCCGAGCAGCGCGCCACCGCCGCGATGGAGCTGGTCCGGGAGCTGCTCCCGGTCCTCGACGCCTGCGAGCTCGCCGTCGCCCAGGGCCACGCCGACGTGGCCCCGGTCGAGGCCCAGCTGATCGGGACGCTGGCCAAGCGCGGCCTGGTCAAGGTCACCGACGTCGACGTCGAGTTCGACCCGAACGTCCACGAGGCGGTCCTGCACGAAGAGGGCGACGGCACCCCGGTCGTCGTCGAGGTGATGCGCTCGGGATACCTGTGGAACGACCACGTCGTGCGGGCGGCGATGGTCAAGGTGAAGGGCTGACCGGTGTCCTCCCCCCAGCGTGAGTGGTTCGAGAAGAACTACTACGCGGTGCTCGGCGTGTCGGAGACGGCCGCCCAGAAGGACATCACCAAGGCCTACCGTCAGCTCGCCCGTCAGCTGCACCCCGACGCCAACCCCGACGACCCCGTCGCCGAGGAGCGCTTCAAGGAGGTCTCTGCCGCCTACGAGGTGGTCGGCGACCCCGACAAGCGCGAGCAGTACGACGAGGTCCGCCGCATGGGCCCCGTCGGCGCCGGCTTCGGCGGTCCGGGTGGGTTCGGACCCGGTGGGGCCCGCTTCGAGGGCGCGGACCTGTCGGACCTGATCGGCAACCTGTTCAGCCGCGGCCGCCAGCGTGGCGGCGGCCCGCAGGCGGCGAGCACCGGACCCCGGCGCGGGTCCGACATCGAGGCCACCCTGACCATGACCTTCGACGACGCCGCCCGCGGCGCGACGACCACGGTCAACGTCGTGTCCGACATCCGCTGCCCCGACTGCTTCGGCAGCGGCGCCGCGGTCGGCACCGCTCCGTTGAGCTGCCCGGACTGCGGAGGGACCGGGGCGGTGGCCGAGGACCAGGGCTTCTTCTCGTTCAGCTCGCCGTGTCCCCGCTGCGGGGGTCGGGGTCGCATCATCGAACAGCCGTGCACCACGTGCTCGGGCCTGGGCTCGGTGCGGCGCCCACGTCAGGTCAAGGTCCGGATCCCCCAGGGCGTGCGGGACGGACAGCGGATCCGGGTCAAGGGCCGCGGTGGCGCGGGAGCCAACGGCGGTCCCGACGGAGACCTCTACGTCCGCGTCCAGGTCGAGCCCCACCCGCTCTACGGCCGCGACGGCGACAACCTGCTGCTTTCCGTGCCGGTCACCTACCCCGAGGCCGCGCTCGGAGCCGACGTCACCGTGCCCACCCTCGACGGCGACGCGGTGACGATCCGGGTCCCCGCCGGGACGCGCAGCGGTCGGACCTTCCGCGTCCGGGGCAAGGGCGTGGCCACCCCGAAGACCACCGGGGACCTGCTCGTCACCATCGAGATCGACGTGCCCACCGAGATCGGCGACGATGAACGGGTAGCGCTCGAGGCGTTGGCCGCCGCTCGGACCGGTCCGTCACCCCGAGCCCACCTGGAGGTGTGACCGTGCCCGAGTTCCACCAGGCCGTCTACGTCATCTCGGTCGCCGCGGAGCTGGCGGGCGTGCATCCCCAGACCCTGCGCATCTACGAGCGCAAGGGCCTCGTCGACCCGGGTCGGACCCGGGGTGGCAGCCGCCGCTACAGCGAGGCCGACATCGCCCTGCTGCGGCGGATCCAGGAGCTGACCAACGACGGCCTCAACCTGGCCGGGGTCAAGCGCGTGCTCGAGCTCGAGGACCGCGTCGCGGAGCTCGAGGAGCGCAACCGGCAGCTGTCGGCTGAGATCGCGGAGCGGGTCGACGAGGTCCACCGCCAGTACCGCCGGGATCTGGTTCCGTTGCACCAGGCCGTGGTCCGCTACGAGCGCCCGCGCCGCTGAGCCGGTTTCCGCTCGGCCGTCGCCCCGATAGCGTTGAGCGCCGTGTCGCGCCCTCTCCGTCCCGCGCCCGGCCGGGCCCGAGCCTTGCGTTCGACGCTCCCGGGACCGGCCGCGTCCCGACCGGCGGCCCGCCTCGGGGCGACGGTCGGCGCGATCGCGACGGCGCTGGCCCTGGTCGCCGTGGGGGCGCTGGCCTTTCCGGCGGTCGCCGGTGCTCAGGCCCGTCACGTCGTCGTCGTCTCCGACAGCATCTTCCTGGGGGCGAAGTCCCCGTTCGGTGCCCGCATGCAGACAGCCGGCTGGACGGTCGACTTCGACGGAGCGGTCAGCCGGTCGACGCTGGCCGGAGCGGATGCCGTGCGCTCCCGGCGGGCCACCATCACCGACTCCCTCGTCATCAGCCTGGGTGCCAACGACTCGGGCAACACGAGCACGTTCCGAAGTCGGGTCGACGCCGTCATGGCCGCCGCCGACGGCGTCCCGAACGTCTACTGGCTGACCATCCGCGAGGTGCGGCCGTACTACGCGCCGGCCAACCAGGTCCTGCGCGACGCGGCCACCCGGTACCCGAACCTGCACGTCGTGGACTGGAACGCGGCCAGCGCCGGTCGTGACGGCCTGACCTCAGGCGACGGTCTGCACCTGACGCCGGCCGGTGCGGGTGAGATCGCAGCGCTGGTCGGCACCGCGGTGACCGACGGTTCGGTGCCGGTCCCGCCCGCAGCACCGCCGCCTCCGCCACCCGAACCGGTGGCCCAGTCGGTGCCGGTCGACCCGCCGGTCGTGGATCCTGCCATCGCCGCTGTCGGTGCGCCGACTGCGGCCGGTGACGTCCAGGCATCGGTCCCGGTCGAGGCTAGGGGAGAGGTTCCGGCGTTCGATCGATCCGACCTGGTGCGCGTCTCCGAGCCGATCGCCGTCGGAGGTCGGCCGGCTCGACCGGCCACGTCCGGTCCGGGTTCCGGGCCCGCCGTCGTGGTGGTCGCCGTCATGGCTCTCGTCGCGTCGGTCGTGATCCTCTTGCGCCGTTCGCCGTGGATGCCGTTCGTGCTGCGGGCGCCGTCGATCGCCGTTCGCCGCTCGCCGGTGACCCGAGCCGAGCTCCGTGCCGCCCGCATCGCCGGGTCCATGGACCGGCACCCGTCGGTGGCGTCGGTCCCGCCGGTGCCCGACGAGTCACCCGCCGATCCGGGGGCGAGGATCGTCTCAGGATCCAGTTCGCAGAGTTGAGTGTATCACTAGCAACTTTGTTGACTTGTTGGTAAGCTGCCGTCATGGCGCTCGACCCGAACACCTGGACCCACAAGACGCAGGAGGCCGTGAACGCGGCCCTGACCTCGGCCCGCGAGCACAGCAACCCCGAGGCCACCCCCGATCACCTGCTGGCGGCGCTGCTGCGCCAGGACGACGGCGTCGTCCTGCCGGTCGTGCGCAAGCTGGGCATCGAACCGCTGACCCTGCGCAACGCGGCCGACGAGGCGGTCGCTGCCCTCCCCACCGCCTACGGCACCGACACGCGACCCAGCCGTGAGCTGGTGGCCCTGTTCGACGCGGCCGACGGCGAACGCCGCGATCTGACCGACGAGTACCTGTCGACCGAGCACCTGCTCCTCGCCCTGTTCGAGGCCGACCAGAAGCGGGCCGTCGCCGACCGTCGCTTCGGCGAGCTCGCCCGGGAGCAGCTGCTGTCGGCGCTCGCCGAGGTGCGCGGCAGCCGTCGGGTGACGTCGCAGAACCCCGAGGACACACTCGAGGCGCTCGAGAAGTTCGGGCGCGACCTCACCGAGGCCGCGGCGGCCGGACGGCTCGACCCCGTGATCGGCCGCGACGAGGAGATCCGGCGGGTCATCCAGGTCCTGTCGCGGCGGACCAAGAACAACCCCGTCCTCATCGGCGAGCCCGGAGTCGGCAAGACAGCGGTGGTCGAGGGCCTCGCCCAGCGCATCGTCGCCGGCGACGTGCCGGAGTCGCTGATGGGCAAGCGGGTCATCTCGCTCGACATGTCCTCGATGGTCGCCGGCGCCAAGTACCGCGGCGACTTCGAGGAGAGGCTCCAGGCCGTCCTCAACGAGATCAAGGACTCCGACGGGCAGATCATCACCTTCATCGACGAGATGCACACCGTCGTCGGCGCCGGCGCCACCGGCGAGGGTGCCATGGACGCCGGCAACATGCTCAAGCCGATGCTCGCCCGCGGCGAGCTGCGCATGGTCGGCGCCACGACCCTCGACGAGTTCCGCAAGTACATCGAGAAGGACCCGGCGCTCGAGCGCCGCTTCCAGCAGGTGTTCGTCGGCGAGCCGTCGGTCGAGTCGACCATCGCCATCCTGCGCGGCCTGAAGGAGCGCTACGAGGTCCACCACGGCGTCGACGTCGAGGACCCCGCCCTGGTCGCCGCCGCGGTCCTCTCGGACCGGTACCTCACCGGGCGGTTCCTGCCCGACAAGGCCATCGACCTCGTCGACGAGGCCGCCGCGAGCCTCAGCATCGAGATCGGGTCGGTCCCGACCGAGATCGACGTGGTCAAGCGGCGCATCGACGGGCTCGAGATCGAGCGCGTCGCTCTCGAGAAGGCCACCGATGCCGGCTCGGTCGAGCGCCTCGCCGCGCTCGACGCCGAGCTCGCCAACCTCCGTGAGAGCTTCGACGGGCTCAACGCCCGCTGGCAGGCCGAGAAGGACCAGGCCGACGCCATCTCCGAGATCGCCGAACGGGTCGAGGCGCTCAAGGTCGAGGCCGAGCGCGCCGAGCGCGACGGCGACTTCACCCGGGCCTCCGAGATCACCTACGGCCACATGCCGGTGCTCGAGCGCGAGCTCGACGCCGCCAACGCCGCTCTGGCCGAGCTCCAGGGCGACTCGCCCATGCTCAAGCGCACCGTCGACGAGCAGGACATCGCCGAGGTCGTCGCCCGCTGGACCGGGGTGCCCGTCGCCCGCCTGATGGAAGGCGAGATGTCCAAGCTCGTCCGCCTCGAGGACGTGCTGCACGAGCGGGTCATCGGCCAGGACGACGCCGTGTCGGCCGTGTCCAACGCCATCCGTCGCAGCCGCGCCGGCCTGTCGGACCCGCACCGTCCGATCGGCAGCTTCCTGTTCCTCGGGCCGACCGGCGTCGGCAAGACCGAGCTCGCCCGCAGCCTGGCTGACTTCCTGTTCGACGACGAGCGGGCGATGGTCCGCATCGACATGAGCGAGTACATGGAGAAGCACTCGGTCAGCCGCCTCATCGGAGCGCCTCCCGGCTACGTCGGCTACGACGAGGGCGGCCAGCTCACCGAGGCCGTGCGCCGGCGTCCGTACGCCGTCGTGCTGCTCGACGAGGTCGAGAAGGCTCACCCCGACGTGTTCAACGTGCTGCTGCAGCTGCTCGACGACGGCCGGCTCACCGACGGTCAGGGCCGCACGGTCGACTTCACCAACGTCGTGCTGATCATGACCTCGAACCTGCCCGGTGACCCGCGGGACTTCTTCCGCCCCGAGTTCATCAACCGGGTCGACGAGATGGTCCGGTTCCGGGCTCTGGAGCCCGGCGACCTGGCCGCCATCGTCACGATCCAGCTCGACCACCTCCGTGGCCGCCTCGCCGAGCGCCGCATCGACCTGGTCGTCACCGACGACGCCCTGGCCAAGCTCGCCCACGACGGCTACGACGCCGCCTTCGGGGCCCGTCCGCTGAAGCGGCTGATCCAGCAGCAGGTCGGCGACCGGCTGGCGATGGCGATCCTCGAGGGCAAGCTCGCCGAGGGCGACACCGTCACCGTCGGCGTGGCCGACGGCGAGTTCGTCCTGGCCTGACCGGAACCGGACCGCCTCCGGTTGCCTCGGCGGCTGCCGTCCGATAGACCCGCGCCGATGTGGGCGGCGCGGGGGGCGGCGTGAGCGAACTCACCGGATCGGTCGGCGGATCGGAGCGGGTCCCGCGCGTCCCGATGGGGACGCTGGTGCGCATCGGTGTGCTGCTCACCCTCGTCGTGGTGGTGATCGGCTCGCTGAACTTCGCCCGCTACGACTGGACCGGGCTGCCCCTCAACCGGGCTCCGATGACCGCCACCAAGGACGTCAGCTCACGCTGCGTCGAGCACATCGGGCCCTACACCACCGAGTCGGGACGCGTCGTGGCGCCGGTGGTCGTCGACGAGCAGCAGTACATGAACCTGGTCGAGCTCTACCGGGGGGTGCCCCGGGAGGACCTGCAGCTCACGTGCCTCTACGACCCGTTCACGTTCAGATCCGGGACGTCGTGGATCGCGCACTTCCTGCCCTTCGAGGAGGGGCTGTCGCTCGGTATCACCAACACGGTCATGACCCTGCTGGGGCTGTGGCTCGTGCTGCTGGCCCTTCGCGCTCAGGGCCTCGACGCCCGCGTCGTGCTGGCTGCCGGGTCGGTCTACGCCGTGAGCTGGAACGTGTTCTTCTTCGGCACCGGCGTGCTGGTCGACTCCTCGGTGGTTGCCGCCATCGCGCTCTGCTGGTGGCTCCTGTCGACGCGTCGCCCGTGGTTGGTGTGGCCGGTGCTGCTCCTCGGCTACCCGCTCAAGGAGACCGTCGGCATCGTGCTCCCGGCGATGGCGGTCTGGGCCTGGGTCGAGCACCGCGAGGGTCGACGATCGACCGCCGCGGCGGCGGGACCCGTCATCGCCGCCGCCGTCGCGTTCGTCGTCGGGGTCGCAGCGTGGCGGGGGATCCTTCCCGCGCCCGACGCCGCCTGGCCGGTGAAGCCGAACCTGCAGAACACGCTGCACAACATCGGTGACGTGGTCAGCCTGGGGTCGTTCGCCGTCGGCGCCGGTCCGTTCCTCGTCCTCGGGTTCCTCGCCTACCGCCGCGAGGCCCGGCGCTCCGGCTGGGTCCGGGCCGCGGTCGACCCCGCGGTGATCGGAGTGCTCACCGCGCTGGGGATCTGCTTCTGGTCGGCGATCACCGTCGACCTCACCCCCCGCCTGTTCTGGATCGGCACGCCGTTCGCGGCGACCCTCGTCGCCCGCTGGTTCTCCGAAGGTCGACCGCGGGAGTGGATCGACGGACTGAAGTTGCCCGCGTCGCTCATCACGTCGGACCGATGAGCAGCCCACGCCCCGGGCTCGTCGCGCTCGCGTTCGCATGCCTCCGGCCGGCACCGGAGCGACGGAGCACCGGTGCCTGAGGCGGTCACCGCCGATGGGGGCGCGGTCGAGCGGGTCAGCACCCTCGACGGCGTCCGCGGACTGGCGGTGACGATGGTGCTGCTCTACCACGCCGGTCAGCCGGCGCTCGGCGGCCTCCTGCTGCAGAGCGGGGTGGACCTGTTCTTCGTCCTGTCGGGCTTCCTGATCACCACGATCCTGCTGCGGACGCGCGACCGCTCCGATTACTTCCGGCTCTTCTACGGGCGGCGGGCGGTCCGGATCTTCCCGCTCTACTACCTGGTCCTCGCGGTGTTCGTTGGCGCCGCGTCGATCATGGTCCGCTATGGCGTCCAGAACGACCTCGGCTTCCCCGAGGCCCAACAGCTCGTCGACAACCAGTGGTGGGGGTGGCTGTACCAGATCAACAACCTGGAGGCCTTCTACGGCGAGCAGGCCTTCGCCGGGCTCGCCCACCTGTGGTCGCTCGCGATCGAGGAGCAGTTCTACCTGCTGTGGCCGCTGCTCGTGCTGCGAGCGCCCCGCCGGCTGCTCCTGCGGATCAGCATCGCCATCGCGGTCGGCAGCCTGGTGCTGCGGGCGGTCGGCTACGTGACGATCAGCGAGGACTTCGCCTACTACTTCACGTTCTGCCGGTTCGACGGCCTCGCCCTCGGTGCCGCCGGGGCGGTCATCGTGAGCTCGCCCGAGCTCACCGCTCGCTGGCGTCCGGCCATCGCGTGGATGGGTCAGCGCTGGTGGATCCTGCTGCTCCTCATCCTGATGCCCCTGTCGGTCGCCCTCTGCGGTGGCTTCACGGTGCTGGCGGTGGCCTATCTCGGCTTCGTGCTGGCCGCCCGCGAGGGACTCCTGACCCCGAGGGTGACCGGCTGGCTCCACGGCCGCTTCCTGGGGCAGATGGGCAAGTACTCGTACGCGATCTACGTCTTCTCGGTTCCGATCGCCCAGAACGTGGAGCGGGTGACCCCGACGAACGTGCAGCTGTTCGACATGGTGTTCCACATCGCCGTCGTCGGCGCCGCCAGCTACGGGCTCGCACGCCTCAGCTGGGTGCTGTGGGAGCAGCCGTGGCTCCGTCTCAAGCACCGGATGGCGTACACCTGACGCGGATTCCCGTTCGGGTCCGGATCGGTCCGGCGAGTAGTCTCTGACGTCCCCTACCGAGGAGAGAGCAGTGCCGGCGACCGTCGTGGTGGGCACACAGTGGGGTGACGAGGGCAAGGGCAAGCTGACCGACCTCGTCGCCAAGGAGATGAACTCCGTCGTCCGCTACCAGGGCGGCCACAACGCCGGCCACACGCTGGTGGTCGACGGCGAGTCCTTCGCCCTCCAGCTGATCCCGTCGGGGGTCCTCTACGACCACATCACCCCGATCATCGGCAACGGCGTGGTCGTCGACCCGGTCGTCATGCTCAGCGAGGTCGACGCCCTCGAGTCCCGCGGCGTCGACTGCTCGCGCCTGCGGGTGTCCGGCAACGCGCACCTCATCCTTCCGTACCACCAGGAGCTCGACCGGCTGATCGAGCGCCACCTCGGCAAGAACAAGCTCGGCACCACCAAGCGGGGCATCGGCCCGACCTACGCCGACAAGGCGTCTCGGGTCGGGTTGCGGGTCCAGGACCTGCTCGACGCCGACATCTTCCGCGAGAAGCTCGACGCGGTGCTCGCCGAGAAGAACCTGGTGCTGGCCAAGATCTACAACCGACTCGGCTTCGACCCGGCCGAGCTGGCCGACCGCTACCTGACCGAGGTCGCGCCGCGGGTCGCCCCGTACGTGGCCGACACCGTGTCGCTGGTGCACGAGTCGTTGGAGCGCGGCGAGCACGTCCTGTTCGAGGGCGCCCAGGCCACGTTCCTCGACCTCGACCACGGCACGTACCCGTTCGTCACCTCGTCGAACCCGATCGCGGGCGGGGCGTGCGTCGGCGCCGGGGTCGGCCCGCGCCACATCGACCGGGTCATCGGCATCGCCAAGGCGTATGTGACCCGCGTCGGGTCCGGCCCGATGCCGACTGAGCTGTTCGACGAGACCGGTGACCGCATCGTCGACCTCGGCCACGAGTACGGCGTCAACACCAAGCGTCGTCGCCGCCCCGGCTGGTTCGACGCGGTGATGCTGCGCCACGCGGTGCGGCTCAACTCGCTGTCCGAGGTCGCGATCACCAAGCTCGACATCTTCGACACGTTCGAGACCATCAAGGTCTGCGTCGCGTACGAGGTCGACGGCGTCCGCCACGACCACCTGCCGTACCACCAGTCCGACCTCCACGCCGCCACGCCGGTCTACGAGGAGCTGCCCGGCTGGCAACAGGACCTGACCGGGGTCCGTGAGCGCCACGACCTGCCGGCCAACGCCGTCAGCTACCTGGAGTTCCTGCAGGATCAGATCGGCGTGCCCATCGGCGTGGTCGGCACCGGTCCGGGGCGCGACCAGCACGTCATCTTCTCCGGATGAGTTCCCGACCCCGGACGACCTGCTTTCTCCGGCCCGGCGCGCGTCCCGAGGGGGGACCCTCGGGTGGGTGACCTGGATCTGGACACCACGCTGTCGCCGCTCGACGGCGCCCGAGCCGACGGAGTCGTCCGCTTCGGGGTCGACCTCTCCGACGACTGGCGGATCTGGACCCTGAACGGCGGCTACGTCGCCGCGGTGGCGCTGCGGGCCGCCGGCGCCGTCACCTCCTTCGACCGACCCGCCTCGATCTCGCTGCAGCTGCTGAGCGGCGCCGTCGCCGGTCCGGCCGAGGTGTCGGTGCGCAGCGCTCGTCGCGCCCGCAGCGCGGAGTGCCTGGCCGTCGTCATCGACCAGGGAGGCCGCCGCATCGCCGAGGGCCACGTGTGGAGCGTCGCGTCGGTCGCCGACGGGCCGTCCCACGACGACGCCGGCGATCGGCCGGCCGGCCCGCCGCTGTCCTACCCGACGATCCACGAGCACATCGCCGCTCGGGGATCCGACGCCCCGGCGGCGCCGGACTTCCCGTTCTGGGGCAACTTCGAGTCGCGGCCGATCTCGTGGGTCGAGGACTGGGACGACCGGCCGGCAGGCCCCGCCTTCGCCGGCGACTGGCTCCGCTTCGCTCCGACCGCGACCTTCGCCGATCCGTTCCTCGACGCAGGGCGCGTCGCCGTCGCTCTGGACGTCTACTCGTTCCCGTCGCTGGTGCGAGCGCACGAGCCGCCGATCGGTTGGACGGCGCCCAACATCGACCTGCACTGCTCGTTCCATCGTCGCTCCGACGACTCGCCGTGGATCCTGGGAGTCGGCCGCACGCCGGTCGCCGAGGACGGCCTGGCCGGGTTCACCGCCGAGGTGTGGTCCGAGGACGGTCGCCTGCTCGCCAGCGCCGGCGGGCAGATGCTGGTCCGGGCCGTCGGCTAGAACTGCCGCCGTGAAGGTCTGCGTCATCGGCAGCGGAGGACGGGAGCACGCGCTGGCCGACGTGCTCGGACGGGACGCCGAGGTGGTGGTGACCCCCGGCAACCCCGGCATCCCCGGCTCGGTCGCGACGCCGCCCGAGGAGCTCGAGGCCGATCTGTTCGTGGTCGGGCCCGAGGTGCCGCTGGTCGACGGCCTGGCCGACCGCCTGCGGGCGTCGGGCCGGCGGGTCTTCGGCCCCGGGGCCGACGGGGCCCGGCTCGAGGGGTCCAAGGCGTGGATGAAGGAGCTGGTCGCCGCGGCCGGCGTCCCCACCGCCCGCCACGGGACCTTCGACTCGGTCGAGCCTGCCCACGCCATGCTCGACACGCTCACCCCGCCGTTCGTGATCAAGACCGACGGCCTGGCCGCCGGCAAGGGCGTCGTGGTCACCGAGTCGCTCGCCGAGGCCCGCAACGCGGTGGGCGACTACCTGTCCGGGGTGTCCTTCGGCGACGCCGGGCGCACGCTCGTGATCGAGGAGGGCCTCAGCGGCCCGGAGCTGAGCGTCCTGGCGGTGTGCGACGGCGAGCGGGCGGTGCTGCTGCCCCCGGCACAGGACTTCAAGCGGATCGGCGACGGCGACTCCGGCCCCAACACCGGTGGGATGGGTGCCTACTCGCCGGTCCCCATCGTCACCGACGACGTCCTCTCCACGGTGATGGACCGCTTCGTCGGCCCGACGCTCGCCGAGCTGCGGCGCCGGGGCATCGACTACCGCGGCGTCCTCTACGCCGGGCTCATGTTCACCGCGGACGGTCCCAAGCTGATCGAGTACAACGTGCGCTTCGGTGATCCCGAGACGCAGGTCGTGGTGCCCCGACTGACCAGCGACCTGGCCCAGCTGCTCGCCGAGGCGGCCGACGGACGCATCCGCTCCGAGCCGGCTGTTTCCGCTGACGCTCACGTAACCGTGATCGCCGCGGCCGAGGGCTACCCCGGAACCCCGCGCACCGGCGACGTCATC
>ERZ795053.5868-NODE-5868-length-12484-cov-18.952691_pt1 | contig 12484 bp, 10 predicted proteins | sample MGYA00375137_ERZ795053 | MGnify/ENA primary metagenome ERZ795053 (study PRJEB30182, sample SAMN05720284) | activated sludge metagenome | isolation source: Anaerobic digester | place: Hong Kong | collected 2014-12-17 ... | reverse complement strand
TATCTACTCCTCCCTCAATCCTTTCACCTTAGGCACACCGGCCACAAAATCTTTCAGGTAGTACGGTTCAAAATAGGCCGTATCTTCGAACAAGCCATTGCGGAACCTATCAAAGGCCAAAGGAACCAGATATTTCGATGAAACACTGAATTTTTGCAGGTAATACACGTTCGGATGCACCAGCACCTGGCTGCACTTTCCGGCACCATCGCCGGCAAGACAGATGATATGCTGTTCCCTGAAGGCGGCAAAGCTGCCGGCATCAATGATTTCGGCCTGTACATCCCTGACTTTTTTCCCTTGTGCATCGAAAAGGGCCGTATACACTTCCATCCGTCTGGCGTCAATCATCGGTGCATATAACAAAGGCAATGAAGTGTTTTCATCAGCCATGCGGGCCATGCCATACGCCATCGCTTCCAGTGTATCCACTGCAATCAGTGGTTTATCCAGGGCATAGCACAAACCTTTGGCCGTTGAAACCCCGATGCGGAGGCCGGTGTATGATCCAGGTCCCCTGCTGACGGCAACGGCATCCAGATCACCAGGTTTTAGTCCGGACTCTTTCAGCAATTCATTGATAAAAACCGTAACCACCTGTGAATGTGAGTTCTTTTCCGTGGTTTCCCTGATGCCCAGTACATCCGGGCCGTCAGACAATGCCAGGCTGCAGACGGGGGTCGCAGTTTCAATGCTTAAGATAAATGCCATAGGGGTCTAAACGATTATTTCTTCTTCTCAAACAGCGCGGATTTGTCAACCACCTTCACTCTATCTCCGTCTTTCAGCGTTCTCGAAACTGCGCGGTAAGGACCGGTAATGACTTCATCTGCTTCAGTAAGCCCTTCAACAATACGGATAAAAGAATTATCCTGAATGCCGGTTTTCACCTTTTGCAGTTCAGCCGCGCCTTCCTTTATAACAAAGACATACTCCTGCACGGGTTCAGCAGACTTGTTACTGACAACTTCTTCCGTATTCCGCTCCGGCGGGCCTTTGGTTTCATTTTTTACCGTGTCCTGTCGGGTGGTGACGGCCTGAATCGGCACGGTAAGCACGTTGAAAGCCGATTCCGTCTGGATATCGACCGTTGCCGACATGCCGGGCCTGAAGGGAGAAGCCGTAGGTTGTCCCTTTACTTTCAGGTCGCTGTAAGATTCAGGGAGCATCCGGATTTTTACATCAAAGTTGGTTACCTGGTCTGCGCTAAGTCCGGTGACATTGGCCGATGTGGCTATCTGGGTGATGATGCCTTTGAACTTACGGTTCAGGTAGGAATCTACCTCGACAAGGGCCGTATCATTAATGGCAACGCGGACAATATCATTCTCATTCACACTAACAATCACTTCCATTACCGCCAGGTTGGCAATTCTGAGGATCTCCGTCCCGGAAGAGAACTGCGAAGCTCCGGCAACGCGCTCCCCTTTTTCAACATTCAGTTTAGAAACGGTACCGGATACCGGCGCATAAATGGATGTTTTATAGAGGTTCTCGCCCGCTTCCTTTACCGAAGCCTCGGCGCTCTTCACCGAATACTCGGCTGCTTTTACGCTCTCTTCTGCAGCGGTAACTTCGGCTTTGGCAACTTCGAAAGCCGACTTGGCCGCATCGAATTCTGAAGCGGAGATCGCATTCTCCTTAAACAAGCGGTCGCTGCGTTCGAAACTGGCCCTGGCATTGATAAACTGTGCCTGCACCTGCGCCACCCGGGCCCGGGTATTGGCCAGGTTGGCCTTCTGGGTGTTCAGCCCGGCAAGCATACGGTCATAGTTGGATGCGTAAATCTTTGGATCTATGCGCGCCAGCAGCGTGCCAGCTTCAACTTCATCCCCTTCTTTTACAAACAACTCTACCACCTCGCCGCTTACATCGGGTGAGATCTTCACCTCCACTTCCGGCTGAATTTTGCCATTGGCCGAAACAGTCTCGGTAATTGATCGCAAGGCGGCCTTTTCAGCCGTTACCTCAATCAGGTTCTTTTCACCCAGCCAGCCCTGTTTCCGGGCTAAAGCCAAAAACACAATAATAATTGCTGCTAATACAATTCCAATCCTGATCATTCTTTTCTTATTCATCATCCGGCTGATTTTGATTGCATAAAATTAATCACTTTACCATTCATAATTGAAATTCAACAAATATTTGATACAGAATTGAAGAAGCCCTGTCTGCAACACGGGAAAAACCGGCGTTTCAGACAGCCCGGAATATGGAGGTTCCTTTCTGTTACTTACCTGATATTGGCCGGTTTAATATACTGATGATACCGCTTCTCTTTTTATTTGATACAATCATCGCTGAAATCGCGGAAAGGAAACATTGAATCATCTGATCTTCAAAACAAAAACCGCCCGGAATCCTCCGGACGGAAAATATTAAAAACATGGACATTCTTTACTTTCTCAATGTCAGTGGTTTGCCCATGTAGAAATCAAGCACCGTAGTTTTGAAAATAAAGTCAAACTTACTTTGCAGCACCTCCGATTCGGCATTGGCCATATCTTTCTTGGCATTGTTGTAATCCACCGAATTCATCACCCCTACGCTGAACTTCTGTTCAGCATAACGAAAGGACTCCTGTGTGGCATGCAGTTTCTTTTCGGATGCATGATAGTTTTTCAATGAGGCTCTGGCATCTGCCCATGCCTGTTGTATGGTTTTTCTTAAGGCCATCCGCTGCAGCTCCAGATCGAGGCGCGAATTTTCAAGGGCAATCTTTGACTTGCTCACCATAGTACGGGTTTGCCAGCCGTTAAAAATGGGCAGTGTCAGGTACAAGCCAATTGTCTGGTTGTTGTTGTCCCTGATCTGGTCGCCCCAGGATGTGGTTTTGTAGGTAAAATCCGAATTAAACGCGTAAACGTCCAGGTCTTCACCTCCGGTATTACGGGCAAACCCAATCAGTGCAGGATCTGCCGGGATTACCTGATCCACTTCCTGTCTGGCTCCCGAATAACCTGTTCCCCAGCTTCCGCTGAGTGCCAGAGAAGGATAGAAAGTTCCGCGTGCACGCGACAGCTGCTTTTCAGAACTTTGCAAACGGTATTCTGCTGCCTTGATTTCAGGCATACCGGCAACTGCATGAGTATAAATCTGATCAGGGCTTCCGGTGAGTCCAGGATCCCCTTCAATTGAAAGAACGGGGATTTCAATATCAAAGCCATCGGTCGAAGGCAGGTCGAGCAATTGTGCGAGTGTAAGCAGGGAAACTTCCAGGCTGTTTTCGGCACTCACCAGGCTTGACTCTTCCCCTGCAAGCTGTGCCTCTACGACAAACAAATCCCCTGCAGCCATTGTACCTGCATCTACCAGTTTCTGCATGCGTGCCACCTGCTGACGGGTTATATCCAGCTGGTTTGAACGGATCTGCACCAGTTCCTTGTAAAACAATACCTGAAGGTAAAATGTGGCAATATTGATGGAGATGTCGTTCATAAACTTCTCTGCATCTTTCTCACTGGCCAGCAGGTTCAGCTGATTCTGCCTGATCAGGTTCATTTTCTGGAAACCGTTGAACAGGGTCACTCCGCTCTGAAGATAAAAGTTGTTCGACTGCACCCGGCTCGTCGCAAACTGATTGGTATAGCGGTCAATGGTCTGACCATAGTTGTAGGCATGCGAGGCATTTCCGGTAATCCCCGGCAACAGGTCGAGTTTAGATTGCAAAACATCTGCTTTGGCACTTTCGACCAGCAACATCGACTGCTTCACCTGCAGGTTGTTGGTCAGGGCATGATCAATGCATTGCTCCAGGGTCCATACCTGCTGTGCGGTCACCCCACCGGAAATCATTCCGGTAATCAGGAGAAATAAAATGGTTTTTCTTATCATTTTGAAACAATTAGCTATCCGTAATATGCGGAGTTTAATAAAAAAGCCTGGTAATAATTTCACCACACAATAATTAAAGATCGTGCCATGAAAATATCACCCTGATTTATAGTAACTTGAAAATTCATTCTTTTCAATTGCTGTTCGGTTTCGCTCAGTATCAGGTTCAATAATGAACACAATTACCGGGTAATTATGGTGAACAAACATCATAATGTAAACTTTGGTCAAATTTATGCGATAGGTTGTTTACATTGAGTTAAATTTACAAAAATTTGCAAACCGGCGGTTTTCATTTTCATCCGGCCGACACAAACTTTACAAATATGATGAGGAAATCCCTGCAATTCTTTCTTCTGGCTGCTTTGACGCTTTACCTGTGCATAGGGTTACACGCTAAAGCACAAAAGATGGGTCCAACCGCAATGAATGACACGGCGGATGTGGTCAGTTATGCGATCAATTTAACCGTTGTCAACCTTTTATCACAGCAAATTCAGGGAATGACTGAAGTCAGTTTTACCACCCCGCTGAGCAGCATCAGCCATCTGCCGCTGACTTTAAAGCAGTTGCAGGTTGACTCGGTAAAGTCGGAAAATGATGAGCTTCTGAACTTTTCCCATATTGCTGACAACCTGCGCATACAGCTTAATCAGCCCTTATCAGCCGGCGATACCAACATGGTAAGGATTTATTATCAGGGAGTTCCATTCCATGAATCATGGGGGGGCTTTCATTTTTCCGGTTCATACGCGTTTAATCTTGGTGTTGGTTTTGAATCCATTCCACATAACCTTGGGAAAGCCTGGTTCCCCTGTAATGACAACTTTACCGACCGGGCCTTTTACGAATACCGGATCAGGGTGGAGAACGACAAGCTTGCCGTTTGCGGGGGGCTCCTCCGGTCGGTATCTACCATGTGCGACGGCACCAAGGAGTTCTATTGGAAATCGGACCGCAGCCTGCCCACCTACCTGGCTTCTGTGGCGGTGGGGCCTTATGTGATGCTTACGGATACATTCCCGGGAACGGAACAGAATGTGCCCATCACCTGGTTTGTCCGGCCTCAGGATACTTCCCGGGTTAACGGAAGTTTTCAGAACCTGAAAGAGATTGCTCATATTTATGAAACCTGCTTCGGGCCTTATCCCTTTCAACGGATCGGTTTCACCGGAACAGCCCTGGGAGCCATGGAGCATGCCGAAAACATTGCCTATCCGAATGGCAGCATCAACGGCGGCCTTTCCGACGAATGGCTTTATGCCCACGAGTTGTCGCACATGTGGTTTGGCAATAAGGTTACCTGTGCTTCGGATGCCGATATGTGGCTGAACGAAGGCTGGGCGCGCTGGTGCGAAACACTTTACCGGGAACACCTTTACGGTGAATCCACAGCACGCGACAACATGCGCAGCCTCGCCCGCGAAGTGCTACGCTATGCCCACATCAGCGAAGGGGGTTACCTGCCCCTCTCCCCCATGCCTTCCAACCTGACTTACGGAACCCATGTTTACGACAAGGGCGGTATGGTTACCCACGCCCTGAGGGGCTACCTGGGCGACAGCCTTTTCTTTAACGGAGTCAGGGCTTATCTGGATGAATATGCCTATCAGCCGGCCAGCTCATACGACCTGCGCGATTTCCTCAGCCAGTATACCGGCACCGATCTGACCGGGTTTTTCGATTTTCATGTTTTCGGCCCGGGATACAACCACGTTTCCGTGGATTCATTTCATGTAACACCGGCAGGCGGCCATTTTGATGTGGAGGTTTTTGTAAGGCAGAAACTTAAGGGCGCTGAACTGCCGGCCGATAACTGCCGCAGCGAGCTTGCATTTATGAGCAATGACCGCATCGTGGAAACGCGCACCATCACCTTTTCGGGATGGCAGGGATCTTCCGTATTTCAGCTTCCGTTTGAACCGGCTCTCGTAATGGCCGACCTTTACGAAAGAAACGGCGATGCCACCACCGATAACTACCAGACCATCCGGGCCACGGGCCTTTTCGACTTCCCTGACACCTATTTCAAAATGGATGTCATCAATCCGGGCGATTCTGCCTTTGTCAGGGTTACCCACCACTGGGTAGCCCCCGACGGCTTGCTGGAGCCCCGACCCGGGCTGACCCTGAGCGATTACCGCTACTGGAGTGTAGAAGGCATATTCCCGGAAGGATTTCAGGCAACAGGACGCTTCACCTACAACCGGGGCAACGCACTGGACAATAATCTTATTACTTCATCGGCCGATTCCCTGGTAATTCTTTTCCGGCCGGGCGCAGGCCAGGAATGGCAATCCGTTCCGTTCAACCGGCAGGGGCCCTGGCAACTGGGCATAATCTATGTGCCAAACCTCCTCCCCGGGGAGTACACCCTGGCCGTTTGGGATGAACTCTTTGTAAATGCCGGATCACAAGAGCCGGGTAATACTTCCTTTTTGAAAATTGCACCCAACCCGGCAACATATATGACTGAAATAATTCTGGCAAAACCGGAAGCGGGAAGGCTCACCATACACGATTCCACCGGAAGGGTAATATATTTCAGGGAAGTTTCCACCGGAGATAAATCAATACGGATGAACACTTCAGGATTCAGCAATGGCAGTTATCTGGTAAATTTTGTTTCTGCACAGGGGAAGAAATACGTCGCAAGACTGATAATAGCCAGGTAGCCCGCCTGTCCGGAGAAAACAGTAAGCAGGATGCGATAAACAGATCAATCATGAAAAACGACTGAATATGGATGCCACTACCTATGCATATAACCTCAGGGCACTTTTTCAGGAGAAGGCCAATCCGTTGCATGCCCCGGCAATGGAAAAATATATGCTCAATCAGTTTCGTTTCTTCGGGATTCCTTCGCCTGAGCGAAAACTGCTGACCAGGGATTTTAAACAACAATACGGCCTGCCGGCTCCAATACGATTCAATGAAACAGTCAGGATGATCTGGGAAATGGAAGAAAGGGAGCTGCAATATGCCATCATGGAAATCATTTCCTCTAAACAATGTCTGAAAAATCCGGAGCGTATCCATCTGTTCGAGGAAATGATCGTCAACCGCTCGTGGTGGGATACGGTGGATTACATTGCCAGCAACCTGGTTGGCCCCTGGATGTCGCTATATCCTGAGAGGACTGCGGAGTTCACGGAATCATGGCTGAATTCAGGCAACCTCTGGCTGCAGCGCACCGTGCTGCTTTTCCAGCTGAAGTATCGCGACAAAACCGATGAGCAGCTTCTTTTCAAAGCAATCCGGCAGTTGACCGGATCCCGTGAATTCTTTATCCGTAAGGCCATCGGCTGGGCCTTGCGTGAATACTCGAAAACCAGGCCCGGAAGCGTAATCCGTTTTGTGGAAGCCACTGCCCTGTCGCCCCTCAGCAGGCGCGAAGCCATGAAAGTCATCCTGAAAAACAAAACCCATGAATGAAATAGCTGCCACTACCTGGTGGCTCCAGATGAACTCGCCATCATTAGCTTTGCCGGACAAAGCCCTTCCGAAAAGTTGCAAAGTAATGCAGGCTGTTAAACCGGTACGTTCATTTTATCTCTATTTATATACTTCGGTGGGTCGTCCTTACCAATGGTACAACCGCCTGATGTGCCCGGCCGATGAGCTTCAGCAAATGCTCGATAATCCGGCAAACAACATCTGGGTATTGTATTATGATGGAGTTCCGGCAGGCTTTGCAGAATTTGACCTCTCGTCAGAAAAGGAAACAGAACTGGTTTACTTCGGACTTACCTGCGAGTTTACAGGCAAAGGTCTAGGCATGCCTTTTCTTCAATGGTGTATAGGCAAGGCATGGGAAAGACCGATAAATCGCCTGTGGCTGCACACCTGCAACCTCGACCACCCGTCAGCCCTCGGACTTTATCAAAAGGCCGGCTTCGAAATTTACGATCAGGATACCATTATGCAGCAGAAACCGGATCCGGAAGATGATCCTTACCTTTTGCTGCCCTGGTAATTGTTTGTCCAACCCTTGAGAGGAATCACTATTTTTGCCCCGGTAATCCCCTTTCACCATGGAATCAAAAATCGCGAGGCTGATTTCCTATATCCTGCATCCCCTGCTGATGCCAACTTATGCTTTGCTGCTGCTCTTTAATCAGAACACCTACTACGTGCTGGTTCTTCCTGATAAACTGAAATGGGCACTTACCGGGTTGATTTTTGGCAATACATTTATTCTGCCCACAGTGATTATCTGGCTGATGCTTCAGAAAGGAATTATCAGCAGCCTGCAGATTCCCGAAAGAAAAGAAAGGACTTTCCCGTTTGTGATTGCCGCAATTTCGTTTTTCGCAACCTATTTCATGCTGAGCAACATGGGACTGCCGTCGGTTTTCCTGCTTTTTCTGCTGGGGGGATCGATATTGGTAGTTATTGCCGCAATCATTAATTTTTTCTGGAAGATCAGTATTCACATGATGGGCATCGGAGGACTGGCGGGTGGATTTGCCGGGCTGATGTTCACCCATCACCTGAACGCACCGCTGCTGATCATTCTTCTGATCATATTGGGTGGAATTACCGGGTTTGCCCGCCTGAAACTCGACACCCACAACGAAGCCCAGGTTTATACAGGCTATGTTGCGGGTGCATTGATCATGTCAGGAATCTTTATCCTGCTCTGAATCAGAAAGGTCGCATGGAAATTCCGACAGATACCGGATAAATCTCAGGTCCTGTATTTTCTTCAAATATTTTCGAAAGGGAATAGAAAGCAGTAAGATTTATCCATTTGTAACCAATCTGAAAACTCGGGCCAAAACGCCATGTCTGCAGGTTGGGAAGCTGACTTACCTTTATCTTCGTTTTGCTGCCATCCGCCGGATCGTCACCTTTGTATTTGGTATGGGCGTTGATGAGCATGCCAACCTTGATCCCCACAGCAACTTTAAATCCGCCTTCCGTTTTAAACCGGAGTTCAGCCGGCACGTCCAGATAGGTAAGGCTCAACTTGCTTTTTTTATAATCCTGGTTTTCAGGTATAGCCTGGAAGAATGAAACACCGGATGTATCCTGAAGGGTGGCATCACTGAACAGGTTATGCATACCAAGCCCGAGACCAATGGCAAAAGCAAAATTTGACTCCTTCACGGGAAAAGTATGCATGCCGTAGATACTGACGCCCGGATTAATTGTACGGAACTTGATCCCGTCAGGGGCATCCATGACAAAATCGTTGAAAACGTCAATGCCGGTTGCAAACTTATCAGAAAAAAGACTCTCTGATGGTTTTTGGGCAATCAGGACAGCAGTTAATGTAAAAAATGAAATTACGAACAGAAATAACTTTTTCATCTGAAGAAATTTAAGTTTAAACAGCTTGAAATCACCGGGATTGTTATAGAACGGCATGAAAAAAAAGTCTGCCTGCGCCACAAAGATAAAGAAAACCCGTCGTTTTTGCTATAAACACGGCTAATAATAAAATTCAGGTGAACATACTTATTGATTACTATACACTTAGCCTGCAAAAAGAAATCATGTCATTATGGCCCGGCAATCAGGCCAGAACCTGCCGGAATAACCGACCCCTGAAAACCATGAAGGCTGCCTGATAATCCGGGCAGCCTTCATGGTAATAAACTAAGTAGTTTGGATGGGTCTAAAAGCATAACCATGACATCATAAAACTGGATCTTTGTTTAACCGGCAACCGGATGGTTCGTCCTGTCACCTATAATTTCACTATGGTTTTCTAATACCCAGGCGTCAAGCATTTCACATTCTTCCGGGGTGAGCCATCGCCTGTGTTTTTTAAGTTCTTTCAGGAAAAGTTCCTTATCAAAACTTACCCTGTTCAATATTTCTTTGAGGTAGTCCTGCATAGAATAGCAACAAACATCATCCAGTGCCTGCAAATATGCATCAGAAAAATGTTCAGAAGCGGACAAATTATCAAGCGCCCGGTTTTTTTTATCAAGCGCACCGGTTTTACTGATATTCGTAGTAAAACCGGAAAGTATTCTCCGGTATTCATCAGCCATTGGCAATAAAAAACGCTGCAGCTGAAGGAATCAAAAAACAGAACATGGCAAAAACGGGAAATCCCTTTTCGCCATGTTAAAATTCAAGCAGGCTGATCAACCGGGAGTCCGGTCATTGCAGACGCTTTCGGAGTTCTTCGGTCTGCTTTTCGAATCCGGGTTTACCCAGCAGGGCGAACATATTTTTCTTGTAGGCTTCAACGCCGGGCTGATCAAAAGGATTTACATCCAGCAGATATCCCGAAAGGGCGCAGGCGAATTCATAGAAATACAACAATTGACCCAGGGTATGCTCATTGATCTGCGGCAGGCTGATGACGATATTGGGAACCTGACCGTCGACGTGAGCCAGCAGGGTGCCGAGTTCCGCCTGGCGGTTGACCTCATGCAGACGCTTTCCGGCCACAAAGTTTAGCCCGTCGGCGTCGTCGGTTTCAGCCGGAACTGTTAAATCGCGTTTGGGCTTTTCGATGCTGAGTACCGTTTCGAAAATAATCCGGAGACCTTCCTGAACATACTGACCCATGGAGTGAAGATCGGTGGTAAAACTAACGCCCGCCGGGAAAATGCCCCGGTTTTGCTTGCCTTCGCTTTCGCCGTAAAGCTGTTTCCACCATTCCGTAATATAAATCAGCGACGGCTGATAGTTTACCATAATTTCCACCGGCTTTCCGGAGGCATACATCGCGTTGCGCGCCGCTGCATAGAGAAAAGCCGGATTTTCGTCCATGGTTTTGGCGGTGGTTACCAGTTGCTTCATTGCACGGGCGCCTTCCACAAAGCGGCGGATATCGAAACCGGCTACGGCAATGGGAAGCAGGCCCACAGGTGTAAGCACCGAATACCTTCCTCCGACATCATCCGGGACAACATACGTTTTATACCCTTCGGCGTCGGCCAGGTTTTTTAAAGCGCCCCTTGATTTATCAGTAATTGCAATTATCCTCCGGCATGCCTCATCTTTACCATACTTCTGCTCCAGATGCCTGCGCAAAACCCTGAATGCAATGGCAGGTTCGGTGGTGGTACCCGATTTTGAGATCACGGTCATGGCATAGTCATACCTGTCAAGCACATCCATCAGATCAGCCAGGTAGTCTTCCGAAATATTGTTGCCGGCATAGACGATCAGAGGCGCTTTCCGTTCCTGCTTTGTCAGCAGTCCGGCAAAGTTGTGGTGAAGCGCTTCGATCACCGCGCGGGCACCGAGGTAGGATCCGCCGATGCCAACCACTACATAAATGTCGGCCATCGCAGCTATTTCACGGGCATCCTGCATAATGGAGCCAAGCATTGCTTCATCTGTTTCGTCAGGAAGGGTAATCCATCCGAGAAAATCATTGCCTTTCCCGGTTTTGTTTAACAGTGTTTCCTGATGCAACACCAGCTGTTGTTGATAAGAATAGATTGCCGCTTTGCTGACAAAGCCTTCGAGTTTATCGGTATTTATCTTCAGATCAACCATATTTCAAAAAGGTTTGGAAAAAGTTTTGGCAAAGATACGTCAGACTAAATTAAAAAAGTGCAGACCTGTGGGGAGACTGCACTTTTTAACACAACACACTTGGTAGCATTTACACACACAAAACACACCAAAACAAAACACAATAGGGTCAGAACACTACTGTTGTATTTTTCACAAAGCAAAATTACAATATCAGCTCCGGGCGGAATGTTAACGAAATGCAACAAACGTTAAAAGTTGTTAATGCACTGAGGTTTATGCCCTCAGCCCGCTTACCTTTGCCATATGAATAAACGTCACATCATACTGATTACGGCACTGGTAGGGGTAGCACTTATCATACTGACGGGTATACAGACCTACTGGATACGCAGTGCGGTGAAGCTGCGCGAAGCCGGGTTTCAGCGCAGCGTGGCCGAAGCCATGGGAGATGTGATGAGCCGGCTGGAGAAAGCTGAAATGAGCCGGCAGATGAAGAAAAACAAAGAATACAATAACCTGCTCAGGGCAATTGATTCACTCGATTATCTTATTTTTCAGGAAACGGGCAGGATGCCTGACGATGAACAGGCCGGCGGCTCGTTTAACTACCAGCGCCAACAGGAATGGGGAGAAGTTTTTGAGGATAATCAATGGAAACTGGTTAAGAAATCTGACTCAGCGCGCATAAATTTCCCGGGATCCGATTCCATGCCCATTGTCCGTTCCGATCTGAGCGAAAGGGCCAGGCAACTGAACCGGAAGAAAGCTTTCCTGCTTAACCAGGTGTTTGATGAGATGTTCAACTCTCCTTTTACCCCTAACATCGAAAGCAGGGTTACCAAGGGTCAGCTCGACACCCTTATCAACATGGCGCTTAAAGCAAAAGGGATCAATGCAGAATACGAGTTCGGGGTTTTCAGCGAAGGCAGAAATATCATGGTACTTGAGAAAAACGCATCATTCCGGAAGACTTTGATGGATGAAGGGTTATTCTTCCCGATGTTTGCAGGAAACGGATACCCTACCGGAGACTATCTGCTGATCCACTTCCCCAAACAAACCCGTTACCTGGTGCTGCAGATGAGCGGTATGCTGATGATCTCCGGCGGATTGATGCTGCTGATCGTGATCGCTTTTGCCGTCGTGATCATTGCCATTTTCCGGCAGAAGAAACTCTCGGAAATGAAGAATGATTTTA
>ERZ795053.5866-NODE-5866-length-12495-cov-5.392363_pt1 | contig 12495 bp, 12 predicted proteins | sample MGYA00375137_ERZ795053 | MGnify/ENA primary metagenome ERZ795053 (study PRJEB30182, sample SAMN05720284) | activated sludge metagenome | isolation source: Anaerobic digester | place: Hong Kong | collected 2014-12-17 ... | reverse complement strand
ATCGTGTCGAGATCGTGTTTTTGTAACACCTCAACAATTTTTGGTAGTTGACTCAGTTCGTTCACGAACATCACCACCATCTCTTCTTTTTCTTCTGCCGGTACGAGTTTGTAGGTGATTTCAGAGATAATACCAGTGGTACCCTGTGCACCGACGATTACTTTTGTGAGGTCAAACGTTCCATTACCATTTTCAAAGTCTTCGATAGACTGTGCATCGACAACATCCCAAATCAAATATCCTGCTGAATTTTTGGTGGTTGTTGGACGCCGGTCCTGGATCAGGTTCCAGTTTTCTTTGATCAGTTCGTACACTTCACGCGCAATGTTTCCGAGATACGAACCGTTCTCAATGGTTTCTCGAAGTTCGTCATACATCATTGGTTTGAGAACATACTCGTTGCCATCAGCGAGAATTACCTTGAGGCTCGCTACGAAATCTTTGTTCTGACCATATTTCAATGATTTTTCACCAGCTCCGTTGTTGGCAACCATACCGCCCAGCGCACAGAGTTTGCGAGATGCAGGAAAGGTCGGCATGAGCATTCCGCGGGTGAGCGTCTTTTCTTCAAACGGAATATAGCGCATACCTGGTTGTGCGGTCGCAGTTCCTACGATTGGGTAGGCGAATCCATCTCGGTGTGTTTGCATGCCAAAATCCCCAACCTCGGTTTTAATGTATTCATTCATGTAGCGCGTCACATCAACGATAATTGAATGATTGAGAGATCCACCTGACATACCCGAACCAGCAGCGCGCGCAGTGAGGGTGAGTTTTCCATCGTTATTTTGATTATATTCGTTTACAAAGGTAATAAGTTTTTGAATATCATGTGCGTTTCGTGGATACACAACGAGATCAGGCATGATGGTAAACAGTGACCAGTCGGTTGCATGGCTGGTGAGTTCGTTTTCATCAATAGTTACATCCCCATCTATTCGGGTGGCTAGTGTTTCTGCAATATCACCGTAATTCATGTGCGTAGTATATCAGTTTATTGCTATTTATATGTAGCTTCATATACTAGAGTTGTGAACCAAGAATTCAAAAGTAAAATCCCTGACAACACACTATGGACGGTACAGCAGCTCAAAACTGCTGGTTTTGAAGCCTACATTGTGGGTGGATGTGTGCGTGATGTTCTCCTTGGTCGTGCGCCGAGTGATTGGGATGTGACGACAAATGCAACACCTGAACAGATTATCGAGGTGTTTGAAAAAACCGATCGGCGTGTCGTGTACGAGAACAACTTTGGCACCGTTGCGATTGTGAATAAAGACCTCGAACATGATGATCCGAGTTACGCTATTGAAATTACCCCATACCGTACCGAGGGCACGTATACTGACAACCGTCGTCCTGACGAGGTGACGTTTTCAACTGATATTCATGAAGACCTCAAACGTCGCGACTTCACGATTAATGCAATGGCATATGATCCAACGAGCGACACCTTGATTGACGATTTCGATGGGCAGAGTGATCTTCAGGAACGCATTATTAGAACCGTTGGCGATGCGAACGAACGATTTACTGAGGACGCTCTCCGCATCATGCGAGCGGTACGATTTTCGGCGCAACTCGGTTTTGTGTGGGATAGCGCGACGGTATCGGCTATTCGTGATCACGCTGAACGATTAACAAACATTTCGGCTGAGCGTATTCGTGATGAATTGATCAAAATTATTGACGCACCATTTGCGATGGATGGTGTTATTAGTTTACATAAACTTGGTCTACTAGCACATATTCTCCCTGAACTCGAAGAGGGGATTGATTGCGACCAGGGTGGTGCACACATGTATGACGTGTGGATACATAATGTGAAATCGCTCGAACATGCAACGAATAAAAATTATCCGCTCCATATCAAAATTGCTGCGCTCCTCCATGATGTTGGTAAACCGCGAACACGCCGTGCTGCGAATGGTCGGGGCACCAAGGAGTGGACGTTCTATGGTCACGAAGTCGTCGGGGCAAAGATGACGCGCGATATTATGAAGCGTCTCAAGTTTTCAAAAGACATGATCGAACAAGTCGAGAAACTTGTTCGCTACCACATGTTTTTCTCTGATCCTGACGCGATTACCTTGTCAGCAGTTCGGCGTATGGTAAAAAATGTTGGACAGGATCTGATTTGGGATTTGATGGATTTGCGTACGTGCGATCGCATCGGTACCGGAAGGCCCAAAGAAAAACCGTACCGACTGCGTAAATATCACGCTATGATCGAAGAGGTTATGCGTGATCCGATTAGTGTCGGTATGTTGAACATCAACGGGGATATTATGGTTGGTGAAATGGGATTGCATCCCGGACCGAAAATGGGGTGGGTGCTCCACGCGCTCCTTGAAGAAGTGCTCGAAGACCCAACGTTGAACACCCGTGAGTATTTAGAAAAGCGTACACGTGAACTATGGGAGCTTACTGATGACGAAGTGAAAAAGCTCGGACAGGCTGGCAAAGAAAAAAAAGACGAGGAAGAGTTCCGAGAAATAAAAAAGCTTCATAGGAAGCATAAGGTGGATTAAAAAAACCCCGCACAAACTGTTCGGGGTTTTCTATTGTCCAAATCGTCGGGCTATTATCGGCCAAGGTTATTTTCTGGCAACCAACCAACCCGGATCTTGGTACGATTCGTTGTAGCAGTTTCGCTAAGTTCATTAATGCTAACCGTGTCCTCAGGCACATTTGGGCCCTCCGATCCCTGGTATTGGTCGTTATTAAGGCCAGCCGTATATTCAGGCAATGCTGGGCCTCTCTCTTTATTGGCAACAAGATAATAATTTTTTTGATCGGCAAGTTCTTTTTGATACTTGCGATTCAAAACCGGTTTTTGGATATACGCATTCTGGATAGGATAGTAGTAATGCGCATTTTTGTAAAATTCATCAGCTACAACAATTTCAAGCAGTTGTGCTTGATACATTGTGCTGTTCAGTGTCGCTACTTCCACGATGACGGTGGTGTCATCTGCATTTTGGAAGTTGGGATTTTCGTCTGCTGTTGGTGCAGACCTTCCCATTTCTGCATTAGCAGCCGGTGCTAAGAATAGCAACGCTGCTAGTAACCAAAAAAGTTTTCTCATAGAAACGTTTGTTAGTTAAGTTAATTAATTTTTTTGAGGTTCATTACTTTTTTGCATATCTCATGCCTATCCTGTGGCGAACCATTTACCACATAATGTTCTTGCTTGATTCTAACACAAACATTTATTTTTACAAATAAAAAGTAGGCAACCAGATATACATCCAATTGCCTACGTTATAGGTTTCTATTTTTTTTCTTGTTGATCCTCTGGTTTCACCACAGGGTTACCCTCTGTGGTAAAGGTCAACCCACCGTTTCCGTCTTTTGTGAAGGTAAAACCATGCCCTTTTTGAGAAGCGGTGTCGATTGCCTTTTCAAGGAGTTCATTATCGCTCGTGTCATATTCTTCTGGGTTGAATTCGGAATGTTGACGCGATACATAATAAAGAATTATTCCTAACCACAATAGAACCAAAATTTTCCAAAGGATATCCCAAAAACTGGTATCATCAGAAATCTTATCAACTGATGGTATGCTTTCTTGATTTGGATAGTTTTGTGTCGGTTCGATGTATACGTCTTTGGTGACCCCTGGTTCAGGTTTTGTCGAAACTGATGCAACAACATCGTTTTCGTCAGAAATATTATCATATTGAGGAGCTCGCACATACGCCTTACCAACATTGCCTTGAACCAACAGATTTAAATTAGTTGGTACGTAGTTCACGACTACATCAAATGTTGATATAGGACGCACGGATACCGGCAAGGTTGTTTTCCAATGAGAAGGAATAAAAATTTCTTCACCGATTGAAAGACGAACCATGGGTTCTCTACCATATCCGCGATCACGATAGTAGAGACGGGATGGAGACATATTGTTCATGTGAAACAATACTTCCCAATTCCAACCGCTACCGGTGGCATATTCTGCGATATCCCATAATGTCGTACCCTCTATCACTTCGACTGATATAGCAGTCTCTTGTAGTGGTTGTGTATCAACCTCTTGTTCATACAAGGTTACAGTAGGTTCGCTTAAGCGAATAATATCGCCTGGTTTAATTTCTTTCTCGGTTGAACAAGCAAGTGAAACAATGGCAATAATGAAAAGGAAAAGTGTTTTTTTCATGATTTCTGGTTTTTGATTTATTTATACTGTTTTTAAATTTTCTAATACATATAATACACATATTTGACAAATTGTCAATATATTAACAAAATAAAAAACACTCGCATGATCACGCGAGTGTTATTTTGTGGTTGTTTTATTTTAAGATTTTCTGACTTGCCTGTCTAACCATTTTCTCAAATCGTCCATCGAGGTTGATAATTTGGAAAACGTTGGAGCTTCCCAAAAACGTAGCGAGTGTTTGACAGTCATCCAAGCTCAATTGTTGATCTGATTGAATTTTTTTGTATACAGCAGGTGAAAGCTTTGAGCTGTCTTTGTTCCTGTTTCTTATCAGTTCATTAAACCCACATTTCAGTGCGTGATGGTCAACACTCTCCTCAAGGAATTCCTCGTAGAACCTTCGAAGAGCTTTTGATGACCGAGTAATTTCACTGACTTGGTTGCCAATGATGGCTTCCGGTCCCATGGTTGAATCACCTGCAGGAGGTTCTTTGAGGGGTACGATGTTGTTCACACCATGGATAAAACCTAAGAGGAAGGCAACCCCTTCTTTTAAGTTAAAATTTGCTCTGTAGTCGGTTGGAATGCTGTATAGACTTTCGAGCCCAGCTTCCAGACCTTGAATGTAAATATTATAATATGTTTTTGACATAATGTCGGTTTTTAAAAGTTACAATCTTAATTTCATATAATAATATTTAAGTTGTTTAGTCAACTATTTGAGTGTGATACCAACAGGGCAGTGATCAGAACCCATTATCTGATCGTAGATGGTTGCCTCTTTAATTTTTTTCTGCAGTTTTTTTGATACGAAAAAGTAATCAATTCTCCACCCAATGTTACGCTGGCGCGCGGCGGAACGGAATGACCACCAGGTGTACTGTATGGTTTTAGGATGGAGTTCACGAAAGGTATCTATGAACCCAGCATCAATAAGATTCGTGATACCTTCGCGTTCCTGATCAGTGAACCCAGGACTTCCCGGATTTTTTTCAGTCGTGCGGTTTGCATCAGGTCGTGCAATGTCGATGTTGTTGTGGGCTGCGTTGAAGTCCCCACAGACCACGACTGGTTTCTTTTTTTCAAGTTTCTTTAAATGCTTCAAGAACGCAACATCCCACTGTTTGTGTCGGAGTTCGAGTCGTGCGAGATCAGGTTTCGCATTCGGTGTGTAGATGTTTACCAGGATGAATTCATCAAACTCGGCATTCATAATACGACCCTCATTATTGATTGGTGAATCTTCCATACCGAACCACACTTTTTTTGGTTCAATTTTTGAGAAGATGGCCGTTGATGAATAACCCTTTTTCTCGGCACTGTGATAGTAGTCGTAGGGATAGTCAGGGAAGATGGTTTCGTCCACCTGGTCGGGTTGTGCCTTGGTTTCTTGTAAGCAGATAATATCAGGTTTGGTGATAGTATTTAAAAATTGGAGTGTTCCTGGTTTATCTTTCCACGCTCGAAACCCGTTTACGTTCCATGAGATGATGCGCATACGTATAATTTTAACAAATTTATTGCTTTTTTAAATATTCTACGTATTCTGATACAAACTCACACTTGTATGGCAACAATAAAAAAACAAGGTAAACGACCAGTACCATGTTCACAAGGCACCCATGGTAAATTTACCTATCCTTCACCTGAAAGGTATGGGTGCTTTGTTAAAAAATGCGGACATTGTGGTCGGTTACTTGACCAACACAACAATGTGCTATCATTAGCATCATTACAAAAGTAGGCTCACCCCCTACTTTTTGTTACTATTTAGATTATGCACAATCGTACAACGAAAATAGGTGTCGTTATCAGCGGAGGTGGTATGCTCACCGCATACAATGCGGGTGTGATCTCTGAATTGCGCAAGTACATTCAACCTGATCTCATTATTGCTGGTTCTGGTGGATCTGCGCTCGCGGCGTTCTACGCTTCAGGTCAGTTGAACGATCAGATCGAGAAAGATGCATGGACCAAGTACCTCGCAACACGAAAAATGATTCACCCGTGGCGGTTTTTACGAATCTTTGACACTGATTACCTCATCGATGTGATCAAACATAAACTTCCTCTCGATGTTGAGCGTATTCGCACATCTCATATTGATCTAGAAATTACCGCACTCTCTGAAAAGACGGGAGAAATTGTTTACTTTAATAAACACCATAATATCTTTGACGTGATTCAAGCGAGTCACGCAGTGCCGGTTATGGCAAAGTCCATTAATATTGATGGTGAATACTACGTTGACTCGTTTGCATCATCCCACGTGTATAATCACATCGAACGAGCATTTGAGGTGTATGGTATGGACAAGGTCATTGTGATTAACTGTATCGCATTCCTTGATAAACAGATCAAGTATGAGCTTGAGCTCTACAATTGGCTACGGTCAGATAAATTTCATGCAAACCTCAAGGTGCGCATGGATGAATTAAGAAATAACTACAAACTATTCAGGGAAACCATTAATTGGGCAGATAATGTCATGTTTATAGAACCGTCTCGAAAGACGGGAATCACTCCAGTAACAGTTAATCCACAAGGATTATGGCGAGCGTTTAAAATTGGGATGTACGATGCCGAGAGTCTTGAGGAACACATTCAAGAATTCCTCGAACGGCAAGTACCAACTACCGCATAGTACGGTAGTTTTTTGACAAAAGAATATAAAGATGTACTATAGATTTCAAAATAAAACGTAATATTAACACTACAAAACTTTTTAACATGGCAAAGAAAAAGGCTGACCCTGCATCCATAGAAGTGCATGATCCAAAAGTGATAAGTTTCTTCTCTAAAGAAGCACTTGCAACTTTATCAAACGAACTAATACTTTACGATGGAAGACCTCGTTATAGTGACGAGATTTTGAAGGCATTTGAAGATTTGCTTGAAAAGAGAATTCAAGACAAGGAGTCTGATATTAAAAGAAAAAAAGATGATCTCAAGGAGTTACGTTATAGTCTAATTGGAAAAAAACCATTTGAAGATTATGATCATGCTCATGACATAAATCAAGCTGAAAAAGTATTGGTAGCGGATGAAAAAGTTTTAAAAGAGCTTCGGTTCGCTTTGAGTAGAGCGAAACATAAAACATTTGGCATTTGTTTTAATTTGCGGATGTTAATCCCCCTTGAGCAGTTATTAGCTAACCCAATTTCTAAATACTTAGTAGTTCATAATCAGAGGTGTGTTGGTTGATGCATGAAAAAATTATCATAAAATAGCGACTAATTAAAATCGCTATTTTTTTTGCATCAAGGTAAAGACGAGTGTCACATTGTCACCTGGATCAGATTTTGATTCGTACGTTTGGAACTGCTGGTCAACGATCATGAACGCTTCACCGAACGTATCAGTGATTTCGTTCTCGGTAAAGAAATGGTAGTGCACGCCGAATTTTGTAAAGTTGCCATCTGTTGAGGTACGCGGACTCCATCCCATGAACTGTGCTGTTTTTCGTGAGAGAGAAATTTTTAAAAAGTATCCGCCGGTTTTTAGTACGCGAGAGATTTCCCCTACGTAGTCATCCCATTGGTCACTCGTAATGTGTTGAAGTGTTCCAATGTCAGTAACGAGATCAAAGCTCGTATCGGTGAACGGAATGTCGAGTGCGTTTCCCACCATGAACCGTGCACGGTCGGCGTAACCGTCTTCGCGAATCCGTGCATTCACCTTTTCAACAATGTCTTTGACGTAGTCTATGCCGAGCACCCGATAGCCAAGACCAACGAGTTTCGCAGCCCACAATCCGCGACCTGCACCAATATCAAGAACGAGTGCATCACGTTCGAAATCAGGTAACATTTCTTCTGCTGTGTATCGGTAGGGAAGGTGCGTCCAAATATCGCTCCCGGTTTGGTAGGCGAATTGAAAGTATTGTTTTTGAACTTCAGGAGAGTGTTCCATAACTATGATTACAGTATACTGTCACGCATCCTTTTTTCAATTATGGATATTACTCCTATCAACAAGATATATTGACTTATTGAAAAAGAAAGCGTAACAGAATAACAAAAAGGACAAATGTGTATGTTGCACAAATGTCCTTTTTATTTTGTCTTTTATAAAAGAAATATCTTCGCGTTACACCGTTTCACCGCTTAATTTTTGTTATGAAACTTTTTGTGTACTTCGCGTAATTGTTTGTCGGTGATGTGTGTGTAAATTTGTGTTGTCGTAATATTGCTGTGCCCCAACATCATTTGGACACTACGAATGTCTGCGCCGTTTCTCAGTAAATCCGTGGCGAAGGAATGACGAATCGTATGTGGGGTAACCTTCTTTGAGATACCTGCCTCGATCGCAATTTGTTTCACCAGGCGTTCCACAGACCGTGGTGTGAGCCGAAGTGTTTCGTTATTCTCTTCACGTTTCACAGCCTGAGGACCTTCCTGAACGAACAGTGCCTCATCCATGTCGGTTCTCGTTTTGAGATACTCAAGGACACTTGCACGTGCATTCGGACTTAAAAAGACAATGCGCAGTTTGTCACCTTTACCTCTGATAGTCATTTCCTCTTTAGATAGATCAAGGTCACGGTTGAGTGAACACAGTTCAGAGACACGGAGTCCTGTTGAGAATAACATGTGCATGATGGCGAGGTTTCGCGGATGTTTCTGCGCGACTTCGAGCATACGTTTCAATTCGTTGATGTCGAGGTGGTCGATGTGTCGATCTTCGGTTTTTGCGAGTTCAATATTATCGGGACTGTAGACATTATGTCCCTGCTTCATCAAATATTTCAAGAACATCCGAATAGCGATGAGGTAGTAGTTCTGCGTTCGCTTCTTCATCGTGCCTGATGATTGTCCGCGGGTTTTCGTTCCTGATTGACGGTTGAGGTTAAGTCGGAATTGACGAATGTTCTCTGCGTTAATATCGCCGGTATTTTTTACACCTGAAAAATCAATATACCGTGATAAGTACTGACGGTAATTTCGGACAGTTTTGAGCGACCGCCCTTTTTCAATCTCGATGTATTCGAGAAACTGTTGTAGTGCGTCATCAATTTTCACATACGCATTATACCCCAAATATTTTCCGACGTTACTTAATTATAGAAAATAAAGTCACCCTAATAGGGTGACTAATGTTGGACTCCTTTCTACGTTGGAATTCCGTAGCTGTTCAATTTTTGAATTAACCATTCATAGGCTTTCGGAAAAAAGATACCAACGAGTGGTTTTGGACTGGTAGGAAAAAAGTGATACCATTTTTGCCCCCATTCTTCCCTGACAGTTTTCCTTAATTCTCTCGAACGAACAGGATCGATTTGATCTGCTGTTCTCAGGAACACTTGTCGAGAGCATTTCGAATTCAGGTATCTTTTTAGTAGACGTTTATCGAAAAACCAATCTATCTCTCTTTTTCTTAGATTTCTGTACTTGGTGTACTGTCGTTTGTAATCTCTTATGAAGAACCAAGCTCCGACTGAACCTATTGAAAACATGCAGATTCTTTCAAACCACCAAATGTCGAGAACCATGGCGACGATCATTACAAATCCGGGACCCATTGTTAATAGTTTTCGAAAGGTTGTTGATGGTGTGTAAGTACAAAACGGCAAAAGTAGGAACAGACCTATCGCTAACCCACGGAAAATGTTAAAAAAAGGATCTACTCGGTAGACAGCAAAAGCTGCCACCAAAACACCTGTTACTACCAACAGTGCTGGAAGATGATTTATCCAAAATAAAACTCTCATCTTTTCCCCAAAGGAAATTTTCTTAGTTTTCATGTAAAGTATGATTTAATTTGTTTACTTACAACTTTATGTGGATTTACACGCTTGTCAATCCTAACGAAAGCTGTTGCAAAAAAATAGAACTAGTGGTATTGTTCTACCTGTTATGTTAACAACAAAGAAGAAAAAGGACGTTATCGTAGGTGTACAAACTCACGATTCTGACACCGGTTCTCCTCAAGTGCAAATTGCGCTTCTGACTGAACGGATTGCAGAACTGACCGAACACCTCAAGGTCCACAAAAAAGATATCCACTCGCGTCGCGGGTTAATCAAAATGGTCGACACACGACGTAAACTTCTTCGAAACTTTAAGAACAAAGATTTCGAAGGGTACCAAACTCTTATCCAGAAACTTGGTATTAAAAAATAAGCGCCATCGGCGTTTATTTTTTTTCCTCCACACGCTACAATACGTATATATGGATACTGATGATAATAAAAAAATCACCTGGACGCGGTCGAGTAAACCAAATGATGCTGGTACGTCCAAAGTAGAACCAAACACTGACGGTGTCAGTGGTGATCCACTCGATACCCTGAGTCAACAAGCGGCAAGCTACCGAGCAACTCAGACGAGCACTCCTTCATCGACACCAGATGCAGATATTGATGCATTGAAACATGAAATTGAAGCAACCCTCGCACACAAGAATACACCCACTACTGACCCGAACCAAACTATCGTGAAATCACGACAGGGAGATGTTGTTGATATTGATGCACCTGATCAAACTATTCTAGCCAATGGAGCAGATAGTACCCAATCAGTTTCACCCACACCTGTTGATGTACCATCATCACAAGAACCACCACTTCAACCATTAGTTGCATCACGTGATCAGGTAGCCAAGGAGAACCACGAAGCGCTTGTTGCATCATTGAAGGATGATATTAAAACAAACTTTGAAGATGCAGCACGAGCAGAATCATCGTCACCACAATCAGGCAATACAGGTGTTGGTCAAACGTACTACTCAGACCTCTCCAAAGCCATGAGCGCGAACGAACCAGCAACCATGTCCGAGCTCATTAGGAAGGCACGCTTTGAAGAAAAAGAACGCACGGTACTCTCACCGCGATCAAAAAAAAATATTGCCTTCATTGTTGGCGCACTCGTGCTGTTGGTAGTATCAATTGGTATTATCTCAACGTTCTTTAAAAAAGGCGATACGGTTGAATTTATCACCGAAGAGCGCGTATCATCACTCGTTCGTTCAAACCTCGATACTGGAATCAACACAACAGGACTCGATGCGTCACGTATCAAGCAAGCCATTCGTGACGTGATTGAAATGAAGATTCCTGATGATTCAATCAATCAAATTTATTACGTAGAAAACGATGGACTGGGAAACTTACGGCGTATTGGCATCAAAGATATCTTTGATAAGACAAACAATCAGACACCTGAATTTTTGTACGACAATATTGAAAATACGTTTACCCACGGTGTGTACAAGACCGATAAAAACTACCCGTTCATTATTATGAAGCCACTCTCGTATGATCGAGCGCTGATGGGTATGCTCGAGTGGGAACCAACCATGATTGACGATCTTGCGACGTATCTCGATTTGCCTCCTGAGGCGACCGACCGATCACTCCTCAAGGATGGGTTTGAAGATGATCTCATCAATAATAAAACGGTTCGCGTTGCGCGATTTTTGCCACGTGACGTTGATCGGCGCGGTATTCTTGATTTCCTTGGCATAGAATCACCTGGCAATCCTCTTGAAGAAGGAACCATAGATACGGAAGGTACCACTGAATCCGATGGAGGGACAACTACCGTTGGCGAAACTGAATCACTTGGTTTTTGGCAACGATTCCTGCCAGCAATGTTTGGAACACCATCTGCGTATGCTCAAACCGTTTCCCAGGTAACTGGGATTGTTGTTGAGCAAGCGGTTGATCCTGTAACAGGTAACACTACCACGCAACCACTTGCTGGAGTTCAAGTAGCTGTGTTGGGTACAACTGTGAGTTCTACAACAAATACTGGAGGAGGATTTACTCTTTTAAATGTACCAGGAGGGAGTAGAACCATCACGTTTGCACGTTCAGGATACCTTTCAGAAAGTATCACAGCAAATATGAATACTGTTGGTCAGCTTTCTGTTACTCTCGAAGCTGTTCCTCTTGGAGGTCAAAGTTTCGATGATGGTGATGGTGGATTTATAGTCGGCGGCGGTGTTGATATTGTTGGTAATATAGATATTGATGCCGTTGATGTTAACCCTGTATGTTTTGATAAAGTAACAGGACTACGGTTAACTCCTGCTCAACAGAGTCAGACCGCACGGCTCGATATGTACTGTTTTGAATCCTACCGGTGTTACCGGTACAGTTGTTTCGTAGGAACGACTGAAGTCGGCGTTGATAATGCGAATCAACCAGGTGCCGTCTGCCGTGATGTTGTTGAAGAAGGGCAGGTGTACTTACCTGATGATCCGAATCACTCGAGTTCAGATTACACAGGATCAAACCTCTCGTGTTACCAGTTCTTTGAAATCAAATTGTTACCAAAAATTAAGATCGGAAGAGCACACGTCTGAACTCCAGTCACGTTCGGTTATCT
>ERZ795053.5865-NODE-5865-length-12496-cov-5.088176_pt1 | contig 12496 bp, 8 predicted proteins | sample MGYA00375137_ERZ795053 | MGnify/ENA primary metagenome ERZ795053 (study PRJEB30182, sample SAMN05720284) | activated sludge metagenome | isolation source: Anaerobic digester | place: Hong Kong | collected 2014-12-17 ... | reverse complement strand
TCCCTCCCTGATGTCGGGGAGGGTTAGGGAGGGGTTGAGCTATTGGCTTATTTATGCCATCATGTACTAGTATAGTTTGGCAAGCCTTCCTGGAAGGGGTCAGGTGATCTGCGCATCTCCAAGCAGTGTGTGACCCCTTCCAGGAAGATCCACTACAAAATTTTTCTGTTAATTCTGCACTAGGGCGCATCACGAACGGCAGCAATGCCAAATGTGGGTGAGAGAAGTGAGCTTCCCCCGATGCGGGCCCGCTCGTGTACGCAACCCGCTCGCATCGGGGGATGCGGGTGCGCACCAGTTTACTCAAACTTGAAATCGCATTACGAAGGATAGGAATCCAAGTCACAACGGAACAACCCATACGGTCGCAATGTTACAGTCGCGGGTAAAGCGACAGTCTGTTCTTGCTTCAGGATACGGAACGCTTCGGGATTCTGCATGGCGGCGAGGACATTCTGTTCATCCAGTGTCCTGATAACCGCCGTACCCGCCATTCCTTCCAGCATTACTTGTTGTGGCTGGCTCGTGAAATTCGCCAGCAGCAACCGCCGCCGGTTTGCCTTCTCCAGCAGCAAGGCCGCCACCTGCAACGGCGCACTCGATTGACAGGCGATCACCGTACCGCCGGCAAATTCACCGACATCGGCCAGCACGTGATAGAGCGGGAAGACCGCACCGGGGATTGATGGGAACTTCTCCGGCAGTGGCGAACCCTGTGCGCGCTCCATCACGCCACGCCAACCGCTGGTTTCATAGTAGGTAAGGCTCGCCACTTCACCGGTCTCAGCCAGATATTTGATGCTCCCCAACGTCCAACCGGCGCCGAAGAGGGACAACTGGCGGGGGTCAACCTGCGGTGGCAATTCACCGGGTGGCGGCGCCGGTTCGGGACCGGTGGCATTGGGGTTGAAGCGTGGTTGCAAGGTGATCGGGCTGACGACCAAGGGCAGATCGCCACAGAACTGACGCGCACTGGTCGCGGTGGTGGCCTGGGCAGCAAGCGTTTCGACGAGTGAACTGTTGTCAAAGGCATGCACCTGTGGATTAATCGAATAGGCGACGACATCGAGCGCCTCCACCGGGGGGCGCCGGCTGTTGAGTTCCGTGAAGTAGACATTGGTGCCGGCGCCAATGGGCGCCGCCGGTGCATAGGCACCAAGATGTTTGCGAGCCAGTTGTACCCATGGTGCCGTTGTTGTCTTGGCATGGTTGGTGAAGATCAGCCAGCGCGCCACCGCAGGTTTGATGATATCCAAATTACCCGCCAGGAGTGCCAATTCCCGATCGGCATTGTCGGTCAGGTGCAGGGCTAGTTCCAGCGGAATTTCCAGTCTTTGCGCTTCCCGTGTGGCCTGTTCCAAACGCTCACCATGACCTTCTTCGGCCAAATGTAAATCCACCCGCAGGTGGGCCAGATTCAGTGCTCGTAACCGCGCATACTCTTCCTCTCGCAGTGGTTCCCCGTGACTTGCGACACCCAGGCCAATCTGCGGGAGCGTGCTCCGGTTCTGCCCAACCGCAACGGTGATTGGTGCGGACACATCCGCCAACTGTTGCGCGGTGTTCCTGGTTCCTTGATCGTCGATGCGGATTGTCACCTGTTGTTCGATGCGCGTCCCGGCCACGACGGTGACGGGGAAAGGCAGCCGCAGCGGTGTGCCATAGGTTTTGTAGGAGGCATCGGTCCAGTTGCGCTGATCTTCCATTTCAAAGATCTCGCCCGCGAACGCCACCTCGGCCCACACACCGGGCACCACCTCGTGGGCCACGGCACGCATCTCCGCAAAGGGCGCGACCGGCTTGATGATGCCGTCAACGATCAATTGCTGGGCAATGTGGAGCGGGAACGAATGCTCCTCGGTGCTGCCGTTCACATGGGTAATGCGTCCTTTGGCACCGGCAATGGTGCTGGGATGGAGCAGGCAGAAGCCAATACGATTGCGTTGGAAGGTTGAAAGGGCTTCGCCGCGCATTGTACAGGTAATGGTGCCGTCCGCTGTTCCCACGAGCATCCCCTGCCAGACCAAATCAATGTCGGCGAGACGATTGGTACAGCGGTAGCTGATCCGGAATTGATCGCCCATGCTCTCTATCTGCACGTCGCTGAGCACATTGACCGCGGTATTCCAATTGCGGTCGCGGATGGCGACATAGAGGCGACGCACAATCTCATGCCGGCCCCACTTGAGATAACGCAGGTCACCATTCTCATAGATCATCGTGAGCGGGCCGGCGCGCAGTGGGATCGGCGCCGGGTGCGGATCAGGCTTGCCGTCGTAAAGGATATTGGTCGATGGGTTGTCCATGGCTTTCTCGCTTTGACCTCCGATAGGGTTCCACTGAAGTTGCTATTCCTTCAAAAATGCATCAGATTCAATGTGGTAACCGATTATAATTAAATTGCCGTCTGGCCGCCATCAACCATGTAGCTGCCACCGGTGCAGTAAGCCGACTCATCGGAGGCCAGAAAGAGCGCCAGCCCCACCACATCTTCGGGCTGACCAATCCGCCCTAGGGGGACCGCGTTGATCAACCCTTCGCGTGTTGCCGGGTCGGAGAAAAGCTCTTTGGTCAGTGGTGTGGCAATGGGGCCCGGCACCAGGGCGTTCACGCGAATCCGGTCGCGTGCATAGTCGGCAGCCATTACCCGGGTCAGGCCGTAGACGGCGCCTTTGCTGGAGCTATAGGCCGTAAAGCCAGGGGCACAGCCAACCAGCCCCGTCGGTGACGCCACATTGATAATTGATCCGCCGCCCCGCTCCAATAATATCGGGATCACATATTTAGCGCAGAGCCAAAGCCCGCGGATATTGACGCTGTAGGTGCGGTCCCACACCTCCTCGCTCAACTCGTGTGCGCGGGCATCTTGCCCCACCAGTTGCACCGCGGCGTTGTTGTAGAGAATATCAACGGTCCCCCACTGCGCCACGGCCTGTGCGGCCATCGCAGCCACCGACTGCGCCTCGGCCACATCGGTTCGGCAGAAGATCGCTTCACCTCCGCCGGTGCGAATGGCGTTGACGGCAGCGGCACCATCATCGTCATTGATCTCGGCAATAACAACCCGCGCTCCTTCGCGGGCATAAGCGCATGCCACCGCAAAGCCCATGCCCGCACCACCACCCGTGACGATGGCGACCTTGCCCTGTAAACGCATGATTGGCTCCTTTCTTTCATTCCTGATAGATAAATCCCTAAAAAGTCACCCAGTCACTCTCGCATAAGAGCAACCCATATCCGTACGACTTTTACATAGCTGTCCCTTAGGACTCGTTCGCAAACCACTTTGGAAAATGAGACGGGAGCGCATCGGGGGATGCGCACTACACATACCAAGTTGTTTGTGTGAATCCTTAGTCACAGGGTGAGACGCTGCACTTCTGCTGCCCACGTGTCGGCAACACGACTACCATATTCGCGTTCTCCCCCCGTGGCTGCGGGGCCGGTAATGTGGACAACACCTTCGGTCATCCGTGCATTGGGCAGGTAGGCCGTGTTGAGAAAGTGAAAGGCCAGGCCCGCCCGCTCATGATCAGTGTTGTTGGCTTTGGTACCGTGGCCGATCCCATAGTTAAAAAAGACGGCACCACCCGCAGGCAGCGGGATGGGTACGGCGCGGCTATCGTCGGCCTGAAAGGTAATGTGATGGTCACTGCCCATATCGCGTTCGTGGGCGAAGGCTTCCAGGTGGCTGCGCGGAATGACATGTAGCGTGCCGTTGGCCAGGTTTGCGTCGTGCAACGCGATCCACATGCCCACCCCTTTGGTCGGGTCACTGATTTGGAAGTAGGCGTTGTCGGTGTGCCAGCTGGTACCGGCACCGGTGCGCCCCGGTTTGAGAAAAATCTGATCCAATTGACGGACAAAGGGCGTCCCGATGAGTTGGCCGACAACGTCGATCACTTTCGGTAGGAAGGGCAAGGCGCGAAAGAGCGCACTTTTGTCATTGAGCGGAATAATTTGATAGTTGACTTTGGTCGTTGAGTGGGTTTTGCCGTCACCGTCAGTAGCAACGTTGCGCCCCAACCCCTTGCGCTTGAACCGCTCCAGCTCGGCTAGCATTGCAGACAGTTCCAGCGGCGTAAAGAACGTCGGGAAAATGGCGTAGCCCTCCTGTTGGAACTGTGCTACTTGCTCCCGGGAGATCATACTTTGTGTTTCATCTTGCAAATTCACTGTTGACTCCTTGTACCACTGCGCAAAGCCAAAGAGCACTTTGCGGATAGCGTGATGTCGTTCATCGATTGATAAAAGTGGTTCTACTGGATCTCATGGGAGTACCCTTCCTGGAAGAGGCAGAAATTTGTCGGTCTGAGCAGAACCGTTGCGCCTCTTCCTGGAAGGATCCATGGCAACCCCCTGCATTCCGGAAGAGCCATAAAAGTTAAGCTGATAAATTAGGCGGATAAAAACAGAAGGGGAGCGATGGATTTTGTTGAAATCGTATGTCAACTACCTGGAAATGTCAACCAGATATGATAGAGTGGGTGCGTACCACATTTGGGGCTTACACCGGACGATCAAATCGGTCCTTTTCTGTAATCCCCCAAAATGGGACGCACCCTGATAGAGTCTAGCGGCGCGGCGTAGTGGGGACCGATGCAGGCTGGTGGCAGTTGATTGAGTGGATGCGCGAATGGTTGATCGGATGGTTCGAAAAGCAGTGATAGTACTCACCACAGATGATGCCGTTGCAACGCAGTTGCGAACGGCCGTCTGTGCTGCGGGTGGAACAAGTGTGATTGTGGAGGATGCCGCAAACTTTACCACGGGAATGGACCATTATTTTCCAGTATTGGCACTGGTTGATTTGGCAACGACCACCGATTGGCAGCGTGCAATTGAGCGCTGCAAATTGCGCCCACACACGAAACAGATTCCCCTTCTTGCCCTGGATCGGCGCAATGATCAGGAAGCCCAAGCCGCAGCCAAGCAGGCCGGTGCCGACCAGGTTTGGCGCTGGCAAGATCTTGCAGCAGAGTTGGACGAGGTAATCGGTGCGCAGATCAATCCAGATACTATCTATCCAGCGGGCTGGGATGATGCGCTGAGTGATCTGGCCCGGTTGGGCGTGGCAGAGTTCAACCGCGGTGACTATTTTGAACAACACGAATATTTGGAGGCAGCGTGGATGGCCGAGGAGCGCCCCATTCGCGCCCTCTACCAGGGGATCCTACAGGTTGGCCTCGCCTTCTTGCAGATTGAGCGGGGCAACTGGCAAGGCGCCCTCAAAATGTTCCGGCGCGGCCTTCCCAAGCTACGCTCACTGCCGGCCCATTGCCAGGGCATCGATTTGGCGACTTTTCGCGCCGCAGCCGAAGCAATTCACCGCGAAGTGAGTGAACTTGGGCCAGAACGCTTGGTGGAGTTTGATCAAAACAAATTCCCGCAAATCTGTACCAGTCAAGCGGCTGTTGAACTCACACAAAACTCGCAAAGACGCCAAGATCCCTGAATGCTTGGCGGGCTGTGTGCCTTTGCGTGAACGGATTGGTTCCACTATCACGTTGACCACTACAAAATTCCTGCAAATCGCATGCCAGGACGCAGTGGGTAGAGACCAATCGATTGTATTGATTACGCTTTCCTGGCCTGCCGTTCGCCGATTCACCAATCCAACGCGAGAAGGCGCGCCAGTTCGTCGGGCGTGGTGGTGCCCCGAACCCGCACGCGCGGCAGACGGAAGAGATCATCGCTGCGGTGGGTTGCGCCTTGAACAGTTGTAAAGCCGGCCCAATAGCCGGCACGTTGAAAGGCAGCAATGGTCTGATCATCAAATTCACCGGCCGGATAGGAGATAAAGCGGGCACGCGCGCCCACGGCATTCTGCAACGTTTCATAGCTGCGCAACGCTTGAAATTCGAGATCGGCTTCGGATCGATTGCGTAGAGACGTGTGGTCCACGCCATGCGCTTCAATCGACATACCACCGGCCGCCATCTCTTGGACCATGGGCCAGGTTAGATATTCAGGACGTTCGCGATTGATAAATTCCATCACGACGAAGAAGGTTGCGGTCATCCCGTGCTCGCGCAAGATGGGAAAGGCGTTGTCATAGTTGTCGCGATAGCCATCATCAAAGGTGATGACAACCGCTTTGTCGGGCAGCGGCGTGCCTTGCAACAAATTGGCGACTAGATCGTAGAGCCGAATAACCGTATAGCCCTCGGCCTGAATGCGATCAAGGTGGGCAGCAAAGAGCGCCGGGGGTACCGAAAGATCGCGCCGATAGATGTCGGCATCCGCCGGCACTTCGCTCAGATAGTGGTACATCAGAACCGGTACATGCGCCACGCGGACGGCGCCGTCTGCCTGCAAGGGCACAGTAACATTGTTGACGGGTGATCTATCGGCGCTCTCTTCCTGCGGGACCAGATCGACCGTGGGGATCACCAAAGGAGGCAGTTCACCACTTGTGATCGTTAGAGTAATGGGTACAGGCGTAAGGGTTGGGGATGTTACATCACCACCCAACGGCAAGGCGACAACAGGTTTCTGTAAGGATTCCCAAAGCGCTTGGGCGACCGTTGCCACAGAAAGCGCTACCCGGCTTTGCAACACCAGGGTGGTCGTGAGTGCCGCCGATTCCGCCATTGCGATTGTGGGCAAGGGTGAAAGCCCTGTCGCGGCAACCGCAGTTGGGGTTGCAACCAAGACGCGCGACACAACTACCGGGTTGGTCGACAGGATGACCTGTTCAGTAGGCGAAACCAGTGGTTCGGCATCTTTTGTTGCAGAGGTAGAGAGGAGAACCGGAGTCACAGTTGCAAGTAAGTCCATCGGCATGGCTGGAGATGGCAATGATTCATCGGCGTTACTCTGGTTGGGAATCAGATACAACAGAAGAAAGCCCAACGTGCTACAGAGTGCGATCAAGGTGACAACCTTACTTTTCTGAGTTGTCACTCTTTTATTCAATTGAACGGCGTTCTGCTGCAATGTTTGACAAGTTTGTTTGTACAGCTTATACTTTACAGGCATGTAATATAGTCATCTAATATATACTATTAACCCTCTCGTTGCCGTATTACAATCGAGAAAGCTTGTTTACAGTCACGACGGTTACAGATAGCTCGTAAAGACACTTTGCCCATATGGGCGGTAAACTGAAATTGCACAGTTTTCCAGAGAGAAAAATGGTAATTTCAGCCACATACCTATGTGAGCCAGACAATTATTTAGATCTTATGCAGCCACCTGAGAACGAGCGCCTGATGGTCACCCGTTCTCATTGCGTAAGTCATGTTATTTTTAGCCGATTAGTAGTAACGCCATCACCGCATGCGGCCAATCAAGCTGCAAGAAACGTGCAGCGGCGATGTGCTGCTACGGCATGTTTCTTGAGAGATCCCGACGGAAATAAGCCAAGGTTCTACGCCACGTTTCGCTCCGGGATTTATCAGGGCCGTTTTCTTGGACAGGGGGAAATATGTACCGAGAAAAAATCCGTGAATATTATGATCACCTAAGTCGAAGCTACCGCAAAGTAGCAGACTTTATTATGAGTAACTATTATGAAGTTTCCTTCATGACAGCTGCACAACTGGCGTTTGCCGTCGGCGTCGATACAACAACGGTGGTACGTTTCTCCCAGCGTTTGGGCTACAATGGCTATCCAGAGCTTCTCAACGATGTGCGTGAACAGGTCAAAGCAGAGATCTATGCGTCCTACCGTCCTCAGGAATTGGCGGCCACGGATCCTGCCGGCGTTTTTCGCGATCGGATGATACATGAACAGCACAATCTTAAGCAAATGCTTACCCACATGCCGCCGGAACAGATTGAGCAGATCGCAGCCATGTTTCGTGAAACAGAGCATGTTGTGCTAATCGCCGAAGGATATGCAGAAGCCGTTGCCGAAATGACGGCGCAACAGTTGCGTCACCGTGGCCTATCCGCGGAGTATGTCTCCAACGACACAGTCAAAAAGGCCGCTGTCCTCATGAATCTCACCCCCGACACGCTCGTGATCGGTGTTAGCGCCACCGCCTATGGCACCCATGTGGCGCGGGCGCTGGAGTTGGCCCGGCTCAAAGGTTGCAAAACCTTGGGCGTTATCGGTGCGTTGGCGAGTCCGGTCAATCGTGTATCGGACCACGTGATCTACGCGCCCACGGATGTGGCGGGGCCGCTCCCCAGCATCGTTGCGCTGGTCGCTGCGCTCGCCGGCATGGTCCAAATTGCCAACAAAGAGAGTGCAACCAACGTTGAACAACATCTTATCGAATTTAACCAGGCTTACCAATTTCTTGCCCAGCCCGATCGACAGGAATTGGAAGATGGCGAGGATGGTGGGTAATCACTCGCAGCTTCTATAGCGCAACGGAATGAAAACCCACGTAACCGTCACCCAAAGCTTCTCATGGGTGACCGCGTGGGTCACTCCCGGCAGTTCTTCCCGCAGTGCTTGCCGTAATGATGCCGAGGGCGAGAAACGTTAGAATAAAGGCCAGATAATTTTCATTGAGAAACCGGCTGCCATAAAAGAAGATCAACAAAAAGAGGCCATAGTGCCAACAAGCATTAGCAAGCGTGTTGGCACGCACTTGCCGCCACAGAAACCAGAGCAGGGTCGGTAGGGCCAAGAGCACCTCGATCCGCCAAAACGGCCACAGGCCAAAGCGATCCGCAACCAACCCCATTGCCAGCACGAAATTGCTGGCCCCCCACCCCCAAATCTGATAGCCTGTCTCCCCTTGTCCATTGCTCCACCGCCAGACATCATCATAAATGGCAAAGGGATCCCACAGCAGATAGGGACCAATGCAGAGCATAAAGAGCAGCAGAGCCGGCCAGCCGCGACGGATGAGCCGCATGCTTTGTCTGAGCAGACCGCGTCCCGTCAGGGAAAAACGTTCCTGATCGGCCAACAGCAGCAGCCCGAAAAAGGGCGCAAAAAACCAGGCTGTTGGTTTGCTGGCGCAGGCGGCCCCAAACGCAACCACAGCAATGAGACGAGCAATCTGCCCGCGCGGTTCCCCAAAATTCGGCGCCGTTGGTGGAGACCCACCGGATGAGGCGACAGAATACCAGCGGTGCCACGCCACCAATGCAAAGAAGAGCCAACAGAAGACAAAGACATCATTCTGGCCAAACATAATGTCCAGTGCCATCAGTGGGTTGAGGCCAATGAGCATCACCAGCGCCACTTTGTGCCGTGGCTGGTGCGCCAGGCGTGGTGCCAGGAAGAGGGCGATCGCCAAGAGCAGCAGATAGACAAGACGCTGATCGTAAAAGCCCAGTGCATTGCCGATGAGATAGAAGGGTGTGCTAAAGAGAAAGGTCCACGGTAGATAAGGGTAATGATAGAGCGCCGTGCGAAAATCGGGGTGGCCCCAGGTTGCCATTGGCGTCGCCGTGTAGTCTTCGCGGTAGGGATTTTTGCCCTGTAGAAAAAAGACGATGGTGGCCTCCGTCTGCAAAACACCGCCATCATGCGAATAGCTCCCGCGCGGTCCCTGGGCATCCAGCAGCATGAACTTGAGGGTGGGCAGGTAAAGCGCGGTCAAGAGCACGCCCGCCAGCAGTACCCATTTGAGGCGCCACTGCCACCGACCGCGCAGGGCAAGATCGACGAGCGCATAGAGGATCAAGAGGGCGATGGTCGTCGCGTAGAGCAACAGGCCCAGAGGCTCGGCGGGACGGGGCCCAATTTCCCCCATGGCGGCAACCCCAGCTGCCGGCACCAGTTGTCCCAAAAGGGGATGGCGTGCCACATCGGCAAAGCGCCCCCCCAGGCCACTCTCGGCAAAGCCGCCAATCATCAGGATCGCCAACGTCAACAGAATCAGCAACAGTACATCCCAGCCTGGTAGGCCGGGCGCAGCGGCCTGATCGACATTGTGTAATGGCTCTTCTCGCTTTTGATCACTCATGGCTGTCCCCGGAAGGCGTGGATGCGGTTGTCGGTACCCGGCACGTAGATGGAAAGGCCACTGACCGCCGGGGCCGCGCCAACCGGCAGCTGTGCCCCGGACGGCAAGCTGACGTTCGCCACTTCAATGCCATTGAGATCAAAGAGACGGATATTGCCAATCGCCGTCACAACGAGAATCCGGTGGGGGCTGACGATGGGGCCGCCCCGGGGTTCGCCGGCAATATCACGACTCCACAGCAAAGCACCGTTGCGGCGCGGCCAGGCCAGGAGAAAACCTTCACCGCTGGCATAGATGGTATCCGGCCCCACCGCCAGGCCTGTGATCCGTCGGCCAACGCCGGCTGTCCAGAGGATCCGCCCCGTATTCGCGTCGACCAGATGGAGCCGATTCTGTTCATCGGCCACATAGAGTTCAGCCAGCGCCTGGCTGCCATTGGTCACGTAGACCGGTGGTGCGGTCATCCGGCCCACACCGTTCTGCTGCCAAACCAGCGTGAGTTGGTTGAGATCGACCGCCTTGAGGAACGGATCCCCGATGTAGATGGACTGGTTGCCGATGGCCAGGGCCGGCAACGGATTGCCATCGGTAAATTGATAGCGTTCCGTAAAGAGTGTGCCCAGATTCGTCCGGTCGATGCGCACGAGCCGTTTCGCATCCCCCTCTTGAATTCCGACGAAGAGCCGGTTGCCCGCTTGGTAGAGGGGCGTAAAGGGGGGGCCGCCGGCTCCACTCTGCCAGATTCGGTCCAAATTGCCGTTGAGGGCGTAGGACGCCCCGCTTTGGGTGATAAAGTAAATCAGCCCATCTTGGGCCAACGGTCCGGCGCTGATCGGCTGGTCGATATTGTAGCTGCGTTGCAGATTGCCAAAGGGATCCAGCGCATAGAGGTGGTTGTCCTGGCTTCCACCGACGATATAGTTCCCGGTGACCAGCACCGGTGTGTTCATGGCACCGGTGGCAGCAAACGGGTTGGGCCACTCGGGCTGCGGCTGGGTTGGCAGCGAAGGCCACAGCGCATTGTTGCCCCGCCGCACCCGGTAGAAAGGGAAAATGTTGTCGGGCACAGCCGTTGGGGTGAGGATCGGCTCCGTTGTGGGCGGCGCCGGCAACACGGCCAGCCAGCGCACGTCATCGGGAGTCGCGAGCGCTGGCGCCCCCGCTTGGAGCGGATTGTCGCGCGGGGGCACATAGGCCTGCCGCACCCAATAGGTGACATTGTTCATGCAACAGGCGGCAACCCACTCGCCGGTTTCGTCGCGGTGGGAGAGGCTTACCTCTTGATTGTAGACCAGCGAACCGACGGCCACGGTGTATTGGGTGCTGGGCCCCACATAGGGTGTCACCCCGGCCGTCGCCGTGACAAAGGCGCGCAGGCTGGCGACAATGAAGGGCGTTGGCGTTGCGGTGGGGATCTCCGTCGGCAGCGCAACAGTCGGCGTCTCCGTCGGCGTCTCGGTGGGCGTTTCAGTGGGTGTTTCGGTCGGCGTCTCGGTGGGCACATCCGCTGGTCCTTCCCCACCGTTCTCTTCGGGCGATGCTGGGGGTTGCCCCTCATCCGGCACGGCCGGCGTCGGCAAGGGGGACTCAGGCTGTGGGTTGTTGACTTCCGGAATGTGAATGACCGTCACCGGCTCTGTTACGGTCAGTGGTGGGGTGGGGGTCTCCGTGGGCAGGCTGCCCACCACAAAAGGGACCATCACCGTGTGGGTCGGTTGCACCTGGGTGACGGTGGGCCGGCCCAGGGGCGAAATCAGGGAATTGGCCGCGGCCAGAGTTTGGTAGGCTTCTTGGGTAGCGCGATCTTCGGCCAGCAACCGGGCCCGGAAATCCGGTGTGGGGGTGCGTTGAGTAGCAGGCGTTGCGGTCGCGGTTGGCGTTGGGGCCATGAGAAAGCGGGGGCCGCCCACCAATGAGAGCACCGTCGTTGCCAACATAGCCAACAACAGCAACCCCAGGATCAGTTGTAACACCAAGACAGTGCGTCGATAGCGTTGAACGTGCCGGTGGTCGGGTGTGGTTTGCATGGTCGTTGGATCAGACGATTGGTCTCTACAGCGATGTCAATTTGAAACCGGTACTTTGCTATACTGATTTCTCTATACTGATTGCTCTATACTGATTTCCATCGCTTGTTTACTTTAGTACAGTGCACAACATCTCCCTTTGGGCGCATGGTATGCGACTGATTATACTCGAAGCGGGCTGATTTTGACAGTTTACCGCCATGCATCGGTGCGTACCACATTTGGGGCTTACACCGGACGTTCAAGTTTGTCCTTCTATATAATCCCCCAATGTGACACACCCGAAATGGAGGAATGCTACCCAATCCGTGGCTGATGAGAGCCCATGCGAGAAACGTGAGAGACTTTGTGAGCATCTTGCAAGGCCGCCTTGCCACAGGTGGTACACACGGGGTTTTTCGCCATATAATCACCGAATAACCGATTTGGGGTATCGAATTGATCTATGTATCATTTTCTTGACCGTATAACGCAACCCCAAGCCTACCGAATCCATCAGTGATGCCAATCAAGGGGTAATTTTCCGGAATCCAGGCGCCAACACCTATTCCTTCACCTACAATCAGGGGGCGATCCATTCGGAAATCTATCTGA
>ERZ795053.5864-NODE-5864-length-12498-cov-4.648879_pt1 | contig 12498 bp, 13 predicted proteins | sample MGYA00375137_ERZ795053 | MGnify/ENA primary metagenome ERZ795053 (study PRJEB30182, sample SAMN05720284) | activated sludge metagenome | isolation source: Anaerobic digester | place: Hong Kong | collected 2014-12-17 ... | reverse complement strand
AATCGAAGCAGAGTTTCACGGTAAACAGGAGCAGAAAGCAGGGAAAGAAGCAGCAGATGATACGAACCGCTATTGGTCATCTGCTACACCCGAGGCAAGCTCGCGGGTAATACGATTAATATTGGACATAACGTCATTTTCGAAACGTGTTCGTGCATCGGAATCAATATTTAGATCTTCCATCATTGACTGATATATAGAAAGTGCCCCATTTCTGTTACCATCTTCATAAAGCATTCGACCGTAAGCCATTCTGGCTTCATAATAATCAGGTTTTTTTTGGGTTAGTTCTTTTATCAATTCAATTCCGGCCTTTTTGTCATCTTTCTCAAAAAACAGAACAAGGGATAACCCGTACATAGCATCATGGTTATCCGGATTTTTCTCAAGTGCAAGTTTATAATGGTACACGGCTTTATCAAAATCAGAATTATTGTTAAGTTCACGCCCACGGTTAGAATATGCAATGGCAAGACGTCTATGAATATCGTGAGCAACATTACCAAAAGAGATAGCTTTTTCCAGATTTTCTATCGACAACTCCCAGTTTTTTCGTAACAGAAACGCCACACCGAGAGCCTCATAAACATCTGCCAGAGAATCACCAGCCTCAATCTTCTTGTTAATTTCGGATTCGTGCCCTTTCGCACGATCCATAAGCTCTTTGATATCTTCGGTCTGTTCACCAGTTGTGACAACACGCACGGATTTTAATGTAAAAAGATCAAAAAACTCTTCACGGCTGCATCCAGCCATAAGTGCTGAAGTAATTAGAATCATGATTACCGCCTTTTTTTTAAAGTTCATATTCTAATACTCACTTAACGAAGTTTTTTGTTAATTTTTTTTGGTGTAAAACTAACTTTTCTAAGTTTTTTGTTATAAATCTCTATAAAACGGCTTGTCTCTTCAATAATAATGTCATCCGATACCAATAAAAGAGGTGAACAGCTACAATTATTAATATATACTGAATATTTTTGACACTGTATCTTCTCCAAAAGGTCATAATTACCCTCTTCACCTGCAAACACAGAAAAATCTGTCTCTAAAATCGCGCAAGTCTCTGCCATGTTTGCTGCAGGAACCGCATCATCGGATCCCCGCAAAGACTCTGTACATAGCGCGGCTCCTTTCATTTTGTCACCAATAGATACAATATAACGGGTAAAATACTTGTTGTCGATTAGTCCCCTGCCCGCAACAATAGAATAGTTATTCTCGATATTTTTAAAGCAAACCTGTTGAACCTCTTTGGGAAAACGGAAAGCAAAGTGATCTACTTTTGCGATATTTTGTGCAGGAGCCTCGGTATCAGAGGGACATGCCCTGACAAATATCATCATTCCCGGACGCATTACTTTTTTGCGGTAATATCTGAATCGGAAAAGAGGCTGGTACATTATCTGTTCGCCATCTTCCAAGCGTATATCACAAACATCATACACGGCTGAGAAATCGCGTATTAGGGACTGTGTCATGTATTGCACCAGAAAATCGTGATGAAGACTCATTATTACCAGGGGTTTATAAGAATCAAGAATAGATTGAAATAATGGCAAGGGGTCAGTCTGACCGTTTAAAAAACGGTTATCAGCAGTAATAACATTATCAAAAGAGTTAAGAATTTCTTCTGGTACACGCCGGTCGCGAGAAAAAAAAATGCAACACGACTTTACCCTATTCTTTTTCGCGAAAATCTGTGCATGAGTCGAAAAATTACGGTAAATAGAAGGACGTTTTCTAAATCTGTCATCAGCTACAGCAAGAACAACGGTCATATATTGAACATACCCTGCGAATCCATGGTAGCCACAAGTGAAGCTGCTTTATCGTCGGTATCACCGGAATAGTTCTCGTGTTTGACAATTTCAGAAGCTGGTACAGTAGCAAATGGCTCTTCTTCACGGCAATTTTTATAAACAGGGCTAATATACTCATCGCAGCAGGCAAGACGATCACGAAGTGTAGGATAACGAAGTTTTTTTGCCGAACGCAACGAAACAACCATAGTCTCTACTTCTAATCCCTTATCACAACCGTTTTTAAATGATTCAAGATGGATATGACCGCTGTCGAACGAGATGGATTTTATTTCGGAATGATAAGGAAGAGATTTGTTCAAAGCTATAAGCATTGGAATACTGTTTGTACAACATGTTTCGCAATGATAACCAGCAAGCACTATATCGCCCTCTCCTGGATTAAGGGCATCGGCAAAGATGGAGGCGCGTTCAAAAGGATCAAATGTATAGGTAGAATTTATCCATTCAATGCTGTCACACCCAAGAGCTCTAACCTCATCATAAATAGATTTACGCTCAAATGAGTCAAGTAAAACCGCTTTAACCGGTATATCGTATTCGTCCTTAAGACTAAGTGCGGCTTCGAGAGCATAAGCCGAACTCGCATCCAGACGAACAGGGCAATCCTCGTAATTAAATCTACCATTTACTAGTTCGACACAATCAGGCTCAGGTATGGTTTCAAGACAAACAAAAATTTCCATAGCATTAATCCTTATTTACACAAGCGTGTCATATATATTTTCGGCATGTTTTCTTTACAAGTTTAATATTGATAAATTTTAAAAAAATTTCATTTAGATCACGAACGGTGCAAAACTCTCTTGTTTTATTGAATCTAGCAGAGTTTGTCCCCCCATTTTAACTTTTGACGCAAAATAGAGTAATATCCACGAGAAGGCGCCTTAACCAGTTGTATATATTTATCCGAGAGTGTAACCTGAACCCTCTCTTTGCCCCCAAGCGCAAGGGAACATTGTCCATCAACCATACTATGTAAGTCACTCTCTTCACTTTCAGCATAAAGCTCTATAATATCACTTCCAGGAACAACAATCGGGCGCGCATTCAAATTATGAGGCGCAATAGGAGTTATAACTACAGCATCTAGTCCCGGTTTGACAATTGGCCCGCCTGTAGAAAAGGAATAGGCTGTGGATCCCGTAGGAGTAGCTATTATCACACCGTCTGCCCTGTAAGTGTTTACATACTCCCCATTCGAAGTAACCACTATGCTGACCATCCTTGCGTGAAGTCCACACTTGGCTATAACAAAATCATTAAGAGCATAATAGCTTGAACCAGCCGTCCTTATCTCGAGAAAACGTCTATTTTCTGTGCTATAGTTTTTTTCTACTATACTTCGAACTGCAAGCCTGGCCTCATCAACCCTGACATCTGTTAAAAAACCCAGACTCCCCATATTAACGGCAAGAACCGGTTTAGGTTGTTCAATAATATATTTTGAAAAGTTTAATAGTGTTCCATCACCACCAATCACAACAAAAAAATCGGCATCCTCTATCGAATCAACAGTCGAAACCGACTCTTCAACAAGACACGACTCAAGCTGCTGCCTAAAATTGACAGCCTGCTCCTTATGCGGATTGTGGTAAATGTATGTTTTTAGATTCCGCATTAGCATGAGGTTCCTGTTAAGGTGTTTTTATGAGACATAACATTTGCCTTTTTATATGTCAAAGGTTTTTTGAAACAGATTACAAAAGATTACAAATGGATTTAAATAAACACAATATACATCTCATGAAAAGCTACTCGTTATTTCAAGAAGATAAATATTACAACTGAAATGTTTTCCAGGTTTAAGATTTTTTTGCAACCCTATTGTAGCAGTAGATGTCTATATCCATGAACTGTGACTGTTAAATTTATAAACTGATAAAACAGCTTTTGCAGACTCTGGTTATTTTTAATTTCATGAATCAAGCAGATTCAATAACCTTAAGTCGTTATCAGTTACTAGGAGATAATCATGCAACCAGATACATTTAAAGCAATGATACAAAATCGTTATGCAAATCTTGAGAATATGGTCAAAGCATTATTGCGTCGTAGTTTCGAAACTTCGGTCACTGATAATCTTGAAAAGTATGGTCTCGAAGAAAAAAACGAGATAATAAGACTGTACAACGAGATGACAAGCGACATACAGAACAACCTGAAATCCATATACAACGATTTCATGCAAAAAATCGATAATGTAATACAAAGCGCTGTAAAAACCTCTGAAAACAACTACAAAGTCGCCTGCTACTCGAATGATATTTTCTTCAACGATAATAGTTTTGGAGACACAGAGTCTTCGGAGCCAGAAGAATAGGGAAATCTCCCTATTCTCACTCATAAAAAAAATAATTTGACACTATTTCGACTGCTTTAATAAGTTTACCTTTCGTGTTGTAAATGCTTATTTGAAACATACCCTTACCGTATGGGTACCTATTTATCTTGATAATTACCTACTTATTTGTTAAAAACTACTTAAATGAGGGATAGCTGCATGAAAGGTGCGCGCCAGGTCGTAGAAAGTCTGATCAAAGAGAATGTGGAGATTATGTTCGGATACCCAGGGGGTGTTCTGATACCTATTTTTCATGAACTTCATGACAGCCCGATAAACTTCATATTGACACGTCACGAACAGGGAGCAATACACGCTGCTGACGGTTACGCAAGAGCTACAGGCAAACCGGGAATATGCATAGCAACATCCGGACCAGGTGCTACTAACCTTATAACGGGACTGGCAAATGCTCATATGGATTCGATTCCGCTCGTTGTAATAACCGGTCAGGTCTCCACAGACATGATAGGAAACGACGCTTTCCAGGAAGCCGATGTTACAGGAATTACACGCCCAGTCACAAAACACAACTACCTTGTACAGGATATCCATGATCTTGCACGCGTAATAAAGGAAGCATTCTATATCGCGACCACAGGTCGTCCCGGCCCAGTACTAATCGATATACCTGTAAACATCTCTAATGCAGATTGCGAATATGACTACGATAAACCTGTGGACATCCGAGGATACAAACCTGTTTACGAAGGTCATCCGATGCAAATCAAAAAAGCCGCACAGATGATTAAAAAATCTAAACGCCCTGTTATCTATTCTGGTGGTGGAGTTATTCTTGGAGACGCTTCCAAAGAACTTACTGAATTTGCACGCAAAACCGGAATACCTGTAACGACTACTCTTTTAGGCTTGGGAGCTTTTCCAGAAACCGACGAGCTATCACTTGAGATGCTCGGAATGCACGGTACATATTACGCTAATCATACTGTAAATGAATCGGATCTCCTTATTGCCGTCGGAGCAAGATTTGACGATCGGGTAACCGGTAAAATATCAGATTTTATTCCAAATGCCAAGGTAATACATATAGACATAGATCCTGCTTCTGTTTCGAAAAATGTGGTTGTAGATATCCCAATAGTTGGAGATTGTAAACATATTCTACAAGAACTTATAAATATCGTTGAGAAACCGGATATCGCTCCTTGGATTCAGGAAGTCAAACAGATGAAAGCAACACATCCCCTCTACTATGATACTGAAAGCAAAAAGCTTAAACCGCAATACGTAGTAGAGCGTATCTACGAAATCACAAAGGGTGACGCGATAATCACGACCGAGGTTGGGCAAAATCAGATGTGGGCAGCGCAGTTTTATAAATTCAGCAAACCTAGAACATTTATATCTTCCGGTGGTCTGGGTACTATGGGCTTCGGATTGCCGGCTGCCATAGGCGCGCAACTTGGAGTTCCTGATAAACGGGTCATAAACATCGCTGGTGATGGTTCCATTCAAATGAACATACAAGAGCTTATAGTTGCTGTTCAGCACAGACTGCCAATTGTTATAGCTATTCTTAATAATGGATTTTTAGGGATGGTACGTCAATGGCAGCAACTATTTTACGACAAAAGATATTCACAAACCTGTATAAAGTGTGCTCCTGACTTTGTTAAACTGGCAGAAGCTTATGGCGCATTAGGTATACGTGTAGATAAAAAAGATGATGTTGATGAAGCCATAGAGAAAGCCCTCTCTATAACGGATCGTCCTGTAATAATTGATTTTACCGTGGAAAAAGAGGAGAACGTTTATCCCTTTGTTCCTTCGGGTAAAACAGTAAAAGAAACAATTTTAAGGGAGCTTGCTTAATGGAACAATATGTACTGTCGGTTAAAGTCGAAAACAGATCGGGTGTGCTGGCAAGAGTTGTTGGTCTTTTCTCGGCACGCGGCTACAATATAGATTCACTTTCTGTAAGCAAAACAGAAGATAGCGAAGTTTCGGTTATAACAATTGTCGTTCACGGTAACGACCGTGTAATTGAACAGGTAAAAAAACAGCTGAACAAACTAATCGATGTTATCAAGGTTTATGACCATACAAGTATTCCCGCAGCTCAGCGCGAAATCGCAATAGTAAAAATTCAGCTAACACCTGTGAAACGTGTTGAAGTTTTTCAGATCGCTCAGACATTTGGTGCCGAAATCATTGATATTTCTCAAAAGTCACTCTCTATACAGGTTGTTGGTCACCCAACAAAAATAGAAAACTTTATAGATATCATCCGCAATTACGGAATCAAAGAGCTTATACGAAGTGGCCGTGTCTCTTTTGCTCGTGACCGCGCGTAACATCAGATGCCAATAGAAAGTATAACCGTAAACGAAAAACTTCTAGCTTATATAACTTCTATTTCACTTCGTGAAAACCATTTTTTAGAAATGGTACGTAAACGAACGGAGACTCATCCTTGCGCCAAAATGCTCATTACTCCCGAACAGGCTCAGTTTATGACAATGCTTATTAAACTAATTGGCGCAAAAAAATGTCTCGAAATTGGCGTCTTTACCGGTTATTCGACACTCGCAACTGCCTTGGGACTGCCGAAAGACGGCAAGATTATAGCTATTGACCGATCACGCGAGTGGACATCTCGAGCGCTTCGTCACTGGCAAGAGGCCGGAGTTGATGATAAGATAGAACTTCGTGTTGGCGAAGGAATGGTTCTTATTCCTGCGCTTATAGATGAAGGTCACACAAACACCTTTGATTTTATTTTTATCGATGCGGATAAAAAAAATTACGAAAACTACTATCAGATGGCAATAAAACTGTGTAAACCTAACGGGCTTATAATGGTCGACAATACTCTTTGGCGTGGTTCGGTAATACAAAAAGATACGGAAGACCTGTCAGCCAAACAACTCAAATCTTTCAACAAGATGGTTTTTGAAGACACTCGGGTCGATATAACAGTTTTACCCATGGCCGACGGTATACATCTGATACGTAAAAAAGGAGAAGCTGATGAGCTGGATATATGAAAAAAATTTCGAAGTCCGAGACTACGAATGCGACCTGCAGGGTATTGTAAATAATGCTGTATACCAAAACTATCTTGAACATACCCGCAATTCGTTTCTTAAAGAGAAAGGTCCAGATCTTAAGGCTCTTCACGATCAGGGAATTGATGCTGTTGTGGCACGTATCGAAATAGATTACAAGTTTCCGTTAAGAGCATCTGACAATTTTTTCTGTCGTCTGGCTGTAAAACGAGACGGTGAACTCAAGCTTATCTTTAACCAGGAAATAGTACTAAAAGATAGCCAAAAACTTTGCGCCAGAGCAAAAGTAGTTGTTGTTTGCCTAGAAAATGGGAAAGTAAGTATGCCGAAGGTCATTATAGATTCGTTTAGTGAATATCTCGAATAAGTAATTATTAAATTTTAAAAGAGTGTCGGGTTTTCAGGCGATGAATAGGGCTGAATCAGACCAGGATGATTATTTGCAACCTTATTGACTTCCGGAGAGACCTCTACGGATTCAAGTTTAATATTCTTGCCAAGGTTTAATAAATTTTTACTATTGATTTCACATTCAAGCCAGCTTTTTTCCTCATCAGGTCTCAAAATCAAGGGCATACGATCATGTAGTTTGCTGACTTCCTCATCAGCGGGTCGTGTTATTATCGTAAAACAGTATATACCCATATTATCATCACCAGGTATATAATCCCATAGCCCTGCCAAAGAATATATTTCGTCTTTTGTTGTGAACAGAAATGGTCTTTTATTGCGACCTTCACGCTTCCACTCGTAAAATCCGCTGACAGGTATAATACACTGTTTTCTCCCAATCAAATTTTTAAACATTTTTTTTTGTTCCAAGGTCTCGGCACGGGCATTTATGTTATTATAAGCTGGCCTATCTTTCCTTGGTACAGAAAGTTCTAAGCCCCAACGATAAAACGATAGCTTTCCCCTGTCTGCTGAAGAGATAACAGGTAAAATCTGTGCGGGTGCGGCATTATATGTGGGGTTAAAAAGCGAAGGTACGGATATACCGTACCGCTCTTCGATTACTTTGGAGGTATGAATAAAGCAGAAACGTCCACACATCTATCAGGAAACTTCCGCGTTTGCCCTGTTCTCCTCAAACCCTGCATACCAGAGAACTTCTTCAGGGGAAAACTTATCAACTATACCTATATTGCAATAATAGTCTTTCAAAATCTTTAAATGCAGAATCTCTTGTTCTTCTTCAGAATAGCTTTCAGTACTATTCAAAATAATTTCGTTACTGGTTTTTTCGACCCACTCAAAAAAATCAGCACTGTGCTCACAAAATATCTGATATCCGCTCATAATATCAAACTTTATGGTATCAACCACTTTTCGTAACTCTTCATCCGAATAGCGTACAGCATCAAATACAAGCTCACTCTGAAAGTAATCACCCCATGTAATTACTTCTGGTTCCACGCCAAAACGGTCAAGTAACGACGCTACGGTCTTTTCTCCAATATATCCCTTGGTAGCAACGCGATCAACAAATTCTTTTAATTCGATAAGCATATTCACTTTATGCATATTTATGCGTCCCTGGTTTACAAAGGGTAAAACACTGTCACTTAATAGACGTTTCATATTGTCTGCTCCGGTTCATAAAATATCAGATACTAAAAATGAAAAAAAATACATAGTTCTAGTTCGTCTTTTTATAAATATCGGAGCTTTACCCTATTCCATTAGAAAATATTGCTTAAAGACAAATTTTATGACTTCTTTTTTTATTTTTTTGTAATCAAGGTCGATACTGTTAATGTATGTATGTATTTTAATCAGTAATGTTCAAGCGAACAATATAAAAATACCATTGACGTAATTGAGTGCAAAATAATATCAAGTACCAAGTAAGTTTCAATTTTTACTTAATTAAACAAAATCCTGAATAAAAATTCACCGAGGACAAATGGCTCAAGGGCACTTTAAAGTAGAGAATTACCACCCTAATTCGTTTATCATCGTTGAAGGCAAACAGAGCGCGGGAACCTTTTTCATAATTCTTAAGGGGCGCGTTAAAATCAACAATCAGAATCCTTCAATTGCCGACAGAAACAATAAAATTTTGGGGCCAGGTGATTTTTTCGGTGTTATTTCATGTATGAGTACACATGCTCGTATAGAAACCGCGGTGTCACTTGAAATGGTATCTGTAATTGTGGTACGCAGGGAACAGTTTGGCGAGCTTATTCAACGTAACCCCGATATTGCCATGAAAATAATCCGCTTCTTTTCGCGTCAGTTACGCTTTTTTGATAATTCAATAACAAAACTGACTCTTAAGGATCAGGCAGAAGAAAACCCGGAACACCTTTATCAAATAGGCGAATATTATCTGGTCAAAAGGGCTTTCAATCATGCAGCCTATGCTTTTCAACGCTACCTGCAATACTGCCCTGCCGGTAAAAACTCTGAACGCTCGCTACACCGTTTAAAACAGCTTAAAGCACCTTTTAAAGCACCTGAACCGCCCCCGACCAAAGGACTTACACGCACATACAAAGATAACACCATGATTTTTTGCGAAAACGAATTCGGTTTTGAACTGTTTATCATACAATCTGGGCAGGTAAAGATAACAAAGGTTGTTGATGAAGAGATACTTTTGGCCATGCTCAAACCCGGTGATGTATTTGGTGAAATGGCATTACTGGATAATAGGCCTCGAAGTGCGTCTGCTATTACTTTTGGTGATGTTACCGTTATGGTAATCAACAAGGACAATTTCGAAACAATGGTAATATCACAACCACAACTTGCAACTCGACTAATAGTGTTGCTTAGCGAACGGATATGGACTGCGAAACGACAGCTTGAGAATCTTACCATCAATGACCAGATAGGAAGGGCTTATGACATTTTGCTCATCCAGTTAGAAAAACAAAAGATTCAAATTCGCCCAAAGCAGCCACACAACTTCCAATTTGGTGTCAATGAGCTTACAAACATGATTGGTGCCACAAAAAAACAGGCTGACGCCTTGATGGTTCAGCTTTTTGCTGAAAAGATAATTACCATTGACGAGGGCAAATTAATATGTAACGATATCTTCGAACTGGAAAAAACTGCCCGTTTTTATCTCAAGAAATCAGCTCTGGAACGCAAACGTGAAGCCAATAAAAATTCTTAAAGCCTTTTTTCTGGTAAAAATATCTGCACTTCTTATACTCCTTTTTTTGATTACCTTTGTACTCCTTTTTTTGTTCTTCTTCCCAGAAGAGAAGGTAATCTCGATTATAAATCAAAACGCAGAAAATGTGCTTCAACGATCAATCGAAATTGACTCTATAAGCTACAGTCTTCGGGGTGTAAAACTTACCGGTTTTAAGATTATAGATCCTGAAACAGAAACACCACTATTTACCGCTAAAAGCGTTCAGATTACTTTTGCTCTTGCCCCCCTTTTCCGAAGACAGTTACAGCTTCAAGACCTTTATGTAGAAGAACTAAATTTTTCTCTCGATTATAGTAATGGTAGATATAATATTGAAAATTTGATCGAAGACATCAAACTTGGTAGCACAAAATCTGGTGGAAATTTTACATCTCGATTGCCCGACATACATCTCAAGGAATGCACCATTGAAGTTGCTAATACCAGTGATTTTCTTGCGCCTCTCAAAGGAACCTATATCATTGATGGTTCGATATTTCTCGAAAATGGATCTAAGCCAGTATTCGACTCTTTTATAATTACCCTACCTGTGCAAAGGGGCAAAATCGAAACCGATTTAACAGCAAATCTTGAAGGTGATTCGTTTAAACTCACCGGAAAGGCAAATCTGGATGACGTTAACCTTAGTTGGGTTTATCTCTTTGGAGCTCCCAATCCGCCGCAACTTCCATACCGCGTGACCAGCGGAACAATCGAGAATCTTGTTATAACTTCTGAATATACAGAAGGTGATATTGGTAAACTTAGATGTACTCTTAATACCGGCGATTTGTTACAAGTCAAAGATGGTCACTGTCGTGTTTACCATTCGCCGAAGGTGCTTGTTTTAGATCAAAATAACGGGCAAATTGGAAACAGTGGCTCTTTCTTTGTGCAAAACCTAACTGTAGGTATTACAGAAGGTTACTCATCATTTAATATTACAGCCGAAGATACAGCATTGGAAAAAATTTCCGTAATGATCCCCCCCATTGAAGATATGCCACTTCATGGTAAACTTAACGGTAAACTTCAATACGACGGAAAACTTTTTAACGGAACTGTAAAAATATCAAACGGAGGTTATGGTAAAACCCTTCAAGGTGTTAACGGTTCTTTTAACATAACCAATAACCGATTTAGACATGAGAATATCAATGTTTTGATTATGGATCAGCCAGCGGTTATTTCCGCTGCATCTACAAGTTCTTCGTTTGATAATTTTGCCATCAATGTAGTTACTGACAAATTTATCATCGATACCGAATCAGAAACAGGTCTTAACCTACCTTTTCTAAAAAACACAAACATCAATGGTGTTATCGAGGCTAAAGAAATTGTCGTAAACGATATTATTTTAAACAACACTTCCATTGGCTACTCCTTGGGTAATAGCATTATCATTATACAGCGATTTAAAACAAACTTTTTTAACGGCTTGTTAACAGGTCGTGCTCAAATAAATCAAGCCACTAACGGAATCAAAACGGAATTGGATATAAACTTCTCTAATATTCAATTACAGAATCTTCACAGTTGGGCAGATCAAATAAAAAATAGATTTTTCGGTATTGCATCCGGAAGAGTTAACCTAGTAGTAATGAACTCAAACAGTAAAGCTTCCGTTAAAGAAGGGAATTTAGTAATAAGAATTAATAACGGAAAACTCATAAACACTGGTATTCAGGACAGTTTCGGCATCATATTAAAGCCTTTACGTTATAAACTTAAAGATCTGGAATTCAAAGAGATGTTTGCTAATATAGAAATAGATAACAACGGCTACTCATTTAATACATTTATGTTTAATTCTCCTGACATAAGAGCATCTGTAAACGGAATGATCAATCACAATAATGTGGCCAACCTTAATATCACACTGCTTTTTAACACAAACTTCATACAGGACGTTCCAAACTTCGCCTATCCGCAGTTTTCAAAATACAAAAAAGGCAGCTGGTATATAATTCCTTTGAAAATAAACAATAAAGATATAACGGAAAATACTGAAGTAACCATCAGCGAATAATCATTTCTATTATACTTGACCTTCATCACAGGCATTCATAATATGCCACCGTATTCATTTTAATGATCCACCTTATACAGACTGGATTGTTCACACTAACATAATTGTTTTATTCTATTATA
>ERZ795053.5860-NODE-5860-length-12503-cov-3.601944_pt1 | contig 12503 bp, 9 predicted proteins | sample MGYA00375137_ERZ795053 | MGnify/ENA primary metagenome ERZ795053 (study PRJEB30182, sample SAMN05720284) | activated sludge metagenome | isolation source: Anaerobic digester | place: Hong Kong | collected 2014-12-17 ... | reverse complement strand
GACCGCGAATAGTGTTGCATGACGATTCAGCCGAACAACAGCGAATATATTTGTTGTTCAGGGCTTCCTCCAATTCATCTTCAAAATAAAACTGATTTAAATGTCGAACGCCATGTATTAGCCTTTCTGCTGTCAACCCCGATTTAATCATGCTATAAAAAGGTGCAATTCCGGTTCCGGTAGCAATCCACCAGCTTTTTTCACCGGTTCCTAAAAAACTTCCGTATGGTTTCGAAACAAGAATTTTTTCTCCAGGAATCATTGATGCAAGTTTTGGCGTTAAAAATCCATCATCTTTAATGTTGAATAGAATGCGAATTTCATTTTCGGTATTTCCGCTGCAGATACTGTAAATTCGCGGTGCATGATTATTATCAATGGCAATTTTCACAACCTGACCCGGCAAAAAACTAAAATCACGCTTAAACGAAATAACATGAACACCAGGAGAAATCTCCAAATTATTTAGTAGCTCGTAATATTGTAAGTTCGGTTCATTATTTTGTTTTGTTTTTATTTGCATGGTTTAAGCGTATTTTGCTAATTCCGAATTGTCAAATCAGACCATAAATATCACTTAATTTCTTTAAATGACAATTATACAAATGTTAACAGATTAATATCTTTAGCAAACAATTGTTTAAATTATTGTGTACTTTTAAAAAAAATTAAAAAGATACTTGTTTGATAACTACATTTTCCTGATCTTCGGCGTCAGAAATATTATGGAGAAGCTATTTAAAAATACAGAAACACAGAGTTTTGCGGTAGAATCAAAAAAAATTAGCCATAAAAAGCAAATTTTGCGAGCCATATATTTTAATGGTCCACTATCGAATTCAGAACTTTCGAAGAACATTAATTTAAGTACACCAAAAATTAACAGTCTTTTGGTTGAGCTTATTAAGGATGGTTTGGTTGAAGAATTGGGAAGGGGAGATTCAAGCGGCGGAAGACGGCCAAATATTTATGGATTGATTAAAGACGGTTTTTATGTGGTCGGGATAACCATTAATATTGCCCGTACAATAATATCAATTTTCAACAGCAACAATGAGTTAGTTAGCGGCCCGCATTTTTTCCCGATTAAAATGCAGTCTGACGTCTCAATTTTCACCCGTGTAAATGAAATGCTTGAAAAAGTTATTGCCGATAGTAATATTCCATTCCAAAATATTTTAGTAGCCGGTATCGAACTCCCGGGGTTGATTAACTTAAAACAGGGAATTAATAAAACCTATTTTCCGAACATTGATAATTTATTTGAAGAGCTTCGCAAAATCTTTGGCATACCGGTTTACTTTAACCACGATTCAAAGGTAAGGACATTTGCCGAGCAACATTTTGGGTTGGCGAAGGGAAGAAAAAATGTTTTAATGCTCCAGGCTGACTGGGGGTTAGGATTAGGAATTATTGTGAATGGTAAATTATATTCGGGCAAATCAGGTTATTCAGGTGAGTTCGGACACCTGCCAATTGTTGACAACGGTGTTTTGTGTGCCTGCGGAAAACAAGGCTGCCTTGAAACAATGGTATCGGCAGTGGCAATTTCAAGAATGGCAAAAGAGGGAATAGAAAAAGGAAATTTATCGCTTATTAATGAATTGGTACAAAACGACCTGGAAAAAATTGATATTTCAATAGTCGTTCAGGCAGCAAATCAGGGCGATCAGTTTGCTATTTCGATTTTTACAGAAGCAGGATATTGGCTTGGTCGTGGAATTTCATACCTGATCCAGATTTTCGATCCCGAACTTATAATTATCGGAGGCCGGGTTGCAGAAGCAAGTCAGTTTATTATTGCCCCCATTCAGCAGGCAATCAACACATTCAGCAACAGAGATATAAGCAGCAACACCGAAATAAAATTCTCTGAGTTGGGATCAAAAGCAGGAACAGTTGGAGTTGCAGCATACGCGTTGGAAAAATTATCAATATCAAAAATATCAATATGAAAATAAATTTCACAAACGTTGAAAAGGCATTTTTTGAAGAAGCTAAAATCAAAAAAATTTCAACGAAAATACCTTACATAACAGTTGAGAGTTTTCCGCAGCTTGGACTGCTTTCGGCCTTAAGTTTTATAGAGTGGGTTAGTGAAAACCCAAATGGTGTGGTGAGTTTGCCAAATGGAAAAACAGCGCAATATTTTATCCATTTTACCCATTTTATTGTCGATAACTGGGAAAATAAAAAAGGTATTGCACTTCTTGAAAAATATAATTTAAAAGGCATAAAAAAGCCTGATTTTAGAAACCTGCAATACGTTCAGATGGGTGCATTTTATCCAATGTATTCAGAACAACACAACAGTTTATATAATTTTGCAAAAGTAAATTATATCGACGGATTTGGAATTAGCGAAAGCAATTCGCTGGTTATTAAAACAGAAGATATAAAACTAGCGGGCAACATGCACTTTCTTGATGTGTTTCCTGATTATGTAATAGATTTATCGCTGCGTTTTAGGGAAGCAAAAACAGTACATGAAAAAATTCAGCAGGAATCCATTTTTTTAATCGAACTGGTGCACGAACTATGAAAACAAAATCAGGGAAAAGGGAGGAATAGGATTTTTCCTTGGTGGAATTGGTCCTGACGGACATATTGCTTTTAACACACAAGGAACAGATCATTTTTCTTCAACGCGTTTAACAAAAACTAATTTCGAAACTCAGGCAGTTCTCGCCACCGATTTAGGGGGTATTGAGGTTTCACGAAAAAGGTTGGTTATTACAATCGGATTGGGAACAATTTGCCATAATCAAAATGCAAAAGCAATTGTTTATGCAGCAGGAGAAGCAATTGCTGATACTATTAAATCAGCGCTTGAAAACGGTCCAACAGTTATTTCTCCAGCGACAGCCTTTCAAAAACTCGAAAACAGCAGATTTTATTTAACAGATGGAGCTGCTGTTAAACTTGATGACAGTATTGATAATTTTTACACAAGCGGACCATGGACCCATCAGAAAACAGAACGTGCGGTTATGGACCTGTGCAAAAAAATTACCAAATATGGGCCGAAGCTGGATTTGGAAGATTTAAAAGCCGATAAGTACTGTAAAATGATTCCTAATTTGGACGAAAATACTGTTCAATCTGTTATTGAATCTATTTTGGCAAAACTTCACAAAGGGATGGAAAAAGAAGTGAACCAAATATATTATCACACCGGGCCTCACCACGATGACATAATGTTAGGTATAATGCCATCAACTAACAGACAGTCGCGTGATGCCAGCAACGAACTCCATTTTTCGGTGTTAACGTCTGGGTTCACAGCCGTAACTAATCGCTTTCTTATGGATTTGCTTTCAGATACAAAGGATTTGATGAACGACGGTAAAATTGAAATGGTTAATTATCCTGATTTCTTTAAAGATGGATATAAATACAAGTGGGACAAGGATATTTACCATTACCTTGATAACATTGCAGCGCAAAATGCCGATGAAAAACGCCGCGGAGTTTGTCATCGTGCGATTAGGGCAATGGTTTCCATCTGGGGAATTAAATCGAAAGATGGGCTTCGGGATGTAATTTATGAAGTAATTTCGGCTCTTAATAACAGTTATGATGGAGGTAAAAACCCAATTAAAATCCAGAAACTGAAAGGAATGATCAGAGAGTTTGAAGAAGAGTTGGTTTGGGCACATTACGGAATAATGGTTAAAAATGTACACCATTTGCGCCTGAGTTTTTATCAGGGAACTTCCACCACAGGTCAGCCCGATTATGAAGGTGATGTATTGCCGATTCTTGAAGATTTCAGAAAATATAAACCAACGGTAGTCAGTCTGGCGATGGATCCGCAGGGAAGCGGCCCCGACACCCATTATAAGGTATTGCAGGCAATTGCACGCGCTGTTGAAGCATGGAGTAAAGAGGAAGATCTAAGTAAGCTGAGAATAGTTGGTTACCGAAATGTTTGGTTTAAATACAATCCGTGGGATGTTGAAGTAATTGTACCGGTTTCTTTAAATTCACTGGCAACTCTTGAAAAATCATTTTCAGAATGCTACGTTACACAGGTAAATGCGTCGTTTCCAAGTTACCAACTGGATGGTAAGTTTAGCGAATTAACACAGCGGGTTTGGTACGATCAACACAAACAAATCGAACTTCTGCTTGGGAAAGATTTTTTCTACCAAAACGAATCGCCACTTTTACGGGCGACACATGGAATGGTATTCCATCGCGATTTAAATGTTGAACAGTTTTTGGAAGAGGCATTCAAACTGGAAAAATCAGTTATTGGAATGGGTTAAAACATTAACAAAAAACGATTTACAATTTTATTATTTACAATTTACGGGAATTAGGTAACGGGTTTCAGTTTACTAATAACAAATTTTAAGAATCAAACAACCAGCAACCAGCATCAAGTATCCAGCATAAATAAAATATTTAAAAGAAATGAAATTAATTATTAATAAAACATACGAAGAAATAAGTAATTGGACAGCAGGCTACATCGTTCAGAAGATTAATAAATTCAATCCTGCACCTGGGAAACCATTTGTGTTGGGATTGCCAACCGGTTCTTCTCCTCTCGGTACTTATAAAAAACTGATAGAGTTAAATAAAAAGGGTGAAGTTTCATTCAGGAATGTAGTTACTTTTAATATGGATGAATATGTTGGTATTCCTGAAGATCACCCGGAAAGCTACCACAATTTTATGTTCTCTAATTTCTTTGACCATATTGATATTGACAAGGAAAATATTCACATTCTGAATGGAAACGCTGCAGATCTCTCAAAAGAATGTGCAGATTTTGAAGAAAAAATTAAATCTTTTGGAGGCGTTCACCTTTTTCTTGGTGGAATGGGAGCCGACGGCCACATTGCTTTTAACGTTCCCGGGTCGTCTTTAAATTCGCGTACCCGGCTTGTTAATTTGAATTACGACACAATTGTTGCAAATTCCCGCTTTTTTGATAATGATATTAATAAAGTGCCGAAACAAGCGCTAACCGTGGGCGTTCAAACTGTTCTTGATTCGCAGGAAGTTGTAATTATTGTAAACGGCTATAAAAAAGCACGGGCGCTGCAAAAAGTTGTTGAAGAAGGGATGAATCATATGTGGACTTTGTCGGCATTACAAAATCATTCCAACGGAATAATTGTTTGCGATGAAGATGCAACTATGGAATTGAAAGTTGGGACAGTAAAATATTTCAGGGAGACTGAATAAAAGTGTGAAATAGTTAGGGTTAAATACTTGGTTGAAAATAAAAAGAGAACCGTTTCTTAAATAATTAAAGGGAATGGTTCTCTTTTTCTGTTTTTTGGACTTCAGGTTATTTCCTTTATCTGGGTATAAGTTTCATTTTAAATTTAGTGGCTTCTTCAACATATGTTTTGCTGAAAGGGTCAGCATGATATTGGTTGTTTATATACATTTCTGTTTGGTTTAAATAGAAATCGCTGGCCGGAATTCCACTGGTTCCGGTTGGAATAATAGTTTTTGAAGCATCCCAGTTCGAAACATCAAAAATATGACGGTGTGAAGCGCCATGATTTACATTGTACAAATCGTTGTACGAATACGAATATGGACAAACGGTATGGTAACTTCCGGGAACTTCAAACGGCCCCTTATTTAAGTCAAGCACTTTATCAAGTATTTCCACTTTGCCAAGTGGGTGCTTAATTGTGAAAGTATGTATTTTCCCCCAGTTCCAGTTGTCAGTTTTTTCCCCTTTTTCAGCAGTCAAATCGGCAATTGTTTCTTTAAAAGAGCGGGTTACAATATCATCAAAAGTTTCTGTTTCAGGAGTTGTTTTGTCGTCAATCCATTCCGATGATTTTTCTGCTTGAATATTGAGAAGTAAATTTTCAAGCAACGTTCGCTGGCCTTTTAGGTTCTCATAAATTTCCGGTGAAAGATCATCTTTTATTAAATTTTCGCACACTTTTCGGTACATGATTTCAAAGATTGATGCAGCCACGCTTTCACGGGTAAGTTCATATTTCCAATCTTCCAATATTTTTAAAGATTCTGTTTCCGTTTGGTTTAAATCGGATTCAGCATTAATTGCTGTCAAAAAAACAGGAGTAAACCGTTCTGCTTTTTTCGATTTTACATCGCGGTGCATTGCCTGAAAATCTTCGGTCCCCAGCAATTCTTTTTCCTCCAGCATTTCACGAATCCTGTCAATTCTGTCGGGTTGTGCAAACCAGTGGCTAATGTAATAAGGATAATTACCGGGCACAGTTTTGTTGTTTGCCGAAGAAACATATCCGCGTTCAGGATTAAACTCAAATGGCAATTCCTCAAATGGAACAAGGCCAGTCCAATCATATTTGCTGCTATCGCCAGGGTAAATTTGTATTCCGTTTCCGGCCCTGATTGGAACTCCTGCGCTGCATTGTAACCCAATATTTCCTGCAACATCAGCATAAACAATGTTTTGGCTCACAGCTGTAAAAGTTTTTACTGCATCTCTGAAATCGGCCCAGTTACTTGCCCGGTTCAGTAAAAATACGGTTCTGATTTCGTTGCTCATTTCGTTGCCTAACCAATGAATTGAAATTGGTGTATCAGCGCCCTTTTTAAAGTTATTTACAATTGGGCCCCTGTGTGTAAAACGCATGGTATTTTCAAAGTCGTCTTCACCTTTTATTTTTATGAAATCAGTTTTAATCAGTAAATCTTTCCACTCTCCATCAAGTAAGTATTTTGTTGAATCTTCGTTAAGTTTTTCAGCATAAAAGTCGAGGTCATCAACCATTACATTTGTCATTCCCCATGCAATAGAATCATTGTGACCGGCAATTACAAACGGTTGGCCCGGCAAAACAAGACCTGTTACATTTAGCTTTCCCTCAATATTTTGGTGCATTTGATACCAAATTCCGGGCGACAGCAGTCCAAGGTGCATATCGTTGGCTAAGAGAGGTTTTCCGGTTTTGCTTTTTTTACCTGAAACTGCCCAGTTGTTGCTTCCATAAAATATCTGAGCTCCAAGTTCTTCCAGTTGATTGCCGGCTGATAAAATTGTTTCGCCAATTTTTATTTCGGACGAATTAAAATCTCTAAAAACGGCAGTTTCCTGATATTCAGTTTTAGGTATCAACTGCGCGATTTGATTTTCAGAAACCTTTCCCTGCAACTGGTGAATAAGTAATTCAGTTCCCCAACCCGACGTTAAATCCCATGACATGTATCCAATTAAATTTACTGAATGTACAGGTTTCCAGGGTTCGGGTGTGTATCCAAGTATTTTAAATTCAGGAGGAAGCGGTTGATTTGCCATATAAACATTTACTCCTTCAGAAAAGGCTTCAAGTGCATGAATTATTTCAGGAGTAGATTTGCCCAGTATTTTCTCCGATTTTTCCTGGATCCGGAGTGCCCGCATTAAAATGTCAGTTTTAACCAAATCTTTTCCAAGAATTTCTGACAACCGGCCTTGTGTAACGCGCCGCAACAAATCCATTTGCCACAGCCTGTCCTGCGCCATTGCAAATCCAACTGCGCGATATAAATCGGTTTCATTGTTGGTATAAATGTGCGGAATTCCGAGTGAGTCTCTTAAAATATTTACTTCTGCCGATAATCCTTCAATCTGAATATCTTTTGAATAATCAGGAATTGCTGCAGTTTTAATATAATGTAGCAAATAAAATCCTGAAACAATTATTACCCCGGCTAAAATAAGAACTCCAATCAAAACTCGTTTTAAGGTTTTCATAACTCTGGTATTTATATGAATAGCAAAAAAGAAACTGAAAAGTACAGAATCAAAATCAAATATTGATATATTTATTCCACTAAAAAATTAAACACTTTATTATGAAAAAACTGATTATTCTTTTGTTTCTTGGAATATACTCAATTGCTGGAATAGCGCAGGAAGCCGATAAAATTGTAGGGATTTGGTGGAATGACGAAAAAACCACAAAAATTAAAGTTGAAAAAAAGGACGGAAAATACATTGGTACAATAGTTTACATGATTCCTGAAAAATATGTGAATGGAAAACCGCCGGTTGATGATAAAAATCCGGATGCAAAACTGCAAAGCCGTTCGTTGGTTGGGTTACAGATTTTAGAAGGTTTTGTATTTAATTCAAAAGGAAAAGAATGGGAAAACGGTACGATTTACGATCCAAAATCGGGCAAAGTTTACGACTGTTACGCCTGGCTTGAAGGAAATGATTTGCTAAAACTCAAAGGATTTGTGATGGGAATGCGCTGGCTTGGAAAAAGTTCGGAGTGGTATCGCACAACTTTATAGCTGCTTTTTAAGCCAAAGGGAAAAATACAAATCTGTTACCCTTAATTTTTGGTTGTAAATTAAAATCCCTTTGTTTACAAGCGTATCAATTCCCGATTTTACTGAGCTTGTTGATCCAAGTTTATATTTTTTGATGAAGCTGTTGGAAAAAGGTTTTTCAACAGCTTCTTCTTTTGCAACAGCTTTTAAAATGTTGTATTGAAGTTCTGTTAACAATTCCCGGTAGTTGTAATATACAATTTCATTTTCGGTGGTAATTTCGTTGATTAGTTCAGTTGCCAATTCAGGACTAACCACTTCTGGATTCAATGAATACAATTTGTTACACATGTACTGCACATTGTAAGTAATCCCGTGATTTAATTCATAAATAAATTTTGCAGTTTCAATACTAATTTTTGTATTGATTTTTTCGAAATGTGCTACAATAAACTTTGCATATTTCTCCTTATCAATTTTATCCAGAAACAGGATTTCGGTGCTTTGATAAAAAGGGCGGGCATAATCGTTAAACATCGAAATCAGGAGATGAGTCTGACTTCCGCAAAAAATAAAGCAAGTTGTCGCATCTTTCTGAATTTCAGTCCGCAACAAGGCTTCCATGTTTTTTTCGGGATATTTTAAAATCTGTTGGAATTCATCGAATGCAACAATTACTTTTTTCCCGGATTGCCTGATATATTCGAAAAGCATAGTAACAGTTAAATCAGCGTTGTTTTTGCTCGTAATTGTAAATTCTATACCTGGTGCGCCGGTTTGTGGATCAAACGTAAACTTTGGCATTAATGCTCCAAAAAAACCAGTAATTTTTTTTATTACTTTTTCTGAAAATGGTTCAAGGTTTTTTAATACGGCATTTGATAACAGAAATATAAAATCAAGTAAGTGAAGTGTGGCATAAAGGTCGATATATATAAAGACAGTTTCCTTTTCAATTTGGGTTTCTGCGTGTTTTAACAATCCGGTTTTCCCTAAACGCCGTTCTGATATAAGTGTGATATTTCGCGAATTACGGATTGAATTTATCAGCCGTTCTGTTTCGTCTTCCCTGTCGCAAAAATATTCGGGGCTAACGTAGCCTGAAGTTAAAAATGGGTTCATTTTGTTGTGTTTTTTTCGTAACGAAAATTACGTAATTATGATTTTATAAACAAGGAATTTTAGTATCATTTATGTGTTTGATTATAAGCAATATAATAATATCTAAATATTCGTTGCATAATTTTCGCAATTTACTAACCCGAAACCTGCACCCTTAAACCTGAGTTTTCCAGCCGTTTTGCAATTGAATTCAGGTCGCCAAGCGGGACTTTTTCGAGCGTATCAACCGGAGTATCTCTTGCAATTGTATAAATCATTACCTGCGAAGGTTTTATCTTTTTTAATAATTCAATCCAGGCCGAAACCTCTTTTTCGGAGGTGTTGTCAACTGTTTCACCCTTGTAACTTCCCTGCACAAAAAGAGTTTGGATAATCACTTTTCCACCAAAGGAAGTAAGTTGATCTACTGTTCTTTGCAGGTTAAAAGTCTTGTTTGGGCAATCGAGCAGTTTTATTGTTTCTTCAAAAGCCGAATCAAGTTTTTGAATATTGTCCTCAATTTTCAATAATGCCTGAAACACATCTTTTTTATGAATCATTGTAGCATTTGAAAGTACCGCAATCCGCGCTTTAGGCACCAGTTGATCGCGTAAATCAATTGTGTCGTCAATAATTCCTGCAAATTCAGGGTGCAGGGTGGGTTCTCCGTTTCCGGCAAATGTAATTACATCAGGCAACTGGTTGGCGGTTTTCATTTCTTCCAATTTTTCCTTCAGCTTTTGACGGACTTCTTCACGGCCCGGTAAAACTGCTTTTTCTTCATATTTTTTTGGATTTCGGCCACATTCGCAATAAATACAATCGAAAGAGCAAACTTTAGTATTGGTTGGAAGCAGGTTGATTCCCAGAGAAATTCCTAATCTCCGGCTTTTTACCGGTCCAAAAATTATTTTATCAAAAAGAAATGTAGCCACCTTTTTAAACTTTAAACTTTAACCCTGAACTTTAAACTCTGAACTCTGAACTTTGAACCCTGAACCCTGTCACACCAATCGTTTTACCTTGCTTTTTTCGGTAAAACTCATTTTTTTGAAATCAATACCTGTAATCAGATTGATTCCCGGTTTTTTACCGACCTCAAAACTCCCGAAATTTTTTTCAATTTGCAATGCTTTTGCCCCATTTAAACAGGCCCAGTTGAAAAGTTCATCTAACGTTAATTCAGGGAAATTCAACTGGAGTGTTACTAACTCTGAAAGAACGGAAAGTTCGTGGTTTGAAGCCAGACTATCAGTTCCAATGCAGATTTTCAAATTCTCATTTATGAAAAACGAAACCGGAGGCAGTTGGTTTTCTATGTAAAGGTTTGAATTTGGACAGAGTACAAAAAAAGTATTATCAAGTGTTCTCAACTTTTTCAGTTCTTCCAAATCTTCTTTTGTTGTAAAAATATTATGTACTAAAAGCAACTGATTTTCTGCGGGTAAATGCCCAAGTACGGCAACCAGCGAACTTTTTTTCGTAGGTTTCCAGTGTGAAATGTCAATGCCGAGATTGTTTTGTAAATGGTTTGCAATTTCACCGGTTCCGGTTTTATAAAATTCGTTCTCGCTTTTACTTTCCTGGTTGTGGATTGTTAAAATGCTTTTTTCAATAACTGCATTTTTACTGATTTTTTCGAATAGTTGCGTTGAAACAGAGTAGGGAGAATGCGGTACAATTCCGCTCGAAAGGCCGTTTGTTTTAAACTGATGACGAACAAAATCAGCAAAGTCAAAAGCCCTTTCTGCACGGGAAGGATGAAATCCAAAGCATTCAACAAAAGTATGGTAAAAGATTTTGCTTGTTTTTTTTGTGTCAATAGTTAATGTAGTGTTCGAAATATCACCTGCTGCTGAAATTCCGGCAGCCCACATTTTCCGGTCGGCAACATTGATTGCATTTTCAATGTTTTCTGTTTCCTCGTTTCGTAACTTGTTGATTTCTCCTATGAAAGCGCCAACACCGGTTTTTTCCTCAATTTTACCTTTTAAATGCGAAAGTTCGAGGTGGCAATGTGTATTTATAAATCCCGGAACTAATATTCCGCTGTAAAATTCAAGTCCTGCCTGTTCGGTTATATTTTCGTTGCTTTTGCTTATTTCAACTATTGTTCCGTCGGGAGTGCAGGTTAAAATTCCATTTTTTACCGGAGGGCCATTTAAAGGAAAAATGTATGTAGCCGCAATTTTTCTCACCTTTTGCTACTTGGGCGTTTCAAATTCGAGAATGTCATTTTTTCTGCCAGAAAATTCCTGTTCGGTTTCACCGAGTTTATTCATTACTTCGCGGTACATTTTTTCGAAGTTTTTTGGGACACTTGCATAGTAAACAAATGATTTTTCGAAAACCGAATCAGCAACTTCGTATTTCGCCAATACTGAATAATAGAAATTTGCTGAAGAACTATTCTTTACTAAAGTATCGTTTCGCATGCGGTTATATGTGGCTTCTGCCAGATGAATATCAACCAGCATTTCTATCATTTTTCTTTCGCTGACAAGATGACCGGGCTTTTTAACGACCTCATTATCACAGGAAACAAAAACAGAAAACAGGGCCAGAATGATTGCTATTTTTTTCATATTCATTAAAGTTGGCCAAATTAGCTATTGTGTTTCAGCCAATCAAAAAATCACTGTTAAAAAAATTTATATTGAACTTTAAAAAAGTCAGCTAAAAATATTTTTAAAAACTTCTTCAACCCGGCCGTATTTTACGATTTCGATTTTGTATTTTTTTATATCGAAACTTTTGTTGTGCGCGGGTAAATAAATTCTTTTGAAACCCAGTTTTTCAGCTTCCGCAATTCTTTGTTCAACCCGGTTAACTGCACGTATTTCGCCTGTCAACCCAACCTCGCCTGCAAAACAATATTTGTGGTTGATCGCCACATCGATATTTGAAGATAGAATTGAGCAAATAACTGCCAGATCAGTAGCCGGATCGTTTATTTTTAATCCGCCGGCAATATTTAGAAATACATTATAGGTTGATAATCTTAATCCGGCTCTTTTTTCCAAGACCGCCAGCAATATGGATAAACGACGGTAATCGAAACCGGTTGTAACTCTTTGCGGATTGCCAAAATTTGTTGGAGTAACGAGAGCTTGTACTTCCAGCAAAACCGGCCGAGATCCCTCTATTGTTGATGTAACAACTGCGCCGGTTACATT
>ERZ795053.5859-NODE-5859-length-12503-cov-4.841099_pt1 | contig 12503 bp, 9 predicted proteins | sample MGYA00375137_ERZ795053 | MGnify/ENA primary metagenome ERZ795053 (study PRJEB30182, sample SAMN05720284) | activated sludge metagenome | isolation source: Anaerobic digester | place: Hong Kong | collected 2014-12-17 ... | reverse complement strand
TCCAGACGATGATCGCCGCCGACGTACCGGTGGTGGTTTATGTCTGGCCGCCGGGCGGCGGCGCGATTTCGGCCGGTACATTTATTACGATGGCGGCGCACATCAACGCGATGGCGCCCAATACGTCCATCGGTGCGGCCAGTCCGGTGGGCGGCTCAGGTGAGGACATCGATGACACTATGCGCTCCAAAGTGGAAAATATGCTCATCGCAGATATGAAAGGGCTAACCGATCGCCGCGGCGAAGAAGCCATCGAGTGGGTGGAAAAAGCCATTACCGAGGCTAAAGCCGCCACAGCCCAGGAGGCGTTGGAAATCGGCATTATTGATTTTATCGCCGATGATGTCGATGACCTGGTCGAGCAGTTGGATGGGTTTACGGTGGAAGTCGGCGGCGACGAGGTCACGCTCGATACCGGCGACGCCACGATTAGCTTCTTTCAACAAACCTTTCTCGAGCGACTGCTCGGCATCATCACTAACCCCAGTATTGCGCTGCTGCTGATATCAATGGGCAGCCTGGCTATTGTCTACGAAATTATTAATCCCGGCGGTTACATGAGCGGGATTATCGGCGTCATCTTGCTGTTGGTCGGTTTTTACGCCATCGGCCAACTGCCGGTCAACTACGCCGGGTTGGCGCTGATCCTGCTGGGGATTGCCCTATTTGTAGCCGAACTCTTTACCCCCACTTTCGGGGCGCTGACTGCCGGCGGGATTGCTGCCTTTATCTTCGGCGGGTTGATCTTGTTCAATACCAGCGAATTTGCCTATGACATCCCCCTGCCCTCGATCATTGGTATTCCCCTGGGAATGGCCGCGATTATGGCGTTTGGATTCAGCAAAGTCCTGCAATCGCGGAAGCTGCCGCCGACCACCGGCCAGGAAGCCATGATCGGCGCGACCGGCACAGTCAAAGTCCCTATCGACCCCAAAGGCAGCGTGCTGGTTTGGGGCGAACGCTGGGAGGCCGTCAGCCAGGACGGCCAGCCGATCAGCGCCGGAGAACAGGTTGAAGTGACCGAGATGAAGGGTTTCCGGTTGAAGGTCAAAAAGACGCAGTAAAAAAGCTTGTCAGTGTTCAGGTATCAGCCGTCAGCCTATCGAAGCGTTCTGATCTCTCTTGAGAGGATAGTCTGGAGCATTAAAGCTCTGCTTTGATTGGCTGGCAGAGCCAGCTTTGTCGCTCCCCCCATTTTGACAAAGCATTTTTATCCCCCTATCATGCCCATTCAATATTAATTGTGGAGACCCCCATGGCCAAACTAAACCGTGAGGAAGTTGAACGTATTGCCGAATTGGCAAAATTAACCCTATCTGACGCTGAGAAAGATATGTTCCAGGAGCAGCTCTCGAACATTTTGGAGTATGCTGAGATGCTGCAGCAGGTCGATACCACCGGCATCCCGCCAACCACCAGTGCGCTGCCGCTGAACAACGTCATGCGGCCCGATGAACTGGCCCTCTCGCTGCCCAATGACGAGGCTTTGTCGAACGCCCCCGACGCCGAAGACGGGAGTTTCAAAGTACGGGCTGTACTTGATTAATCGCTAAACCGGAGGAAATGTTGGAACTCTATTCACTCACTATTCATGAAGCACAAGAGAAACTCCGTCAGGGGGAAATTAGCTCGGTTGAGCTAACCGAAAGTGTGCTGGAACGCATCGACGCAGTGGAGGCGAAAGTGGGAGCCTATATCAGCCTTCAGCCGGAACTGGCGGTGCGGATGGCCGAGATGGCCGACGAGCGCCGCGCCGTCGGTGAAGATCGGCCGCTGTTGGGGATTCCGTTGGGGATCAAAGACACCATCATCACCCACGGCGTCCCGACCACGGCCGCGTCGAAAATCCTGGACGGCTTTGTTCCGCCCTTTGACGCCACCGCCATCGACCGGCTGCGCCAGGCCGGGGCGGTGTTTGTCGGCAAGACCAACTGCGATGAGTTTGCCATGGGCAGTTCGACCGAATATTCGGCCTTTCACCCAACGCGCAATCCGCGCAATCTCAATTGCGTCCCCGGCGGCAGCAGCGGCGGCAGCGCGGCGGCGGTCGGCGCAGGTGAGGCGCTGGGTAGTCTGGGCAGCGACACCGGCGGCAGCGTCCGCCTGCCTGCCTCATTTTGTGGGGTGGTCGGCCTGAAGCCCACCTACGGGCGCGTTAGTCGCTATGGACTGATTGCTTTCGGCTCCTCCCTCGATCAGGTTGGCCCGATCACCAAAGATGTGGAGGACGCCGCCATCCTACTCAATGCCATCGCCGGCCACGATGCCCGCGACTCGACCTCGCTCAATGCGCCCGTGCCTAATTACGTCGATGAGATCAAGCAAGGCGACGGTCTCAAGGGGATCAAAGTCGGCATTCCGCAGGAATATTTTACCGAGGGTATGGAGCCGGGCGTGGCCCAAACTGTGCGGGCCGCCATCGATCATCTGGCCGACTTGGGCGCGGAACCGGTCGAGGTGTCTCTGCCCAACACCGGCTATGGCATTCCGGCCTATTATATCGTCGCCACCGCCGAAGCCTCGGCTAACCTGTCGCGCTATGATGGGGTGCGGTTCGGCCTGCGCCAGGATGGCGGCGATATGTGGAACACCTTCAGCCAAACCCGGGAAGCCGGCTTTGGCCCGGAAGTTAAGCGCCGGATTATGCTCGGTACCTACGCACTTTCAGCCGGTTACTACGATGCCTACTACTTGCAAGCCCAAAAAGTGCGAACCCTGCTCCGGCAAGATTTCGAGCGGGCGTTTGAAAAGGTCGATGTGATGGTCTCGCCGGTCGCGCCGATGGTGGCGTTTGAGATCAACGCCAAAGTGGACGATCCACTGCAAATGTACCTAACCGACGTGCTGACCGTGTCGCTCAACCTGGCCGGGGTGTGCGGCATCTCGATACCGTGCGGCTTTTCCGAGGGAATGCCGGTCGGCCTGCAAATTATTGGCCCGGCTCTGGGCGAAAGCGCCATTCTACGCACCGCCTATCAGTACGAGCAAACCACGGATTGGCATAAACAGCCGGCGGAGCTGTAGAGCAGACAAAAATAGAAGGTCAAGGCACTATTCTTCCAAATAAATAGCGGGTAGGTCAAGGCGTTGCCCTGATCTACCCGCTAATTTTTTGACCACTGTCATTCTTGCTCGTTTGTCTTTTTTATTGGCTCATAGCCTTAAACTTCGCCGCAATCTCCTCAGCTCGCTGGCGATTAACACCTCTATCGCCATAACCCAATCGGGCGGCGGTGCGGATGTGAACCAGCTTGGCGGCGTCATCGATATAAATTTCCGTATCATCTAAAAAACCCAATACGCGCGTTTTCGTCACCGCGTGAATATAATCGGCGGTGATGGTCGAAATATCGGTGCGCGGTAGCGACCAGACAATCTCCAGCAGCAGTGTGCGAGCTTCGCTGAGGGAGATCGTGTAGGGAATGGGGTCGAGGTGGTGTTCGGCATCATCAGCCTGGGTCGAAACGCAGTTGGGCGAGGCGGGACAAGGGGCAAACTGACCATCGCTGATTCCAATCGCAACCGGTAGGGGGCTGGCCAGTTCGATCAGCTTGCGAATAACGATCCAGCCGCCGATACTCGCCACCACTAGAGCGCCGGCAATAACGACAATTTTTTTCGAGAAAGTCATAATGGGCATAAATCTCCTTGTAAATTGGATGGTTGATTGGATGGTTAGTTTTGGTTAGTTGAGTTGATAGTCGAATAAATCGCTGATTTATGGTTGGCTAAAGCCGCGACGCCAGCTAGGTCATCGCTTCGAGTTCCCAGAAATCCGGATAGGTCGTGACAAAACCGGCGGCATTGACCGGCAGGTCTCTAACAAATTTGCCGCCGGCCGACTCGTAACGGTAGGTGGCCTCGGCCAGACGATGGTAGGTTTGCTCAAGCGGCTCCAGGGTAAAACTGGGAAAGCGCAGCCATGCCGCCTTAACGGCTGCCGCTTGCCCGACCGCTAAACCCAAACGGCGAATGGGCAGTAAATTGGTGGACGGACTGAAGTTTAGATCCAGATCAAGGCAGCCGGCCACCGCTGTGATCTCCGTTCCGTTAAGCCACCAGCGCCCGGCTACGTCAACCGCGATATCAACCTCAACCGGCTCGGGGCCGACCCAGCCGGCTACGCGACCGGATCGCGTTTGCCACGTTTTGTCGCAAAGTATCCGGTAATCCAGACGGCATGGCTGCCCATTGTAGATAAAGTTGGCTGTTCCGGCCAGCCGCCAAAAACCGTCCTGAGTCGACAATCGCGCCGCTTCGTGGCCGGGTTGGTCTAGTCTGCGCCAAAGGATCGCCGCGTTGGTCATCGGTTTTTCCTTTCAATCAAAAGCTAAATCAGTCATCATTGAAGACTTAACTTTTCTATGTCCAGCTTACATCGCCAAACAACCCTTCATACTGACCGCGCTGCACAAAGGCCTCAAAAGCGGGGCGTTCGTCGCCGAGGCGGAAAGCGGGGCCGTGGCCGGGGTAGCAGATCGTGTCATCGGACCAGGTGAAAACGATGTTACGCATAGTTTCCATCGTGACCTTAAAATAGTGGGGCGACCAGGTTTTACCCGGCCCGCCTTGAAAAATGGTGTCGCCGACTATGGCGCGATGGTCGGGCAGCATCAGCGTGACCATGCCGTGGGTATGGCCTGGCGTATGAATAATTTGGAGGGTGTGCTGTCCTAAAGTGAGGGTATCGCTTTCGGCAAACCACTCATCGGCCATAACCATCATCGGCGAGTCGGCCGGATGTATAAACACCGGCACATCGAGCCGATCCCGCATTTCCGCTAACGCTCCAATGTGATCAGGATGGGCGTGGGTTAGCACAATAGCCATTGGCGATGAGCCGGCCAACATTTCCGCCAGTTTGTCCGGATCGGCGCCGGGATCGATTAAAACACTCTGACCGGTGTCCGGGCAAATCAAGGCGTAGCTGTTCATTGGCCATGGACCCACCGAAGCGGTCTTCAAAATCAAAGGCGTAGTCATCGATAATCCCTCCTGGTTGGTTTCAAAAAATTGACCGCCGGAGAAATCACGGCGGTCAATGGTGCGGGGAGGGTGGGATTCGAACCCACGGTCGAGTTTTACCCCGACAACCACTTAGCAGGCGGCCCCAATCGTCCACTCTGGCACCTCCCCAAATTAAATTAGCGGTATTAATGCACATTCTAGCGGAGGGAGAGGGATTCGAACCCCCGGAGACCTTGCAGCCTCAGTGGTTTTCAAGACCACCGCAATCGACCACTCTGCCATCCCTCCAAGGCCAGGCAGTAAATGACATTTTAGCAAAGGTATGATGGAAAGTCAATTGAGAAATGTGAAGGCGTATGGTAGAATGGTTAGAGAAATCTAATATATGAAAAGGACACAAAGTTGTGACCGAACCTAACTTGCAGCCCAACCAATTTTTTATCCAAAACCCAACCGGTTCCGCATCGAGCCGGCCATTAGAACTGCGTCATTTATCGCATGATTTGCGAGGTCCACTCAACTCTATTTTGGGTTTTTCTGAACTGTTACTGGATGGGGTCGAAGGCCCGCTGACCGACCTGCAAACTGAGGATATTTCGGCTATTCGTCAAAGCGCCAAACATCTGATGTGGTTGATCAATACCGTGGTCGATCTGAGCAAGTTAGCGGCCGATGAGTTAAAGTTTGATATGGTCGATATATTTCTCCCGGACGTGATCCAAAAGTTAGTACCATTGATCAAACGAGAAATGTCAGTTGAGATTACCATTGACATACCCAACGTCATTCCGATGGTAAGAGGCGACTCTGACAGAATCGACCAGATTGTCCTTAATGTTAGCCGATTCTTGATTGACCAAGAAAAAGTCAAAAAAATTAGACTAATCGTCGAGCCTAATGAGACCGATGTCACCCTGCGGATGATCGCGCCTAACCTGTTTCTACCTACACCTAAGCTCGATGAAATTTTTGAGTTGGCCGTCCATACGGACGCGCAGGGGCACAGCAAGTTGAGCTATGGCGGCGTGGCGTTACCCCTGGCCTGGCAGTTGGCTGCCCGGCATCAAGGCAGCCTGCGGGTGGAAAGCCGGGAAGAGACCGGTACCTGCTTTTTTTTGAAGTTGCCGATAGCAGCAGCCTCGCCCGCCCAAAAATGATTTATTGAATGGATAAACCTGGTAAATATGTTACCTACAAGTAAATATTATCCCCTCTTTGAATATCTTAAACAGCAGCCTGACTCCGGCTTGATCGAACTGAGTTTGGCTGAGATAGAAGAAATATTGGGCCAAAAATTACCGGTTAGCGCCGAGGTGTCGAGGGCTTGGTGGGCGAATAGCGCCACTACCCAGGGACGGGCCTGGCAAGAAGCGGGCTGGCTCATCGATCTGCCCGATCTGGAGAACAAAGTGATTGTTTTTCGGCCGGCGCGGATCACCTACCGGGTTAGCCCGATTCGAAAATCGGTGGGCTGGACCGGCGACCAGATTAAGGCGCTGCGCGAGTTTGCCGGCTGGTCTCAACAAGAGCTGGCCGATCGTCTGGCCGTTCGCCAGCAGACGATTAGCGACTGGGAAGTTGGCAACCACACAGCTCGCCGCTCGATGAGTAAGCTGCTGCAGATGATCGCCAGAGAAGTGGGATTCCCCTACAAAACCGAACCGACTGAAGATGATGAGTCACAAAAAACTGATTAATATTGCCTCTTGACACCAACACGGAAACGTGTTATTATTTTGACCACTTTAAGCGAGGAACGGCTCGCTTATTTTTTGCAGTATGATACACGAAAACGTGTTTATCAACAAATTTACAAAGGGGAAATATCGATGAAAAAGTACGAGCTAATCGATCTCATCAAACGCTGGGAGCGAGAAGAAATGACCGTGGAACAGGCCGTCGGGCAAATTTTATTGTGGCTGAATACTTTATCAGAACGGGTTACTAAGTTGGAAACCCGAGTGCGCCAAACGCGAGGTTCTCAGTCGGCGGAGGGGTAATAGGGTAAATCCTGACATCGCGAAGCCACAGCCCAAAATAAGACACGGATTAGGCCGATCATACGGATTAACACGGATGAAATAAATTGAGATCCGTGAAAATCCGTTCAATCCGTGTGATCCGTGTCCTATAATTTTCGCACGTGACGCAAATTTGCCGCACCAACCACGTAATGGGTCATTAGCGACTGAGTAAAATAACCTATTATGGTTTACCAATTACTCAGAGGGAAACCACGCGATACGCTGAACCACCCCAAAAATCAAAAAGAAGGCGAAGGCTAAATCAACCAAAAAGTAGGCATGATCAACCAAGCCGTGGGCTAAGATTATGATCATACTGCCCATTAACCCCAACAGCAGTGGGTTCGGCTGTTTTTGGTACGCTGCCCAGGCCTGGGACCAAAATTGAACTTGCAGCCACACTATAATAACGATGCCGCCAATGCCCAGGCTGGTGCCAAAATCTAAAACCAAGTTATGGGGATGAGATAGGTTTGGCTCCTGCCAAGCTTCAGGCAAAATGTAGAAGGTACGATACTGGTAGAGAAAGTTATCCAGACCGACGCCCAACAGCCAGTGATCGCGCAGCATCATCAAGGCTGATTGCCATAGTTTGAGTCGGAAGAAGCTGGTTCCCTGGCTAAAGTCGATCACTGTAGCCAGTCGAGCTGTAGTCAGCAACGGCAGCAGCGCCGTCAGCAGCAAGGCTAATCCAATACCGGCCACTAGCAACCCGCGACGCCATGTTTTCCGATAAAGCCCGACCAGCAAAGCCATCCCGACCAGGGCGCTCGGCAGGGCCAATAGTAACGTTCCCCGGGAAAAGGTCAGATAGAGGGTGGCGGTGACCAGTCCTAACCCAAGGCCATATAGCCCTCGTCGCTGCCTTGATTGGCCTGGCAGCAGCGCCACGGTCAACAATATTGGCCAGACCCGCTCCAGAAAAAGCGCCAGGTTGTTGGGGGTGGAATATATCGGCCCCACAGCGCGGCGAACTCCTTCCGCAGCGATAAATTGATCGTCGGAGAAAAAGAGGATCGAGGCGATCGCAGCGTGGACGACAGCACCAAAAACAAAAGCGTCAACTAATCGCCAGGTTAGGTCGGCTGGAGGCGATTGCTCAGGTGGAGCGACAAGTACAATCAGCACACAAAAAACGACCGGGCCAAGTACCATCGTTCGCCAAGCTAACATGCTAACCCCAAAATTTTGAGCAAACAGCGTCGCTATTAGGCCAAGAACGAGGAATGAAACAAGGAGAATAACTGAATGATGAATGATGAATGATGAATGATGAACGCTGAAGGCTGAAGGCTGAACGTTGATAAGGGACCAGATTAGGCCGGCGGTGTTAAATAGGAGTAGGGTTTCTAAGAGAGAAATATTGAGAACAGGCATTAGTTGCTGATAGGGTAGAAACGAGAGGCTGAAGGCGATTAAGATGAGGCCGAAATCGGGCCGTAGGAGAAGGGTGACAGCGAGTAGAGCCAGCAGTACCGGCGCAAGGTGGCCGGAACCGAAATAGAGGCCAACGGTCGGCGCAGCGGCGAGGGCAAATTGAACGCGTTCATCTAGGTTGTAGAAGAGCGCCACTCGACGCGAGATGAAGCTGAGAAACTGGCTAAAATTCTTAATAAGCGTACTGAGTACCATGAATCCACTGATCGCTGCGACCATCCCCGCGATAATGAATCCCCGTCGGTAGAACGTATCATCGATTTCGTTGGATACGGTCCAACCGGCGATGGCCCATTGACCCCAGCCGCCTTCAGCTGTGATTTCGGCGTGATGAGAGCCAGGCGGCAAGTTCCGGGCGAGGGTTATTGAAGTCGCCTCACGCAACGGATCGTATAAAACCACGTAGCTGTGGCCCCGGTTGTCAAGCGGCAGGGCGTTGGCCGGCTGGCCGTCGATAGTCACCCATAGATATCCGCGATAGCTTCCCCGATTGACAGCCAAATCGAGCCTAGTCCCGTTAAACGGAATGGTCAGCGTCCGAGGTTCGTGGCGGGGAATATCCGCCTGGGTGGCGGCAAAACGCCAGCCGGGGCTGTACTGTCCGCTGGCATGATCGGCCGGATAGACTCCCGGCGTAGCAATAGTTGGATCGCCGGTCGCGGTTTGGAGCGCCGCTAGCACCGCCGGCGTGTCGTGCAGGGCAAAACCACGAGCCGGATCATCCGGTTCAAGATTGGTTGTATCCCACCGGATCGCTAGCATAGGACCGAGCCAGGGCCAATTTTGTCGAGCCAGATTGATCGCCTCAGTCGTGCGCCGAGCCTGCTGATCCACCGATCCGGTCTTCCAAGGCGACTTGGGTCCGGACCAATGGGGCGGGAGCGCGTTCCAGCCAAAGGCCGTGGCCCAAATCGGCGTTTCGGCGTCGCCGTGGTTGAGCATGACTTGACGGAGCAGTTCTATGCGACGGAAGTTAAGTGTACCGGACGCGGGCGGATCGGACGGTTCCTGGTCAAAGCCATAGGGCTGCGCGGCCACGACATCGAACCAGCGGTTGGCCTTAATCTGGTAGAGACGATCCAGGTAGTCGATTTCGTTGAGGTTAAGGGGTCCGTTTTCCAACGTTGGGGCCAGAGCCGCCGTCATAATGACTGCATCTGGGTCGACCTCGCGCAGGCTGAGCGCGCCTTCGCGCAGCAGAGCGGCGTAGGCCGGAGCATCGACAAAAGTATGACCCCAGTTGGCGCTGAGATTCGGCTCATCCCAAATTTGGTAGATATTAATTAACTCCCCGTAGCGAGCAGAAAGAGCACGGGCGAACCGGCCAAAATCGCTGGGGGCAAGGGGCGGCGCGGTTGCGGTGGTGTGGGGCGCTCGCGCCCAGCGAGGTGAGGTTTGGAGTACGGCGATGAGTTGGATGGATGGTTGGGTGGATAGATGGTTGGGTGGATAGATGGTTGGGTGGACAGATGGTTGGTCGATTGGCTGGGTGGGTAGGGTAGCGTTTTTTTTAGAGTGGGATAGTTGGTTGAAGTTGGTAATGGCGGTAATGATGCGATCGAGTGGTTGCCAGTTGAAATGACCCGGCTCCGGCTCGATGTCAGCCCAGCGAATGGGTTGGCGCAGCCAGGTGAGACCGCTGGCATGGAGCGCTTCGAGCGTCTGTTTGAGAGCTGCATCATCGTACTGGGTCAGGTCGATAGTGACGCCGTAGCTTTTGTTGGCGGCTAGCGGGCCGGCCGTAAGCGGCGGCGTTGAAAGAGATAATTGATTGAAAAAATATGCGGCCGAGCCGGCTGATACTACAAAAAAAAGCATCCATGTTATTGTCAAAAACCGAGAGCTTAATGTCTTGAACATTTTGTCAAGCAATGATGAGATGAGACAGTGGAGGTTGGAAGGTCGTTATTGGAAAAAGCGTCATTGCCGCATCTCCATTTGCTCAGCCAATCGTTGAACGATGCCGATGATGAGAAAAAAAGCAAAGGCGAGGTCAACCAAAAAGTAGGAATTATCGACCAGGCCGTGACCCAGAAAAGCGACCATGCTGCCCATAAAACCCAGTATGAGCGGATCGGCTTGCCGCTTGAAAAGCCGCCAGGCGTTGCGCCAAAAAGCGACCTGAAAGCCAATTAACAAAAGAATCCCTCCGATACCCAGACGCGTACCAAAATCTAAAATCAGGTTGTGGGGGTGATTCAAATCAGGTTCCTGCCAAGCTTCCGGCAAAATGTAGCGAGTACGATACTGATACAGAAAATTGTCCAGGCCAATGCCGATCAGCCAGTGATCTTGCAGCATGGCCCAGGAAGATTGCCACAGCTTGAGACGGAAAAAGGCGGTGCTGCCGTCGCCAAATTCAAAAGTGGTTCGGAAGCGTTCGGTTTGGCTAAAGGGGATCAGCGCCAGGATAAACGCAACTCCCCCAATCACTATCGCCACAGCTACCCGCCGCCAGGCCCGGCCGCGATGGCGCAGGCCGTACAACAGCGTCATCACTACCAGGCTGAGTGGTAATCCAAGCAGCAGCGCTCCTTTGGAGAATGTCAGGTATAGGGCCAGACTGATTGGCAGTAGCGCCAGCCCGTACAGCCAGCGCCGCCGTGAAGTCGGCGACAGCACCGCTACAGCCAGTAGCAGCGGCCAAGCTCGATCCAGAATTAGGGCCAAATTATTGGGCGATCCTCCGGCTAGCCCCAACGCCCGGCGCACCCCTTCGGCGTCGATAGTCTGGTCGGTGAAAAAGTAAAAGTAAAGCGCGGCGACCGCTTGCAATGTCGCGCCAGCAACAAAGACATCGATCAAGCGCCAAACCCATCTCTTGGGCGTCGGGTTGGGGCCAAAGTCGAGACCCTGACGGACTAGAAAATAGAAGAGAACCGACTCGACTACCACGACGCGCCATTCGCGCAGACTGACAGCAAAGTTGTCGGCGGCCAGGGTGGCGAGAAAGGCGAGGATAACAAGCGCGAGAGCCAGGAGATCGGTAGGAGAGTTGATAATTGATAATTGATATTTGATAATCTGAGGCTGGAGATTGGAGATTGGAGATTGGAGATTTGTAGTTGAAGATTGAGGGAGGGTGGTTTCGAGAGACGGATGGGGGAGCTTAGCCTCAGCCGTCGGTAGATCGGTTGCCGGCTTTGAGGAATATCGGGAGCGGCCGAGGGTGAGGAGAAGGCGGAAGGTGAAGCCAAGAAGGGTAAGAGCCAGCGTAAGCTCGACGGGAGAGAAAGCGCCGATCGGGAGGCGGAGCGGGATTTCAAATAGGAAGATGGCGAGGGTCACGAGAGCCAGGCCGAGATCGGGGCGGAGAAGGATGAGCAAGGTCAACAGCGGGAGTAACACCAAAGCGATAAAACCCTGAGTGAGAAAGATAACGGCGGCCAGACCAAAGGTTACAATAAAGTGACCGCGCTCGCCAAGAATATTGTAGAGAGTGACGATGATTTCGCTCCAAACCCAGGCTTGTTTGAAAATTTGAGGCCATGCGCCTATCAGCAGCCATAAAATCCCCAGACCGCTCGCTGCGGCGGCAAGTCCGGCGACGGTCAAGCCGGTTTGCCAGGCACGGGTATCGACTTCATTAGCGACAGTCCAGTCGGCAATGGCCCACTGCTCCCAGCCGCCTTCTGCTTCAATGACAGCTTCATGTTGGCCCTCGGGCAGGTAACGCGCCAGGGTGACCGTAGCTTGCTCGTAAAGCGGATCGGTTAGGATGAGGTAGCTGCGGCCCCGGCTGTCTTGCGGCAAGGCGTTGGCGGGTTGGCCGTCGATAGTTACCCACAAATGGCCGCGAAAGTCGCCGCGATTGACGGTTAGGTCCAGACGGGTGCCTTCAAATGGAATAGTCAATGTGCGCGGCGCTTCTGAGGGGATATCGGCTAACGTAGTGGCGAAGCGCCAACCGGGGCTGGGGTGACCGCTGGGGTGCGTAGCCGGGTAGCGTCCAGGAAAAGCCGATGTCTCGGTGGCAGTTTCGATTACTGTCAAAATCTCAGGCGTTTCAGTCAAGGCAAAGCCTCGGGCCGAATCGTCGGCCGCCAAGCCAACAGCGTCCCAACGAGCGGCCAG
>ERZ795053.5857-NODE-5857-length-12504-cov-7.890594_pt1 | contig 12504 bp, 10 predicted proteins | sample MGYA00375137_ERZ795053 | MGnify/ENA primary metagenome ERZ795053 (study PRJEB30182, sample SAMN05720284) | activated sludge metagenome | isolation source: Anaerobic digester | place: Hong Kong | collected 2014-12-17 ... | reverse complement strand
AGCCGCGATTGCCGAGATTGTCGCCGTGATCGGAGGTGTAGATGACCCGCGTGTCGCCCGAAAGGCCGGTCTCCTCGAGCTTCCTGACCAGCCGGCCGATGTGGTGGTCGAGGAACGAGACCATGCCATAATAGGCGGTGACCGCCTTCCTCACCTTCCCCTCGTCGAAGAAGTCCTCGTAGTTCATGCAGTCGCGCAAGGCCCGCAGCACCGGGTGGTCCGGCCGCTCGCCCGGGCCGGTGAGCCTCGGCAGCGGCATCAGGGCCGGGTCGTAGAGGTCGTAGAACTCCTCCGGAGCCACGAGCGGGAAATGCGGCAGGACGAAGCCGACGAAGAGCATCCAGGGCTTGCCCGTTGGCGCGGCCGCCCGGCGCTCCAGCCAGCTCTCGGCATGGGCGCAAATGCGACGGTCGTACTGGGTGTAGGTCGACTCACCCCGGCCCGCCTCGCCCGCCAGGTCCCCGACATTGCCACGCGCGGCCGGCGGCCGGCGGATCATGCCGAGCAGGTCGCCGACGCCGTCGACCACGTTCAGGGTCTCGATCTGCTCGGAGAAGCCGACCGGGTCCGCCTCGCTCCGGTAGTGCAGCTTGCCGATGGCGGTGACGTCGTGGCCCTCGTCGATCAGCGCCTGCCCCCAGCCGGGGGGATCCCCGGCATAGGGGTGGGCGTTGTCCCAGCAGCCGATCTCGTGAACGTAGCGGCCCGTCGCGAGGCTGGCCCTGGACGGCACGCAGATCGGGCAGTTGACGTATGGATTGGCGAAGCGCGTGCCCGAGGCCGCCATCGCGTCGAGATTGGGCGTCTTGACGATCGAATTGCCATAAGCGCCCGTGATGTCACGACTGTGCTCGTCCGAAAAGACGAAGAGCAGATTCTTTCCTTCGGTCACCGAATCACCTTTCGCTGAAAAAACGTCACTTTCGGCGTCTGGCCTCGACACCGGCGGCCTTCTCGAGCGGCTTGATGCACGCCCCCTGGTCCTCCTCGGCGAGGCCCATGCCCATCGCCATGTCGTGCACGATGCGCGCCGCCGAGCCCAAGGGCGTCGGCACGCCGAGCTCGAGGCCCATGCGGCAGGCGAGGCCCAGGTCCTTGTGGGCGAGGGCGAGCTTGAAGCGCGGCTCGAAGATGCCGTCCAGGGTGCGCGGCATGACGGTGATGCGCAGATGCCGGTTGTCGGCCGCCGTGCTCGCCATGATGGTGCAGAGCGTGTCGAGGTCGACGCCGGCCTTGGCCCCCAGCACCACGGCCTCGGAGCTGAGCGCCGCCAGCGAGCACGAGACGAGGTTGTTGATCAGCTTGGCGGCAGCCCCGGCGCCGGCCGGGCCGCAATGATGGATGCTCGAGCCCAGGGTCTCGAGCAGCGGCCGCATCTCCTCGATCAGGTCGGCGTCGCCGCCGATCATCAGCGCCAGGTCGCCGGAGGCCGCCTCGGGCGGGCCCTTGCCGACCGGGCAGTCGAGCATCCTGGCCCCCTTCTCGGCCAGGGCTGCGTGCACCTTCCTCGACGTGTTGGGATCGATCGAGCTGAGGTCGATGTAGACGCCGCCCTTCTGGATGCCCTCGATGATGCCGCCCTCGCCCAGGGCCGCGGCATCGACCGCCGCCGGGTCGGGCAGGCTGGAGAGGACGACGCGGCAGCTTTCGGCCACCTCGCGGGCCGACCCCGCGGCCGTGGCCCCCTCCTTGACCATGGCCTGGACCGCCTGGGTCCGCTGGTCGTGGACCACCACCGGCCAGCCATTGGCGAGCAGGTTCCGGACCATGCCCGAGCCCATGTGCCCGAGGCCGATATAGCCCACTGCCTCCTTGCTCATGCTTTCCTCTTTCCGTCTCGCTGAAGGGTCAGTCCTTGATCCCGCCAGCCGTGAGGCCGCGGACCAGATAGGTGCGCACCAGCATCGTGAAGACGACGACCGGCATCATCACCAGCGTGCCGCCGGCGGCGATCTTGCCCCACTCGTAGCCCTCGTACTGGATGAAGTTGACGATCGCGACCGGGGCGGTCTGGGCGTTCGTCCGCGTCAGGATCAGGGCATAGAAGAAGTCGTTCCAGGAGAAGATGAAGCAGAGCACCGCGGTGGCGGCGAGCCCCGGGGCGGTCAGCGGCAGGGTGATGCGCAGGAAGGCGCCCCAGACGCTGCAGCCGTCGATCCAGGCGGCTTCCTCGAGCGACTTCGGCACGGTCGCGAAGAAGGTCTGCATCATCCAGATGACGAGGGCGAGGTTGAAGGTGAGGTAAATGAGGACGAGGCCGAGGATCGTGTCGCTCAGGCCGAGATAGCGATAGGCGAGGAAGAACGGGATGGTGAAGGCGATGGGCGGCGCCATGCGGGTCGCGAGGATCCACAAGCCCACCTGCTCCTTGCCCCTGAACTCCCAGCGCGCCAGCGAATAGGCCGCCGGCGTGCCGACGATCAGCGCCAGGATGGTCGAGATGCCGCTCGAGAGCACGGAGTTCAAAAAGGAGGTCGGGAAGTTGCCGTGCCAGAGGGCGGTGTAGTGCTCGACGGTCGGGCTGAAGAGCAGCTCGTAGCCGAAGATGTCGTCGTTCGGGCGGAACGACATCTGCACCATCCAGAAGAACGGGATCATGACGAAAAGCAGGATGGCGACGGCCAGCCAGTTGAGCAGCCGGCGGCGCCGGGCCTCCGGCGAGACCTGCAGCGGCCGCGGCACGGCGCCCGTGCCGCTCTTCGCCCGCTCGATGGCGCTACTCATCGCGCTGCCCCGCCTGGTCGAGCCGCCGGAGCAGCCAGCTCAGGAGGAAGACCCCGGCGACCAGCATCGTCGCAATGGCGGACGCATAGCCCCAGTAGGAGAAATTGAACGCCTGGACGAAGGCGAAGTAGTTGGTGACCTCCGTCACCTGGCCGGGGCCGCCATTGGTCAGCACGTAGATCAAGGGAAAGGCCTTGACGCTGTCGATCAGCCGGAAGAGGGCGGCGACGATGATCGCCGGCTGGATGTAGGGCAGCACCACGTACCAGAAGGACTGGTAGCTCGTGGCGCCGTCGATCTTGGCGGCCTCGAGCGGCTCGTCCGGCACCATCTGCAAGGATGCCAGGATGATCAGCATGGTGAAGGGGAACCATTCCCAGGTGTCGGCGACGGCGATCGCCCAGAGTGCGGTGTCGGCCTGGGTGATCAGCGAGCGGACCGGAAAGCCCACGAACTCCAGCAGCCGGTGCATCGGGCTGACGTCGGGCGAGTAGATGATCTTCCAGATCAGCGCCACGACGATCGGCGGCAGCACCATCGGGATGAGGAAGGCGGTGCGGATCGCCTCGAGCAGCTTGGACCGCGCATTCAGCAGCAGCGCGAGGCCGAGCCCGATCAGCACTTGCGCCACGACCGTGGCGAGCGAGAGCTTGACCTGGACCCAGACCGAGTTGCGGAAGCGGTAGTCGGCGATGGCTTCCCGGTAGTTGCGCAAGGGGTCGGAGAAATCGAGCCCGGTCTGCACCGGGTTGGTCAGGTTCAACGGCGTGAGGCTGGTCACCACCAGATAGACCGCCGGGGCGACGGTGATCACCGCGAGAACGGCGAGCGCCGGGAACAGGCCCCAGAAGAACGCACGCCGTCGCTGCCGGTCCCAGCTCGTGATCGCCGCCGAGGCCATGGCCCCTCCCGTTGTCGAACCCGGCCGCCGCCCCGGCTGGCGGAGCGGCGGCTTTCCTGCTTGCGCCTGGACTAGAGGTCGACGCCGGCCCGGCGGATGTCGGCGATGGCGTTCTCCTGCGCCTGGCGCCATGCCTCCTCGGGCGTCGCCTGGCCGCTGGCGATCATCTCGATCGCCTTGTTGATCTGGGCGTTGGCCTGCGGATAGACATGGACCGTGCGGTAGGCCATGTGGCCCTGCTCGGCGAGGCCGATGGTCCGCAGGTAGATGTCGCCGACATCATAGCCGTTGACCATGTTGACCTCCTTGAACTTCGGGCTCTCGATGACCGAGCGCCGGGTGACCGCCCCGTAGCCCTTCTCCTCGAGCATCCGCATCATCAGGTCCTTGCCGACCGCCCACTTGATGAATTCCCAGCTCGCATCCTTGTTCCTGGCACCGGTCGGGATGCCCCAGCCGTGCACGGCGAGGCCGGGGAATTTGCCCTTGGGGCCCTCGGGATACATGGCGAAGGCGCAGGTCTCCTTCGTCTTGCTGTCGGGCGCACCCATCTGCATCAGGAAGGGCTGGTTGAAGAGGCAGTAGTTGGCGCGGCCCTGCTTGAGCACGTTGACCGTCTGGTCATAGGTCTGGGCCAGCCAGCCGTCGGGCCCGTAATTGTTCTGCAGGTCGACATACCATCTCGAGGCCTCGTGCACCTCGGGCGTGTCGAGTGCCGGCATGATGTTGTGCGGCGGGTCGACGAAGACGTTGCCGCCGAAGGCCTGCATGATCGGCGGGAAGATCCAGCCGTGGTGATTCTCGGCGGTGAAGGCGGAGACCCCCTTCACCTTGTGGATCTCGGGCACCATGGCCATGAGCTCGTCGAAGCTCTTCGGCATGCCGAACCCGGCTTCCTCCATGATGTCGAAGCGCGAGGCGCCGGCATGCATGGCGTCGGCCACCCAGGAGAAGCCGTAGGTGCGGCCCTCGGCGTCCCGCATCGGCAGCTGCGTGCCGTTGAGGAAGTCGGCGGCGTCGAACTCGTCCGGCGTCTTGTTCGGGTCGTTGTAGAAGTCGTCGAGCGGCGTGAACCAGCCGGCGCCGATCCAGCGCGACGTGTAGATGAAGGTGATGTTGGCGACGTCGTAGGCGGAGCCGCCGGTCGAGAGCTCGAGGTCGACCTGCTGGTTGTAGACCGCGAAGCCGGGCGTGTCGTAGTTGACCTCGATGCCGGTGAGCTCGGTGAACTCCGGCAGGTATTCCTGCAGCCACTTGGCGTAGGGCGCCGACCACGACGAGATGTTCAAGGTGGTGCCCGCGAAGGGCTTGGCCCCGCCTTGCGCCGGCGCCTTGCCGGGCAGGATCAGGGTGGAGCCGAGGGCCGCGGTGCTGCCGAGCAGCGAGCGCCTGCTCATCCGCCAGATCGTCGACATTTAGCCTCTCCCGCTTGATGGGGCACCGGGCATGGACCCTTTGGTGCCGGGTCTTCGTTGGATGCCGCCGAGCAGGCGAGCCGCCTGCCTGCTCGTTATCCTCGATCTTGACTTCGCGCGGGCATTAGAGCAAGCACGAACAGGTATCCATTCAATAAAATTCGGTAATCGCTCACCCATGCGGGACGGACCGATTGGTCGGTCGGACCGTGGGTGTCGACAGCCTTCAGGGAGACGTCTCTTGACCACCAACCGGTCGCTCGCCGGCAAGGTCGTGCTGGTCACCGGCGCCAGCAGCGGCATCGGCGCCGCCATTGCCGTCGGCTGCGCCGCGGCGGGCGCCACCCTCGTGCTCGCCGCCCGGCGCGCCGCCGAGCTGAAGACCGTGGCGGCCGAGGCACGCCGCCACGACGTGGAGGTGCTGGCGGTCCCGACCGACGTCACCGACCCGCAAGCGGTCGACGCCCTGATGCGGGCCACCCTGGAGCGGCACGGCGGGCTCGACATCGTCATGGGCATCGCCGGCGGCAATACCGCCCGCGGCGCCGTGGCCGAGATCGACGCGGCCGAGTGGATCGCCTGCCTCAACCTCAACGTCACCGGCGGCTTCCTCACCGCCAGGGCCGCCGTGCCCCTGCTCGAGGCCAAGGGCGGCGGGCGCATCGTCCTGATGGGCTCCGGCATGGGCCATCGCGGCAATCCCGGCCACAGCGCCTATTGCGCCGGCAAGGCGGCGCAATGGATGCTGGTCCGCTGCCTCGCCGAGGAGCTGAAGGAGAAGAACATCTCGGTCAACGAGCTGATCCCGGGGCCGGTGATCACGCCGGCCACCACCGCCGAGATGGCCGAGGGCGGCCCGACCTCCGGCTTCTCCAGCCCGGGCGAATGGCGAAAGCAGCCCGAGGACGTGGTGCCCATGGCGCTCTTCCTCGCCACCTGCCCGGAGCCCGGCCCCACCGCCCAGAGCTTCAGCCTGATGCGGCGGCAGGGCTAGCCGGCGATGGGCGAGACCATCGGCTATATCGGGCTCGGCGTGATGGGCCTGCCCTTCGCCCGCCACCTGAAGGCGGCCGGGCACGACGTGGTCGTCTACGATCGCGACGCGGCGGCAAGGGCCAGGGCGGCCGAGGCGGGCCTGCGCGTCGCAGCCGGCATCGCCGAGGCGGCACGCGACGCCGGCATCGTCTTCACCTGCCTGCCCAACCCGGCGGCGGTGCAGGAGGTCCATGCCGAGATCGGCCGGCCCGGGCAGCTCGCCATCGACAACTCGACGGTCGGTCCCGACCTCGCCCGCCGACTCCACGTCGAGCTCGCGGCCAGGGGCGCCGCCTATGTCGAATGCCCGATGCTGGGTGGCGTCGGCGAGGCCGAGGCCGGCCAGCTCTTCCTCATCGTCTCGGGCGATGCGGCCGCCGTCGAGCGGGCGCTGCCGCTGGCGCTCCTGGCGGCGCGCGACCACCGGGTGGTCGGCGGGCCGGGGGCGGCGAGCCTCTTCAAGACCGTGCAGAACGGCCTCGGCCTCGTGCAGATGACCGCCATCGCCGAGGCGCTGGCGCTGGTGGCGGCAGGCGGCGGCGATCTCGACCGGTTCATCGACGTGGTCGGCGCCGGCGGCGGCATGGCGGCAACCCCGCTCTTCCGCACGAAGGCGCCGCTGATGCGCGACGCCGGGGCGAAGGCGGTCGGGCAGTTCTACATCGGCGCCAAGGATGCCGGCCTCGCCGCGGCCCTCGCCCAGGCGCAGGGCCTCGACCTGCCGCTCTTCGCCGCCAGCGACAGCGCTTGGCGCGAAGGCATGGCGGCCGGCCTCGCCACGGCCGATGTCAGCGCCATCGCACGGGTCATCGAGGCCCGCACAAAAACGAAAATCGCCGGGAGCTGAATCGTTGCGCGAACGCGAGATCGAGATAGACGGGCCGGACGGCCGGCTGCCCGTCTTCGTCACCCGGCCGGAGGAGGGCGGGCCGCATCCGACCGTCATCCTCTACATGGATGCGCTCGGCATTCGCGAGGAGCTGAGGGACATGGCCCGGCGGATCGGCACCGTCGGCTACTCGGTGATGCTGCCGAACCTCTTCTGGCGCGAGGGCGGGGCGAGCTTCGATCCGGCCCTCCTGCCCACGCACGGCCCCGACCCCGAGATGATGCGCCTCAACCACGCCACCACCAATGCGATGGTGCAGGCCGACACGGCGCTGCTGCTCGACCATGCCGCCGCAGACAGTGCTGCGCGCGATCCCGTGGGCGTCATCGGCTACTGCATGGGCGGGCGGCACGCGATGGGCGCCGCCGGCACCTTCCCCGATCGCGTCGCCGCCATGGTCTCGCTGCATGGCGGCTTCCAGGTGACCGACCGGCCGGACTCCGCCCATCTCCTGATCCCGAGGATGCAGGCCGAGTGCTATTTCGGCTTCGCCGACGGCGATCCCCTCTCGCCTGACGAGCACCAGCGGGTCATGGAAGCGGCCTGCGAGGCGAACGGCGTCGAGGCCCGCTTCGAGGTCTACGAAGGGGCCCACCACGGCTTCACCTTCCCGACCCGCTTCTGCTACCACAAGCCGTCCGCCGAGCGCGCCTGGGAGCGCGTCTTCGCGCTCTTCCGGCGCCGGCTCGGCTAGTCGCCTTGGCCCTTCAGCCGCACCTCGACGCCGGCCTTCGCCTCGTTGACCCTGAGCATCGAGGTGAAGTCGTCGTCGCCGTAGCCGGCGGCGATCGTCCGGCTCAGGGTCTCGTAGACGCCATGGCCGACCGGCGCGTCGAGCCCGGCCGCCGTGGCGAGGCCGAGGCCCAGGCGGATGTCCTTGTGCGACAGCGTGGTCTTGAAGCCCGGGCTGAAATCGCCGTGGAAGGCGCGGGCCGGCAGCATCTTCGTCATGATGCCGCTCGTGGCGAAGGTGGCGCCCACCACCTCCAGGATGGTCTCGAGCTCGAGGCCCGACTTGACCCCCATGGTGAGCCCCTCGCTCAGGAGCGCCAGGATGCCGCCCGAGATGTAGTTGTTGACCAGCTTGACGGCATGGCCGTTGCCCAAGGGGCCGCAATGGGTGATGTCGGTGCCCATGCACTTCAGCACCGGCATGGCTTCCTCCACGTCCGCCGCCTCGCCGCCGACCATGATGCTCAGCGTGCCCGCATAGGCGTTGTCGACGGTCCGGCCGACCGGGGCATCGACCATGCGGATGTGGCGCGCCGCCATGGCCGCGCCCACCTTGCGCGTGGTCGCGGGATCGACCGTGCTCATGTCGATGTAGAGGGCGCCCGGCGCCAGGCCCTCGATGATGCCGCCCGCACCGAGGGCCGCCTTCTCCACGTCGGGCGCGTCCGGCACCATGGTGATGACGATGTCGCTCGCCTCGGCCACCGCCGCCGGCGAGCCCTTGCCCGTCGCACCCGCGGCGATGAGGTCGGCCACGGCCGACTGGTCGAGATCGAAGACGGCGAGCTCGTAGCCGCCCTTCCTGATGTTCAGCGCCATGGGCTTGCCGATCGTGCCGATGCCGACGAACCCGATTCGCTTGGCCATGAGCGTCTCCACTGTCTTGTTGGTTGCCGGCGGCCCGGTCGGCCGCAAAGAGCCGTGTTCGCGTTTCCGCGTCAAGGGGAGGTCTGAGAAGATGCGCTGTGTGTTCCTGCTGTTCGATTCCCTCAATCGCCATTTGCTCGGCCCCTACGGCGGCCAGCGGATCGAGACGCCGAATTTCGACCGCCTGGCGAAGCGGTCGATCACTTTCGACAACCACTATGTGGGCTCGATGCCCTGCATGCCGGCGAGGCGCGACATGCAGACCGGCCGGCTCTCCTTCCTGCACCGCTCCTGGGGGCCGCTCGAGCCCTTCGACAACAGCTGGCCGCTGCTGCTCGCCGAGAAGGGCGTCTACAGCCACCTGATCACCGACCACGCCCACTACTTCGAGGACGGCGGTGCGACCTACCACACCCGCTACGACACCTTCGAGTTCATCCGCGGCCAGGAAGGTGACCCCTGGAAGGCGATGGTCCAGCCGCCCTGGGAGCGCCTGCGCGAGAAGTATCACGAGCGGCAGTACGGCGAGGGCAACCGCACCTACTTCCGCAACAACATGGTCAACCGCGAGTACATCCGCTCCGAGGCCGACTTCCCCTCGGTGCAGTGCTTCGCCGCCGGGCTCGAGTTCCTCGAGACCAACAAGGGCGCGGACAACTGGCTCCTGCAGCTCGAGACCTTCGACCCGCACGAGCCGTTCACCGCACCCGAGCGCTTCAAGGACGCCTACAGCACCGGCTGGAACGGCCCGATCCGCGACTGGCCGCGCTACGCCCGGGTCGACGAGCTGCCGGAGGAATGCGAGGAGCTCAGGGCCAACTACTACGCGCTCGTGGCGCTCTGCGACCACCTGCTCGGCACGGTGCTCGACTTCTTCGACGCCAACGACATGTGGAAGGATACCGTCCTCATCATGACGACGGATCACGGCTATCTGCTCGGCGAGCACGATTTCTGGGCGAAGAACCGGATGACCATGTACGAGGAGGTGGCCCACATCCCCCTCTTCGTCCACCACCCCGACCATGCCGACAAGGCCGGCCAGCGGCGCACGGCGCTGACCCAGAACATGGACATGGCCGCCACCTTCGTCGAGCTCTTCGGCGCCGAGCGGCCGGCCGAGATGCAGGCCGAATCCCTCCTGCCGCACCTCGCCGGCGACCTCGAGGGCAGGGAAGCCGTGCTCTTCGGCTATTTCGGCGGTGCCGTGAACCTCGCGGACGGGCACTACACCTACCATCGCTACCCGCCCGATCTGGCGACCCAGGAGATCTACCAGTACACGCTGATGCCGACCCACATCTGGACGCGCTTCTCGGTCGAGGAGCTCAGGCCCGCCACGCTGAGCGAGCCCTTGGCCTTCACCAAGGGTGTCCCGGTCCTCAAGGTGCCGATGACCGAGACGACGCCGATCTACAACAATTACGGCCCGGGCTGCCTGCTCGAGGACGAGACCCGGCTCTACGACATCGTGGCCGACCCGGGCCAGGAGCGGCCGCTCGTCGAGCCGGAGCTCGAGGCGCGGCTCGCCGGCATCATGGCCCGGCTGATGGCCGGCAACGATGCCCCGCCCGAGGCCTTCGCCCGGCTGCGGCTCGAGCCGGCACCCGCAGGTTGACCCCTTGGGCAGCGAGACCTAGCGTGGCGACAACGAATCAGGGAGGGACAGGATCATGAAGAGCTTCCGCAATGCCATTCTCACGCCGACCCGCCGCGCCACGCTGGGTCTCGGCGCCGGGGCAGCGGCGACGCTGATCGGCGCCCCCTACGTGCTCCGCCGGGCGCGGGCGCAGGGCGATTTCGACTGGCAGCGGTTCGCGGGCGAGCACCTCGAGGTCTTCCTCTCGAAGAACCCGCGCTCCGCTTTGCTCCAGGAGCACGAGGCCGAGTTCGTCGAGCTGACCGGCATCACCGTCGGCTCGGAGCAGGTGCCGGAACAGCAGCATCGCCAAAAGCAGGTGATCGAGTTCACCTCGGGCGCCACCAGCTTCGACGTGACCATGACCGCCTACCACGTCCAGAAGCGGCTCTTCGCCAAGGGCGGCTGGCTCGAGGATCTCCGGCCCTTCCTCGACAATCCCGAGCTGACGCCGCCCGACTACGACTTCGCCGACTTCTCCGCGGGCGCGGTCGCCTACGCCACCCAGGCGGACGGCCGGATGGACACGGTGCCCTTCAACATCGACCCCTGGATCGTCTACTGGAACCAGGATCTCTTCGCCGAGGCCGGCATCGCGTATCCCGACACCTTCGACGGCATGCTCGAGGCGGCCAAAGCGATCCACGCGCCGGACAAGGGCGTCTACGGCGTCGTCAGCCGCGGCCTGAAGAACGCCAACACCCCCGTCTGGACCGGCCTCATGCTGGGCTGGGACATGGAGGCGGTCGACGCCGAGGGCAACCTCACGACGACCTCCCCCGAGGCCATCGCCGCGGCCGAGCTCTACAAGACGCTCAACGCCGACTACGCGCCTGAAGGTGTGGTCGGCTTCAACTGGAACGAGTGCCAGACGAGCTTCATGCAGGGCACCGTCGGCATGTGGATCGACGGCCTCGGCTTCGCCAAGCCGCTCGAGGACAGCGCCACCTCGAAGGTCGCGGGCAAGGTCGGCTACGGCATCTTCCCGGCGGGGCCGACGGCCCGCCATTCGCCGCTCTTCGGCTCGGGCCTCGGCGTCTCCGCCTTCAGCCCGAGGAAGGAGGCGGCCTTCCTCTATTGCGCCTGGGCGACCAACAAGGTGAACCAGATCCGCATGCTGCAGTCCGGCGCCGGCGCACCCTGCCGCAACTCGGCCATCTTCGACCCCGAGGTGCTGGCGAGCCTCGCCTTCCCCGAGCAGTGGGCCGAGACGCTGGTCGAGTCGGCGCGCATCGCCCGGCCCGGCCTGCCGGTCATCATCCCGGTCTCCGAGTTCCGCGACATCTACGGCGTGGCGCTGTCCAACATGATCTCCGGCGCCGACCCGGCCGACGAGCTCGCCCGGGCGACCGAGCAGTTCAGGCCGGTCCTCGAGAAGAGCGAGCGCGCTTGAGGCACGGGGGCGGCGGGAAGGGATGAGCGTCGAGGCGCCGGCCGGGATTGCCCTCGGGAGATCGGGCAATCCCGCGGTGCGGCGCTGGCAGTATCTCCTCTTCGCCGCCCCGGCGCTCGTCGCCGTCTTCCTGGTGATCGTCTTCCCCTGGGCGTTCACCGTCTTCATGTCGATGCACGACTGGGGCGTGGTCGGCAGCCGCACCTACGTCGGCGCCGACAACTTCCTGCGCCTGCTCTCCGACAGCCGCTTCATCGAATCGATCGGCCACACCCTCTACTTCACCGCCCTGGCGATCGTGCTGCCGGTCGTCCTCGGCGTCTTCGCCGCCGTCGTCTTCCACCGCAGCTTCCCGATGCGCGGCGTGCTCCGCGCCATCTTCATCATGCCGATGATGGCGACACCCGTGGCCATCGCCCTCGTGTGGACCATGATGTTCCACCCGCAGCTCGGCGTGCTCAACTACCTCCTCACCTCGGTCGGCCTGCCACCCTCCCTTTGGGTCTACTCGCCGACCACGGTCATCCCGGCCCTCGTCCTGGTCGAGGTCTGGCACTGGACGCCGCTCGTCATGCTCATCGTCCTCGGCGGGCTCGCCTCGCTGCCGACCGAGCCTTACGAATCGGCGCTGATCGACGGCGCCTCGGCCTGGCAGATGTTCCGCCACATCACTTTGCCGCTGGTCATGCCCTTCATCATGGTGGCGGTGATCATCCGCGCCATCGACGCGCTCAAGACCTTCGACACCATCTTCGTCATCACCCAGGGCGGGCCGGGCACGGCCAGCGAGACGATCAACATCTTCCTCTATCTCCAGGCCTTCGCCTTCTACGATATCGGCTACGCCTCGGCGGTGGTCGTCGTCTTCTTCGTCATCATCGTCGTCTTCTCGCTGATCCTGCTCTGGGC
>ERZ795053.5855-NODE-5855-length-12508-cov-10.702080_pt1 | contig 12508 bp, 9 predicted proteins | sample MGYA00375137_ERZ795053 | MGnify/ENA primary metagenome ERZ795053 (study PRJEB30182, sample SAMN05720284) | activated sludge metagenome | isolation source: Anaerobic digester | place: Hong Kong | collected 2014-12-17 ... | reverse complement strand
TGTGGTCATCATCGCCATCCTCACGCTGCTGGGCCCGCAGGTAGGGTTTGTGTTTTTCAAGGTGCAGTGTCCGTTGGCCGGTGGGACTGTTGTGCAATATGGACAAACAGAGTTTTTTGATTGTTTGTTAGACCCTAATGGTTCAAACGATGTTCCAAACCGGATATTAAATTTCAATCTAGAAACCGGTCAAGCCATAGATTTTCGTTAGGAAGAAATAGAACGTAATTACGCTCTCAAAACATTCATCTGATTCAACCTCCGGGTAATCTTAAATTGCCCGGAGGTTTTTTGTTTATTTGGGTGCCCGTTTTGTTGGTTGGCGAACGGCCGCGAACGGCAAACAGCCACGGCGAGGACGCACCCTATCAGGTCCGTACCTACCCCATGGGCTCATTGGAACGTCTGCGGCCCGAGTTCTTGGGCAAGCCCTATGAGGATTCCTTCAGGGCCGCGGATGTAGCAGAGCCGATACACGTCTTCGTACTGCACCACTTCGTCGACAAGCTCCGCGCCAAGCTTGTAGAGCCGAGCCAGCGTATCGTCTAGATCCTCCACGGTGAACATGACCCGCAGATAGCCCAGCGCGTTAACCGGTGCGCGGCGATGGTCGGAGGCAATAGGCGGCGCCGCGAACCGCGAAAGCTCGAGTCTGCTGTGGCCGTCCGGGGTGATCATCATGGCCACCTCGCAGCGCATGCCCCGCAAGCCGGTGACACCTTCGGCCCATTCGCCCTCAATTGTGGCTCGCCCCTCCAGGGCAAGACCTAACTCTGTGAAGAAGGCGACGACGGCCTCCATATCCTCGACCACAATGCCGATGTTGTCCATGCGTTTAACTGTCACGATATCTCCCTGGCATCTACCCCTCCCGATAAGCCATACTACGACATCAAACGGCCGTTTCCCACCCCATTCCGCACGCCGCACTCCACACGCGCCACTCCCGCCAACTGTTCCGCCTGCGCCTGTGTTGGCGCGCAGATACAGCCGCCACACCTAGATCGTCGCACCGCCGCCGGATCCCGGCCCACCTCAGCGCAGGCCCGATCAAATTCTGCCACCAATTGGCGATATTGATGAAACCCAATCGATGATACATTCCACCCGCCGGCATAGCTTGCTGTCAGGCGCAGCATCTTTGGGCCGAACGCACCGACGATAATAGGTGGGAGGGGGTCTGATTTTGGCTCACAGTAAGCCTCGGTCACGCGGTAATATGTAATACGTTATTGGACCTGTTTCATCGTACCTTCTGGATGTCCTGCTGCCCCGCACTCGCTGATGAACTTTAAGAAAATAAATCGGCAATCCACACTTGTCATGCTGAGGTCCTCCGAAGCATCCCTTTCACCTGAAATGACCAGGGTGGTAGGGATTCCTCGCTCCGAAGACTCCGCCCGGAATGACAGTTGGCTTATTACCGAAATAAATTTTTACCCTTCATTAGCGGGCGACGGCGATCTCTACACAACGGGTGATAGTTGATTCTTGTCTGTGCCCAGACTACATCAGCCATGACTTGAATCAACCCGCGTTCTCACCGCCCAAGCCCGCGCCTTGAGCGTTATCGAACCATCTTCCGCAGCAGTAAGTTGGTGTTGTAGCTTTTCCCGTAAGCGTTCCCTTGTGCGCGGATCGAGGCTGGCGCAGTAACCTGGCGCGGGCCCCGCTCCCAGGGTAAATGGCTGCCAATAGTCTTCGAAGTCGCGGAAGACTGCGTTTATTTCAATTTGTGTGATTTCAATTTCCCTTAGCCCGGCGTTCTGGGCAATCTCCGTCAGACCTTCGGGCGTGCAAAATGGAAACCGTACATCTTCCGCAAGATCCACAGCGCTGGGATCAAGGAAAATGGCAGCTTGCCAAAACTTTCGCATGAACTCGACGCCCCCACCTGGATAGTCCCACACGTAGAAGGCGATGATTCCCCCCTGGCGACAGACCCGGCGCATCTCCAACAGGGCCTTGTAACGGTCAGGAATAAAATTTAAGACCAATGCTGAGACAATCACGTCGTGACTCGAAGCTTCAAATGGTAGATCTTGCGCATCTGCAACATGAAAATGAACACGAGGGTCTTTTTCCTGTTGCATGGCGAGATTGATAAACCCTTCAGAGGGGTCAACACAAACCTGACTTCGAGGTTGGCATCGAGCGAGTATTTCCCTTGACAAGGCGCCTGTGCCACAGCCCACTTCTAACCAATCACGCCCTGGCTGAACCCCTAGCCAATCGAGAAATCGGGGCGCCAGTTGTCGACTCCAGCGGCCCATATACCTGTCGTAGCTTTCCCCGGTACGCCAGGCATCATGTCGGGAATTTGTGCTCATCGTCCCTTGCCTCCGTTAATCCATTTCGCATTCGCCCAGGAACTCATCGCCTAAGACCCTGATAAGCTGCGCTAACCGGTCACGGCCGTTTCCCCCTCATTTGTGTGCGTTTCATTGGTGGGCAGACGGCCGTTTCCGCCAGCGTGTATCCCGTATCAAAAATACGGGGTGCAAACTCGACTAATTTTCCTGCCGGGCCGTCTAACGGATTGGGTTTGAGTGGTGAGCGTGGTCCGTTCGTCTCAAAACGCTTGTCAGGTGGACACCGAGCCCCGGCCCAACACGCGCATCAGTTCAGCCCTCTCACAGTCAGTTCCGTTGAAGAACATGCGGACACCTTCGCAGTAGTCGCACGCCCGCCCCCATGAGGAAAAGCTTTCGCTCGGCATACACCCAACGACACTTGCCTCGACGATGCCTCCATGGGAGATCACCAGGGCTCTCCCATGATCGGGCAAACGCGCTGCAATCTCCCGATGGAGCTGCGCCAGCTTCTGTCCAAACATGGCCACCACGCCGTGTGGGTTACTCTTCATGACTTCCGAGAAACGGGCGAACCCCTCATCCCATTGAACCACTGCCTCAAATCCGTCCGGTAGTGAGCAAAGCTCCTCCAATTGCTCATCAACCGCAAATCCCATGGCAATGGCCGTCTCAAACGCACGCGGGAGAGTGCTAGTAACAACGAGGTCAAAACGTCCCAAGTCAGCGCCAACTGATCGTGCAAGGTCGACACCTGCTTGCGATAAGTGCTGATCCGGCTTATTCCGCATCGAATGGCGCCGATGTTCAATGACGCGCACTTTGCCTCATCCTCCTCATTTTTGGTTTACCTGACGCCTCGATAAGCCGCACCAACCGGCCACGGCCGTTTCCCTTCCCGTTCATGCGCCGGCTTCATCGTTTGTTAGACGGCCGTTTCCTCCAGTGCAAGACCCGTAACAGTAATACGGGTCATAAACTCGAGTAATTTTCGTTCCGGGCCGTCTAACGCCTGCGTAACCCGTTTGCGAGAAAAACTATCCCCTATGCCGGTGGCTGGCCTTCAATAACTATGGCCTATGCGGGCGAATAACGCTGATCTCGCAAATCGGGTTGACGCGATGTTATGCGGATAGTTAAACCCTATACATTAATTACGTGTTGACCTTACATAGAAATATACCATCAAAAGGAGCATGATTATAGGGATATACCACCATGACGCTTGCCATGAAGTTTGAGGCGGGGTGATGTGACTGGTGGGAGTTGATTTTTGTACAGGTGTTTCTGTAGGAACGCTTTTTGTTATTTCAACGGGAGTAGGTGTACTAGTTGCCGTTGGAGAGGGTTTTGGAGTTGGAGTTTTTGTTGGAACAGATGTAGGAGCAATAGTAGGTGGAACCGTTGGTGTTGCAACCCATCCCAAAGAGAAGTTTGTTCTGTAATCAATCCAGATTGCTGCATTATCTAATCGTTTGTTAAGTGGATCGAGTTCTCTCGCCGTTTCTATGGCGTTCAGAATCCGTTGCCCGTTTGTGCTTGATAAATCGATATTATTTGGAAGCATTTGGCGAAACAAGATATGAGCCAAGCTGCTATGTAAATCAGCCGATTCTGGATGATATAGTAAAGCGTTTTCAACAATTTCAAGGCTCCTATCTGCAAAATGTTCTCGAACAATAAATCCATGTTTTTCAGATGCCAATTCTAAGTATAAATCAGCCAAAATTAGCGTGCTGAGAATATCACTGGGATCGGATGCCAGGTAGCTTTCGTAAGTCAGGATAGTTTGCCATACTGTAGGATAAAGAATGCCAAGTTGAAAATTATCATCAGTTGTTGGCTCTAGGTTGTCCCAATGCCAACGAATTTCTTTTCCTTGTATAAGCCCTCCTGCGGGCTGAGTATATCGATCAAAAAAAGATTGTTCCACTTCAAATGGTAGCCGGACAATCATATCAACAGAATTTATTACATCGTACCAACCTGCACCTGTTTCAAAGATGTAGCCAATTTGTGCAAACGGATAGTAAATACTGGGTCTTGCGATATAGTTCACATTGATTCCGACTGTTTCCTTTGAGGGAAAGGCAACATCAAATGCAGCCCACGAAATGTCGGGATCATCTGCTGAAAGAGGATTGGTTGACGTTATTATGGCAGTAGGTACGAATTCCCCATTTACCTGAACCGTGATGCTTTCAATTGTTGGATACCCGCCATAACCATTGTCATAACCACTTGGTTCGCTCATAGGAAAACGAACCAACATTATCTCCTCCTCATCCCCATGATTGTACATTTCAAAATATGCGTTGACGTGTACATAATTGCTTATATCGGGCGATAAGACCATAGGAATATCAATAATAACTTCTTCTGACACCATTTGAACAAATGTTTGTTGTGAGGGATTTAGATTCCCACCTGGGGGACTATCAGGTGGCGCGATATCTGCTACGAGGGTTTCGGTTTCTGCAAATATTAATATAATCACAAAGATAAGAATTGCAGTTAAAGTCTTGGTAAATGACATTTTTTTATATGGCATGTATGTTGGATGGAGCCGTATAACGCCAGCTTCACCTGCCGCGAGGGATGAGCCAATACCTTTGCCACTCACCAATGAGTTCCAAAAAAGACCGATCTCGCGGTCAGGTGCAAGCATTGTTAGGTGGCTATCACCAAAAATGCCCGGAGCACTGAGAAGAATGCTCCGGGCAAAAAATTCTTGAGGGAATTACTATTGTTGATTTAATGGGCTTTCTACAGGTTCTATGCGAATTTGACCATTTGTTCCCGTTGCTGTGTTTAATGCCTGCGTTCCACCACAGTGAGTAATTAGACTTACTTTGTCTACACGCATAGTGGACGCTGTTGTATCTCCATCGTTAATGCTACTATAACTTGGACTCACTGAACGAGTAGAAAAAGCTCCTACATTATTGATTGGGATGGTTACTTTAAGCCAAATATTGTTTGTATAGTTTGTGGATGTATGATCAACTACAACATCACTCCTTAAGCTAACACCAGTTTCAGCATTTTTCAAAGCAAATATGAAACGATCACCAATATCTGTTCCATAACTATAAGGACCTTCCAGCCTAATATATTGCACCCATTCCATTGAGGTAACACCGCCCGGAATCCGCACACTTTGTAATATTTCTTCATCTACGATGCGAGCAAAGAATACCAGATCGCCGAAAAAGGCACTGTGATAACCCTCATAGGCATAAAACGAGTCGTTATCGACAATATGGTAATAATAGGTACTGGGTGGATCAAAATAGGTTGTAACCTCAAACCACGGCGCGGGGCGATCAACAGGAAATTCAAAGCCTGGATTATATTGAATTAGGTTCTGACCCTCTGTACATGATTCATCTGAGAGTATAGCTGGTAAGTAAACACGGTACGGTTTAGGTGGGTCTGGGATACGATCATCAAGAAATTGGATCGGATCGAGGTAGCCAAAAGTATCTGGCAATTCAGGATAGGTGTACCCTACCCCAGGAACATAATTGGTGTTACAGGCGGGAAAGTTGGGAAAGATGTGGCCGCCGTCTTCAAAAGTACGAATTTCAAAGTGCAAATGAGAGTCGTCTTGCCCATATGGGTGAACATCAGGAAATCTTCCTGTGTAAGTCTGGTCGTAAACATAACCAATTATCTGCCCTTTAGAAACTGTCTGATTGTTACTAACCGTAGGATTTGCCAAATGCCAATACACAGACCAAACGCCAGCCGTTTGATGCCTTATTACAACAGAAATATTGTCGGTGCCGCTATCAATGTAATCAACGACACCGTTGGCAACAGCCCTAACTGGTGTCCCTGCCGTATTACCATCTGTGCGATATAGGTCAACACCTGCATGGTAAAGGCGATGCCAACCTATATCAAAGCAGGTAATGTGATTTGCACTTGGATGCACCAAGTCCAAGTTCTTGACCGCATAATCTGTGTTTTCAAGTGTTGTGCCATATTTTCCATTTATCAGTACTCTGAATTGACCATCTAACGGCCATGTCCATTGAGATGATTGCAGATTTGGAGTTGCCTGTACTTGTTTGGTAGAGATTGAAATGCTCAAAAAAAGCGCTGTTACAAGTAGCAACAGCGAAAGAAGGTAAGTTTTGTTTCTATTTTGCACGATGTTTCTCCCCTGCGGTATTACGAGATTATTTTGTTTCGGGTGGCAATAGTTCAATTGTATTCAAGATACCGTCTAGTATCTCCAGAGTTTGTTTACAGGGAGGATCGTGTGGTGGTACAGGACTATCCGCACTTATGTAAACTCGAACCACACGATCCCCATTTGGAATAAAGATGTCAGGCTTGTTGAAAGTTACTCCATTTTCAACTCTTAATCCTTGCGTACCAGCAACATTTATGATGCTTTGGCTTGTTTGGAAATCTTGTAACGAATTATCATGAGGAGGAGATGTCTGGAGTTTGAATTCTTGCTCAACAAATTGTGTAATTGGCAAATTTTCTGGATTCTGCATCATACTGATAACTACCCTATTTGATCCCCAACACTGTTGATCGTAACAGGATGGTTTCAGATAAATAGACGCAGATCGATAATTTTCATCTGCACTTGGTGACTCTCGAAGTTCTGACTCAGCGGGATACTGTAAAGAATATCCTGCAATTTTATCTGAGTAAATTTCCCATTTGCCTAATCCAGAGCATGATTCTTGGTTTATAGATTCATTTGATGTTACCGGTGCGGGATATGGGTCTTGTGACGAAATATCTGAATTTGTTTGTGGTCCGGGATAACCACTAGGTTGAGTTTGGCCTGCAACTGATTGCAGGAATGTTCCTTGCTTTAAACTGAACGCAAATAGAGCAATTAAACCAATTAGAACCAGTAACATGAGAAGGTTACTTGTCTTGTTTAATATGTTTTTCATTTTGAACTCCCTTGTTATGTTTATCTTTTGTGTGAATTATGTAAATATCTACCTTGATGGTATTTTCTCGATACTGTCTCTGCCTGTCCTTCCATCGTATTATAACATGCGGTTGGCCACCTAACGCCCCGATAAGCCGCGCCAACCGGCCACGGCCGTTTCCCTTCCCATTCCTGCGTCGGCTTCATCGCTTGTTAGACGGCCGTTTCCTCCAGTTCAAGACCCGTAACAGTAATACGGGTCATAAACTCGAGTACTTTTCCTGCCGGGCCGTCTAACGTCCCGATAAGCCGCGCCAACCGGCCACGGCCGTTTCCCTTCCCATTCCTGCGTCGGCTTCATCGCTTGTTAGACGGCCGTTTCCTCCAGTTCAAGACCCGTAACAGTAATACGGGGTGCAAACTCGACTACTTTTCCTGCCGGGCCGTCTAACGCTTGCTTGAGCGGCGGGCGGATTGAGAGACTATTTTCGGATTCACCAGAACCTTGAAAAGCCCCGATCTCGCCCGTCCGCTCCAAGCGTTGTTAGGCCGTCTTTTCTACCTGTTGACTAATCCTCAAAGCCCAACACCGTCACAGTTCCTTCATTCGTGTTAGAGATATACACCCTGCCATTTGCCGGATTGACAGCGATGCCATAGGGATACAATCCCGTCTCTAATGTAGCAGTGACTTCTGTGCCGTGAATAACCGCCACCGTGTTAAACCAAAAATCAGCCACATACACATTGCCCGACATTGGGTCTATCGCCATTTTCAAACTACTTCCTCCTACCGGAATCCTGGCAATCTCATTTCTTCCACGAACAACAACTATCTCGGTTTGCTCACCCCAATTGACCAGATATACGTCGCCTGTTTCAGGATGCACACGTAAATTTCTGATGGAATCATTTCCTTCCACCACTTCGGTTACAGTCAATAATTTGCCTTGTTTGAAGTGATAAAGTTGGTGACCACCGTCACTAGCAAAAACCTCTCCTGTTTTAGGGTTAACATCCATTGTGTACATAGGCAAAAGTGTTTCCAGACGCGCTACTTCGTCCAAGCCCTTGAAAATAACAATAACCCCTTTTTCAGGATGTCCAATTGGAGAATCATCTGTCAGTTGTGAGCCAGCCACATAAACATAACCATCAACTGGATCAGCAGCAACATGCCATGCTGCAATCCCTTCCAGAAGGATAGTTCCGACCACTTCCGGCCCGTCAAGAACCGTAACGTGCCCTTCAATCACAGCCTCTCCGCCAAGGGGCGATCCCGTGCGATAAGGTCCTACAACATAAGCCCAACCACTATTCGGTTCAACCGCAACTTCTTGCGGATATCTACCAGCCGCCTCTACAATGGCAACCACTTCTGTGTTTTGAATGATAGCAACAGTATCATCGGCTCGATTAACGACATACACCCAATTGTGTTCTTCGTCCACAGCCAGATCATTTGGTTCTACAAATAGGTCTGTGCCAGTTTCCAATAAGGCCACTTGTTCCAAATCTTTCAAGACACCTACTCGATTACCTTTATTTATAATGTACACATATCCAGTACGAGAATTGATGGCAATGTCCTCTGCTGCCCCAATTTCTACCGAGATAGTGGTTATTACCACCGGAATTTGTGTTTCTTCTTGTACACAAGCCACTAGAAATAATGCCATCCACAGGCACATTACCAGCCAATGGGTTTTGTTTGATAATTTTCGCATCAATTACTCCTATGGCTTGAGAGCTGTGGGAAGGAAAACTTGCTGGCAATCATTCGGGTAGGCGAGAAAGGCGCACTGTACTGGTTTAGGTGTCACTTTGTCCGAGCGATACAACCCAAACAGCCAAGTCACATCTCCTTGGGTAGCGTTCATTTCCCCAAGCGGCACATAAGTCCGACTAGTTGCTGTCTGTCCTTGTGTACAGGGATCACCAATACCAATATCCATGTATTGATACCAAACCACCTTCTCTACAGCCAGTGTTGCCTGGTTCCACAAGGTTACTTCGTTAAACAGCGTGTTAAACATTGGTTTCAGATAAGCCGCTTGCTCTGTTTCGGTCACGAGAACGGGATCATGGCATACGGGACGATTTGGCAAGCCTTTAGAACTGTTCCAACCCACTTCCGTAATCCAAACGTGTTTGTTTCCCTGAGATTGAGAAGACATTGTTCTCATAAACTTGTCAACAATCGTAGTTTCGCCAGGCAACAAATTGGCATACATGTAGATTTCAGGATTTGGTCCATATGTGTCATTGGCGTACGGATGTACGGCAAAGTAATCAAACTGTCTGATACCAGCAGCAAGGCTGTACACCTGGGCAAAATAATCATTGGAATCACCCCATGCGCTGGCAAGACCTCCAAACAAGACTTGTGCTTGTGAGTTGGCTTGTTTAATTGATTGATGTGTTTCATCAAGGAGTTGTGCATAGAGATCAGGCCGCACAAAAGCTCCACCCAGTTCAGCCGCTAAATTGGACTCATTCCACACTTCCCAATAGGTGATACGTCCTTCGTAGTAATCAACGATAAATTCCGCTTGATCAGCAAAGTTCTGCCGGTAAGCCTCTGCTGTCGCATCGTTGTTGTAATCCTGGCGCAGGAGTGTTTCATGATTAACCAACCCCTGTACGCTGATACCGTTGGCGCACAGGGTATCTACCATGCGATCATATCCTTGCCAGTCAATACTGCCATTGCGATGAATAAAGCCCAATCCACCCCAGCAGCTTTTAACGCATCTACTGCCAGCGTATCCCCTGGCCTGATCATGGGCACTTCGCCGTTGGCGGTTGGATCGTAAGGCGGCAAAACAATACCTTTATCGCCAGGATCAAAATTGCCGCAAACGGAAGCAGGCGTGTTGTATCGCCATACCTGTAAATCATCGATCCAGGCTCCTTCGCCAAACGCGCCATTGTTGTCACTCTCAAAAACCCAGGCTACCCAAACACTGTTGTTTCCAGCTACGCCCTGAATGTGTTCCCGTTTTACAATCTAACTAGAAGTTGAGCCAACTGAAGCAGACCCTTGAAAGGATGTGCCATCAGTGGAGATGCCAAAGAAAAAGGAATCGCCGATGATGTCTGGGATTTCGTGCCAGTAGCTGTATTGCACAATGAACTTGTCCGCCTGGCTTAAGTCAAACGGACCGCAGACCAGCCAGCTATCCAGATTGTCAGGATAAGAAAATCCATTGGGTTCGATACCATCTGCACCGCCTTTCGCTGGCCAGCCTGCTTTTGAGCCGGTTAACGGCCGATCATTATCAGCACCCCAATACCGTTCATAACCATCACTGCTGTTATCATCAAAAACAACGCAGCCGGACTGCAGGAAAGCGCCCTCAAATCCTTCATCGAAGAGTATTTCCCAATTGTCTACCAGGTCCGAATTTGCCGACTGCTCTTTTGGCATTGTTGGCGATGCCGATGGCAATGGCCCATGATAAGTCAAGCTCTTCGCAGTCACAGTGATGCCGGAAATCTCTTCTTCCCCCGGTGAAATGAGTTGGTAATCGGGAAACTGGTTCTCTTGTACGGTAAGAGCGGTTGTCATATTTACCATACCGGAATCACCGGGATTAGGCGTTGGGCTTGGTGTTGGTGTAGGCAAAGGAATAGGCGTTGCACAAGGGTCTATTGCTTTTTGTGTATTGGACGTGGGGTCAATCGGTGGAACGCATTCATCGCCTGTAACGCCAAATGTTTGATCAGGTGCAGGATAGGCAGAAATGCCTGTATCGTTTGCATTTGGGCCAGGATAACCATTGGTCGTATTAGATGTAGATGTACTATTGGGACCGGGATAGGCAAAAAGAGTGTCCTCACTCATTCCGGCAAAGGCGTAAATTGTAAGAATGATGAGCAAGCTGAGAGCAGCCACAAAAATTGTGCTTTGGTGATCGTTTGATTTCATTGTATTTCTCCTTGAATATGTGGCACGCACGACTGCGGCCTAACGTCCCGATAAGCCGCGCCAACCGGCCACGGCCGTTTCCCTTCCCATTCCTGCGTCGGCTTCATCGCTTGTTAGACGGCCGTTTCCTCCAGTTCAAGACCCGTAACAGTAATACGGGTCATAAACTCGAGTACTTTTCCTGCCGGGCCGTCTAACGCCACCATCAGCCGCGCTGGCGCGGGTCACCAGAACCTGTACCATTCACCAAAACGTAAGCCGTCCGAGGCATCGCGCCAGCGTCGGCTGCATGGCGTGTTAGCCAACAAGCATCGGAAAGTCGATAATATCATCTAATTCACCTCAAGAGGCGTGAATGAGTCCTTTACAATCCCCCAAACAAATTCAACATCATGATACTCTGGTGTTAACAAGACTAAACCATAGAGATTATCCTCATTCTCTAGCAACAAGATTTCACCAAGTCCTTCTTGTACTGGAGCATCTTTGGCCACGTAGTTGAATTGAATTGTGTAGGTGTACTCATCTCCAGATTCTAGCCTTTCTAAACTGTCATAAGAAGTGACCAAACTCCATTCTACAAGGAATTGATCCAAAAAGAGTTGAGTTGAGGTAATCCAGTCGGTTGTATTCAGCGGATATTCCTGTTCGGTAAAACCAGCCATGATCAGGTGAAAACCATCCGTAAAGAATACGGCATCGTCAAATTCGATCATCTGAGTGTCACGACTGGCCATATCAAGCTTAAACTTACCAGAAGGGTGTGTATAGGTTTCAAAGCCAAATTTCTCCAAATCGGGCGTTTCAGTGGGTAACACTGTGGAAGTTGGCGTAAAAGTTGATGTAGGAACAGGTGTAAGGGTTGGGGTTGTCGTTGACGCAGGACTGGGTGTAGATGATGGGGAAGTAGTAGGTGTACTTGTTGGGATCGAAGTGGCAGTTAATGCTGGTGTGAATGTTTCCGTGATTTCGATCTGAACTACATTTTCGGATGACAGCTTACTTGTAGCATCTGAGTTGCAAGCACTTCCTAAAAAAATTATGAGAGATGAAAACAGTGTTACAAGAGATAGTCGTTTGAGCATTGATACTTCTCCGGTTGGCTAACGCCCCGATAAGCCGCGCCAACCGGCCACGGCCGTTTCCACCCCATTCATGCGCCGGCTTCATTGTTTGTTAGACGGCCGTTTCCTCCAGCGCAAGACCCGTAACAGTAATACGGGTCATAAACTCGAGTAATTTTCGTTCCGGGCCGTCTAACGCCCCGATAAGCCGCGCCAACCGGCCACGGCCGTTTCCACCCCATTCATGCGCCGGCTTCATTGTTTGTTAGACGGCCGTTTCCTCCAGCGCAAG
>ERZ795053.5854-NODE-5854-length-12510-cov-4.919229_pt1 | contig 12510 bp, 6 predicted proteins | sample MGYA00375137_ERZ795053 | MGnify/ENA primary metagenome ERZ795053 (study PRJEB30182, sample SAMN05720284) | activated sludge metagenome | isolation source: Anaerobic digester | place: Hong Kong | collected 2014-12-17 ... | reverse complement strand
TGCCGGAAGATCCCAGATCAAAGAAATCAAAAAGCCTGATGTCAACAGCATCACAGGTCTTTCTCCAACAATTGCCATCGAACAGAAATCCGTTGGAAAAAATCCCCGATCAACGGTAGGAACTCTAACCAACATCTACGATTTCATGCGTATTTTATTTTCAAAGATAGGCACATTCCATTGCCCCATCAGTTTTGAAAAAGTAATGCCGATGAGCGACGAAAGCATTTTAAGAGAAATTCTCATAAATGAAAAAAATGCAAAAATCCAAATACTTGCTCCCGTTGTTCAAAATAAGAAAGGACATTTCAAAGAACTTTTAGAACAACTACTCAAAAAAGGTTTTCTTCGTGTTCGGATCGATGATGAATTTAAGGATTTATCAGAAAAAATTTCATTAAATCCTAGCAAGCATCATCGTATCGATCTTGTTATCGATCGTCTGATTGTAAATGAAAATAATCATACAAGACTGCAAGAATCTATTTTTCAAGCTCTTGAAGAAGGCGAAGGCGTTTTTTCCATCTATAATAATGATACCCGAGAAGAAAAAACTTTTTCAAAACATGCCTATAGTCCAAAATCCAAAAAGTTCTACCCCCCTTTAGACCCTCAGGATTTTTCTTTCAATCACCCATCTGGAATGTGTGAAACTTGCGCAGGCCTTGGCGAGGTATTCGAATTCGATATAGAAAAAATCGTAGATCCAGATTTAAGTATTTCCGAAGACTGCTTTAATGTAGGGCCACATTATAAAACCATACGCTATAGCAATATCTATAAAAACCTTGCAAAACAATACGATTTTTCCGTAACAACTGCATGGAAAAATCTTTCTAAAAAAGCGAAACAAATCATCTTATACGGAACAAAAGAAAAATGGACTCCGATGCTGTTTTTCCATCCGATAAAAAAAACAACATGGCAAGAATTCGTGCATTGGAAAGGAGTTCTAAACGAAGCCAAAGAAAGACTCAAAGAATCAAAATCCGAAATCTACCGCAATAAAATTCAATCCTTGATGCATCATTCTACCTGCCACAGTTGCCATGGCAGTAAGATCAAACCTTATCCTGCTGCTGCTACTCTTTACGGAAAGACTATTCATGAATTAGCTTCAATGCCTATTAAAAATCTTTTGGAATTTTTCCAAAAGATAACCCTCACCGATTATGAAAAAATTATCGCAGAAGATCTTTTCAAAGAAATCATTCAACGGTTGCAATACTTAATTGGTGTAGGGCTACATTATCTAACTTTATCACGAACAGCCCCTTCTCTTTCAGGAGGAGAATCTCAAAGAATCCGTTTGGCAAGCCTCATAGGAAGTGGTCTTAAAGGAACTACCTATATTCTAGACGAACCATCCATCGGCCTGCATCCTGAGGACCATGATAAATTACTTCAAACGATTCTCAAACTAAAAAAGGACAACAATACCATTATCTTAGTTGAGCATGATCCTAAAACCATGATGCATGCCGATACAATTGTTGATTTCGGACCTCTTGCTGGAAAATTTGGTGGAGAAATTATTTATCAAGGCAATCTAAAAAACCTTTTAGTCGATGAAAAATCGTTAACAGGAAAATACCTCAGCAATAGAAAAAGAATTGAAATTCCGAAACCAAGACCTTCTGCAAAAGATTTTCTCATATTAAAAAAAGCCTCTACCAACAATTTAAAAAACGTGGATTTAAAAATTCCTTTAAATCGATTTATTTGCATCACAGGAGTTTCAGGATCGGGAAAATCCTCCTTAATTTCTCAAACCCTCTATCCAGCTCTTTCAAACAAACTGCATCGCTCTTCTTTAAAGACAGGTCCCTTTGATTCAATTAATGGAATTGAAAAAATCGATAAGGTGATTTTTGTCGATCAGTCCCCTATCGGAAGATCCAACAGATCCAATCCAGCTACCTATACCAAGGTACTGGATGATATCAGACAATTTTTTACTTCTCTTAAAGAAAGTAAAATGAAAGGGCTAACCCCAGGACATTTCAGCTTCAACGTCAAAGAGGGCTCCTGTCCTTATTGCAAAGGAATGGGACAAATTAAAATCGATATGGATTTCATGGAAGATGAATGGACGACTTGCCCCGAATGCAAAGGAAAAAGGTTCTCTTCTGAAATTTTGCAAGTCAAATACAAGGATCAAAATATTTTAGATATCCTTGAAATGGATATCGATACCGCCTGTGATCTTTTCAAGCCGATTCCAAATATTTATAAAAAGCTCCATCTTTTGCAAAAAGTAGGCCTTGGCTATATTCATTTAGGCCAAGCTTCGACAACTCTTTCAGGAGGAGAGGCGCAACGCATTAAACTTGCCAAAGAACTCAATCGTCCAGAAACCGGAAAGACCCTCTATATTTTTGATGAACCAACTACCGGTCTTCATTTTAAGGATATCGACCAGCTTTTAAACATCCTCTATGCTCTTGTTGATAAAGGAAACACCGTCCTTGTCATCGAACATAATAGTGATTTTATTAAAACTTGCGATTATGTCATCGAACTGGGACCCGAAGGTGGCGAAAACGGTGGAAAAATTATCGCAGAAGGCAATATGAAAAAGTTTTTAAAAGAAAACACAGCCACTGCAAAATTCTTAAAACAATCCTTTGCAATACCCACTCATATAAATGATCCAAAACCACTGGAATCCTTTGATAAAAGCTCAATTACAATTGAAAAAGCTGCTCAAAACAACTTGAAAAATATCTCTTTATCGATTCCTCATAATCAGCTCACAGTACTAACAGGACCATCTGGCTCTGGGAAAAGCTCACTTGCTTTTGAAACAATCTATGCCGAAGCCATACGAAGATATTTGGATGCCATGCCCGCATCATTTAGACAAATGATGAATCAAATGACCAAACCCAAAGTAGAGAAGATTCTTGGGCTGACTCCAGCTGTTTCCGTAGAACAGAAACACCATAAGGCAAGTCCTAGATCCACAATAGGAACAATTACGGAAATCTACGATCACCTGCGTATTTTATTTACTCATGCAGGAATTGCCTACTGCCCCGACACTCATGAAAAAATCACCACGATTTCCCCTGAATTTATCGCTAATAAAATCATCGAAGAGCATCCAAATGCCAAAATGCAAGTACTTGCCCCGCAATTGCTCAAATACAAACAGTCTTTTCAGGATCTAATCGACCATATCAAACAATCAGGCTATATCAAACTTCGTCTAAACAATCATTATTATGACTTAGACGAACCCATTGCCTTCAATCCGAAAGAACAAAATGAAATACTTATTGTCGTAGATCGTTTGATCATCAGAAAAGAAAATAAAAACAGAATCTTAGAAGCGATTGAAAAAGCTGCAGAGCTAGGCGAACAAACTCTTTTCATAGCACTTGAAAAAGAAGACTTATATTTCAACTTATCGCATGCATCAGAGATTTCAGGAAAATCCTATCCTCCAATTACAACAGCTACTTTTTCCTTTAACTCAGAACAAGGGATGTGCCTAGAATGTCAAGGGATTGGAACGGTTTATACCAATTCTTTAATCGACAATCCAAAGTTTCTTACGCTCAACCTAAAAGATCTTTATTATTTGTTTATCGATGGCAATAAAGCTTCCTATGATCTATTCAAATCCTATTTCAAAAAATGCAAAATCGACCTCAAAACCCCTCTGGAAAATTTATCTAAAACTGAACTAGATCTTATCTTTAATGGTGCTTCAGCAATCGAATATCAAAAAGACAATATCTCATTTAAATGGGGAGGGATCACCCCTCTTTTATCCTATGCCGCTAAACATGCGAAATCTTGGTTTCGGCAACCTTTGATGCATCTACTCAAACAAAAAACATGTCCAGTATGCCATGGCAATCGCCTCAATCCCCTAGCTTCAAATGTCAAAGTTGAGAATAAGACGCTTCCAGAAATTTGCTCCATGCCGATTTTCAAACTAAAAAACTGGATAGAATCTTTGAATCTTAAGCAAACAATTGTAAAAGATTCACTGCATCAAATTCTTAAAAAACTGGAATTTCTCATTGAAATTGGATTACATTATATTTGCTTGAATCGTTCCGCTCCAACATTAAGTACAGGAGAGCTTCAAAGGATTTTTATCGCCAAACAGCTCGGTTCCACACTAACACACTGCACCTACATCATCGATGAACCGACAGTAGGACTTCATCCCCATAATACAAGATTGCTTCTCAAGGCTTTGGAAAAACTTCTTTCCCATAACAATACTTTAGTTCTTGTGGAACATGATTTTAAAATAATTGAGCGTGCCGATCAAATTTTTGATTTCGGCCCAAAAGCCGGCAAATTTGGTGGAGAAATACTCGCTCACGGCACTCTTGAAGAAATCAAAAACAATCCAAACTCTTTAACAGGACAATATCTTTCAAAACAAAAAAAGGTCTTCTGTCCCGCTAAAAAAAGAAAATCAAAAGAATTTATCACCATCCAAAATGCTCATTTACACAACCTCAAAAATATTGACGTAGAGATTCCAACCAATATGCTTGTAGGCATTTGCGGAGTATCTGGCGCCGGCAAATCCACTTTGATCAACGATCTGCTGACACCTGCTATAAAAAACAATCTTCTTAAAAGACATCCCGAAAATAATGTCACTTATCAAAACACCTATTTTAAAAATCTAGATCTCTTTAAAAATCTGATTTATCTCGATCAGAAAAATATCGGCCTTACCAATCGCGCTGATATTTCCACCTACTGCGAAATCATGACACATATCCGCTCTTTCTATACACAACTACCAGAAGCTAAAACGCAAGGGATCCAACCCAGATATTTCAGCTATAACCACATCAAAGGAATGTGTCCTCATTGCAAAGGAATTGGTTATAAAACAATCGACTTGCAGTTCCTTCCACCTGTAGAAGTTGTATGCGATCATTGCAAAGGCTACAGACTCAATGAAAAAGCGCTCAAAGTCAAATACAAAGGCAAGCATATCGGCCACCTTCTAAAAATGAGTATCTACGAGGCTTTAGAATTTTTCGAAGCAATTCCCAAGGTCAAAAAACGTCTCGAGAAACTAATTTCGGTTAATTTAGGATATCTATCTCTTGGCCAAGAAATTGCCAGCCTATCCGGTGGCGAAGCCCAGAGGCTTCGACTTGCCAAAGAGCTTATGAAACGCTCTTTAAAAAATACCCTTTATATCTTCGATGAACCATCCAAAGGCCAACATGTCGATGATCTTAATCTTTTAATGCCTCTTTTCCATGAAATCATCGATCGGGGTAATTCCATGATCCTTATCGATCATAGCATAGAAGTTCTTGCCAACTGCGATTATTTAGTCGAGTTAGGTCCTCAAGCCGGAGATGAAGGAGGAAAAATTATTGCAAAAGGACCTTTGGATTCCTTTATCCAATTCCAAGACTCGAATACTTCTTCCTATCTTCTTGAATATCTAAAAACAAATAATTACCTCTAAAATTCAAATTTTTATATTGCCGATATTCAAAAAAGATTTTATACCTAAAAAAAAGGAGCTCATCATGGTACCCGTTGCCTCACATAAAAAAGTACAAGCTGTATCATCCATCATTTTTCTAATCGGACTTGCCGTACTTGCTTTCTATAATTCCTGGTGGCCTGGCATCATGCTTGTCTTAGGGCTATCAATCGCCGCAAGACAAATTCTCAAAGGAAAAATCTACGATACTATCCTAACTCTTATCATCTTTGTTGGTGCTTTCATCATCTTTTTAAAAGGATACGAACAAAGATTTTTGCTTCCAGTCCTATTTACTTTAGGAGCTCTACATATTTTTATTCGTGAATTTCTTGCTTTCCAAGATAAAACAGAAATCGAGAAAGAAGAAGAAATAGAAGCGGATATTGAAGAGGAAGAAGATCAGACTAAAAAATAGCCTTTTCTTCTTTAAGTAAATCAAAAACATCCGGATATTTTTCGATTAGCGATGGAATTGGTGAAAATAATGGCTTTGGCAAAGCCTTTATATCAAACCACTGCCATCCAAGACATTTTTCAGGCTCCATTCTCGTTACAGTTCCTTCAAACTCATCTACACAAGCAAAGATTGTAATATAATGCTTGGAATCCTTTTCCATCATATTTTCAACCCATGGCCCCAATTTTATTGAAAGAGGTTTGATTCCAACTTCTTCTTGAAGTTCTCTTTCGACACAGGAAAAAACAGTTTCTCCAAACTCCAAATGTCCTCCTGGAAAGGCCCAAAGACCTTCTCCATGAGAACCTGTGCGTTTTCCTAAAAGAATATTACCCTCTTTACGAACAATGGCAGCAACACCCACGCGAACTTGTGATAAATTAGAAAAAGCCATATCTAAAAATAATCCTATAAAAAATTGATTCCCATAGCACTTTTCATTTCCTGCAAAGTACTGTGAGCTACTTCTCTTGCCACTTTAGAGCCTTCGACAATCATTTTTCGGATACTGCCTTTATCTTCTGAAAGCATCAAACGCTTTTCTCGGATCGGTTTAAATTTATTTTCCAATACATTTAGAAGATACTTTTTACAAACCATATCACCAAGACCACCGTTTTGATAATGATCCTTCATTTCCTGCAACTTCTCTTTATCCAAATCAAAAGCATCCAAATAAGTAAAGACAGGATTTCCTTCCACTTTTCCAGGATCTTCAACACGTAGATGATTTGGATCGGTATACATGCTTTTTACTTTTTTCATTAAAGTCTTTTCATCATCTTTCAAATAAATCGCATTATTCAAAGTCTTACTCATTTTAGCACTACCATCAATACCTGGAAGTCTTGCCACTTTCGAAGTATAGGCCGCAGGCTCTATCAAAATATCTTGATTGTAGGTTCTATTGAACTTTCTAACCAGTTCCACGGTCTGTTCGATCATCGGAAGCTGATCATCTCCGACTGGTACTAGATTCGCTTTAAAAGCTGTAATATCCGCCGCTTGTGAAACAGGATAAACCATAAATCCAGCTGGAACAGATTCGTTAAAGTTTTTCTGTTTAATTTCAGCTTTAACAGTTGGATTATGTTTCAAACGATTCCACGTCACTAAATTGAGATAATACATGGTAATTTCTGATAGTTCCGGCACCTGTGACTGCAAGAAGATCGTTGTTTTTTCAGGATCAATACCAACGGCTAAATAATCCAAAGCCACTTCAATAATATTTTCCTGAATAAGCTTTGGATTATCTGCATGGTCTGTCAAGGCTTGCATATCTGCAATCATCACATACTGCTTATATTCATCTTGGAGTTTGACTCGATTCTCTAATGACCCCACATAATGTCCCAAATGCAACGGTCCGGTAGGTCTATCGCCTGTTAAAATAATTTTCTTTGTCATAATCATCTCATTTTATCGTTCAAAACTAATATAATAACCCTAAAAAAATATGTCAGCAAATTTGCGCATTCTTATTGAAATCTATTCATTCGAACTGTTCTATTTTTTGCTTAGAAAAGTTAAATAATCTTTCACACCCAATATTACAATTTGATAAGGATGATTTTCTAAGATTAATTCCATCAGCTTCAAATCCGTCATATTAATAAGACCTTTACGAAAACTATCCAATAATTTTTCACGTAAAAGATCTACTAAATACAGATCTATTGGTAATTTAGAATCCATTTTTTTTAAACATATTATCGCTAGAAATAAATCATTTATTTGTAAAGCTAAATACACAAGACTTGGACTAGATAAAATTTCAGTAGCAAAAACAACCTCATAAAATCCTTCTATTTTTCCTAAACTTAAACCACGTTTAATTGAAAGATTCATTATTATCGCCAAATGACAATCAAAACCTTGTCTAGTTGCAAAACTATTTAAAGGAAATTCAAAAGGAAATCTTTCTAATAATACGAATTGAAAAATTCCTTGATCTCTAGATCTCAATTTACAACTATTAACACTCATCTTTTATCCTTTTTGAAAATTAAATTATTATAAAAAAATTTAATAGGGACGTTGTAAAGATATGCAAAAAAATTTCCACTTTTTTTCTCAAAAAAATAATTGATCACATAAACAAAAATTAGAAAAAATCATACTTTTAAATGATCAACTTCTCTTATCCTTCAGCAACTATTTCAGTTGAATCTACATCTTGTACATTATTTTCTTCTAAAGCTCTTACAATAGCAAAAAATTGCCGATATGTTATTTTATTTAATGCTATCAATTTACGAATGCCACATATTATAACATACGAGCTGACTGAATCTGCCAGATATTTAGCAATATACTCACGTGCTTGTTGCATATGTGGCTCATCTTCTTTTTTTTCAGTTTTATTTTTAAAAACATTCAAAATCTCGCAATATTTAACAAAATCAAACGGCTTTGAAAGGAAGAAAAAATCTGTTAAATTCACAATACTTTCCCTAATAAATGTCTCATCACTAATAGACTGATCTTCAAATTGATTGATATGATCAAACGCTTCTAAAGGATGGTCATTTTTAAACAAAATATAAAAACACCAAGGTTCTCTAGTTTCTAATGACTTCTGAGAATCTATTTCGTATTGATAAGGTCTTTCAGATCCTTCATTCAATAAATTTTGCACGTAAACATACGTTTTCAAAGCAACCAATAAAGGAAAACCATGTAAACGAGTAATAATTCCCTTTATATTCTCAATAGATAATTTTTGTATGAGTTCGTCTTTTTCGCTTCGGGAAAAGCTCCTAATATGATTCTCCACCATCGTTTTTTCCTTTTCTTTAAGTGAAAGAAAAAAACAATCTGCAGATTGCAAACTCATTTTTACAGTCATTAAAAACAGATCTACTTGATGATTATGACCAACCGGTCCTGATGTACCTGAAATCTTCAAACTGAACCTCTTCTAATAAAAAGATAAAAATTATAATGACAATTCTTCTATTTTTGCAATTTCTAAAAAATCATATAAATTATATCAGTAACAGTTTGATTAAAAACTTATCACCAAAATACATACAAATAAAATAGAAACTTCTCTACTAAGACAAAAAAACACTTGAATGAATATAGACTTTGTGGGATGACCATAGTCAAATAACAGAAAAGATATGCATAAATGAAAAAAATTGACCGCTACGAAATTTTGGAAACGATCGGATCCGGAGGAATGGGAGAAATTCTTCTTGTCAAAGATCCTATTTGTCAAAGAAAACTCGCCCTCAAAAGAATTAAAGATAAATTCATTAAAAGCCCTTTGATGCAAAAGCGCTTTTTACGAGAGGCAAGAATTGCTTCAAGACTGACACACCCCTCCATTATTTCGATCTACTCCATTCATCAGGAAAATGACAATATCTTTTATACGATGCCCTATATTCAGGGAGAAACCCTAAAAGCTATTCTACAACGCACCAAAACAGCTCTTAGCAAAGGAGAAAAACTAGATCCGATCGGTGGATCCATCCCTCAATTAATCAGAATTTTTCTCAGCATCTGCGAAGCTATCTCCTACACCCATGCCAACAAAATCATCCATCGGGACATCAAACCAGAAAATATTATCATAGGAACTTATGGAGAAGTTATTTTACTTGATTGGGGCATTGCTCAATTTGCTACAGAAGATTTGCGTGAAGAAGAAAACGAGACAATTTTTGGTGATGATAAAACAAACCTTACCATGCCGGGAAAATTTGCTGGAACCTTGCATTATCTCCCTCCGGAAAGAGTCTTTGGAAAACCCTCCACTTATTCTACTGATCTCTATGCATTAGGAGTTCTGCTTTACCAAATTCTGACCTTGCATCTTCCTTTTCATAGACCTTCCATCCAAGAATTCAAAAAATGGGCAAAAAAAGAAAAACTCATCGATCCTACCGAAAGAGCTCCTTATAGAGAAATACCTCATGAACTGTCGCAAATAGCAATCAAAGCCTTATCTTTCGATCAGAAAAAAAGATATCAAACAACAGCTGAGATGATTGCCGATGTCAATAATTACATCGAAGGAACCCCTCATTGGACACCTCTTGCAACTCTAAAAATAGAAAAACCATCGGATTGGGCATTCCAAGAACATCTACTTTTAAATGAAAACATCGAATTTCTTCCTAATGAAGAAGAACCTTCTTGGGCATTTGGGATGATCTCCAAACAACTATTTCCTGAAAATATCGCCATTAAAACCTCTTTCTTTTTGGAAGAGAATTGCGAAGGGATCGGATTTTTAATCAATGCAAAAGATAACAAACCTCAAATCAAAGATGGCTACCTATTATGGATCCATCCATCCGCAATACGCCTTTATCTCAATAATATTTTAATCGAAGAAAAACAGATTGACTTAAAGCAAAAACAAAACGCCCTTTCAATTGAAAAACGTGATCAAAACCTTTTCATTTATTTAAATAAAAAACTGATTTTCGTCCATACAAGTCATTTACCTCATCCCGAAACACATATCGGTTTTTTCCATAAGGATCTACTTTTCAAATTAGAAAAAACTCAAATCTATTCCGGGTCGCAAAATATCACCGTTAATTGTCTTGCCATTCCGGATGCCTTTTTCGCCAAAAAGGATTTTAATACGGCACTGCAAAAATATAGGGAAATTGGCATCAGTTTTCCCGGAAGAACCGAAGGACGGGAAGCCCTTTTCAGAGCCGGAATTACCCTATGCGAAAAAGCAAAAATCTGCAAAACCAAAAAAGAAAAAAACAAAATCTTAGATGAAGCTTACATTGAATTTGAAAAACTCTCCTCAACGCCAGGTGCTCCTTTCGAATATCTGGGAAAAGCCATCACTTATCAAATTCTAAATAACTCGGAAGAAGAAGCTAATTGTCTAGAACTTGCCCTTAGAAAATTCCCTAGACACCCTCTTCTACACGTCGTCTACGAACATATTTATTACAGACTTCTAGAATCCCTCAATGTTGAAAGGGATTTTTCATATCGATTACTTCTAATAATCATTATGCAAGTTCCCATGCTTCGTAATAAAAAAGAAATTCAAAACCTGATTACAGCGCTTTTTAAAAATTTCCAATCACAATCGCTTTTCACATTGATGGAAAAAGACAAAAACCTTACAGCTGCTATTATGATCGCTCTTCTACTTAAAAGAGCCGGAACCCTTTTTGAAATCTTCAATAATTTAAGAAAGAACATTCACAACGAATCCTATCTAATCGTCTTTCCCCTATATTTTTGTGTCCTCAAAAATGAAGCACTCAAAAAAGAAGCTTTGAATCTTGTCGAAACTTTTTCATCCTACAACCATATTTCAAAAATCATCTTCGAACAAAAAAGACCTTTAGATAATAAAATCAATACAGTAATCAAACAACTTTCAGAAACCCCCTCAAATTTCGAAATCTATATTCTTCTCTATTTACTGGAAAGCCTGATCTTCAAAATGCCCTACGAAACAGCGGAAAACTTTTTTCAAAAATTTGATCATCTAAAATTTAACGAAGAACAAAAGGCATCTTACGATGCATTAAAAATCTATACCTATCTATTCAATCATAATGAACAAAAAGCATCTAAAATTCTTTTCTCCTATTCTCAAGATACACTTACCGATGAACAATCCCCTCTTTTTGGACTTTATGGACTTTACATGTATTTCTTTGAAAAAAAGGAAAAAGCGATCAAACATTTCCAAAAAAGCATCGATCTTTACGATCCTCCCATTCCTACCTTAATCGGTCATTTCATTTTGCAAAATATTGATTTGAAAATAGGATGGATCAAAAGAGCCTTTTTCTTAGAAAGAAATGAATTATATAAACAACTTTTCCTTTTTTATTCGCTAAATAATGATGAAAGCGAAAAAGAAAAAATCGCTCAAAAAATTATTACTCCTTTTTAAAAAGAAATCTAACCAAGCTCTCTTTGACAGTTTCTTAAATATCTGATATTTTAGATTCTAAATTATTTATTATTGCGAGAAGTTATGACAAACCAACCTAAAGAATTACCCAAAGCCTATGATCCGAATATCTCAGAAGAAAAATGGTATACCTTTTGGGAGAAAAACAAATTATTCAAAGCAGATCCAACCTCCGACAAACCTCCTTACTGCATCGTCATTCCTCCTCCCAATGTTACCGGAATGTTACATATGGGACATGCTCTTGTAGACACCTTGCAAGATATCTTAATCCGTTATCACCGCATGAACGGCTATGAGACCCTTTGGATTCCCGGTACCGACCATGCCGGTATAGCCACACAAACCATCGTTGAAAAACATCTTATCAAAACCGAAGGCAAACGCCGCAAGGATTATTCCCGCGAAGAATTTTTAAACCACACATGGAAGTGGAAAGAAGAAAAAGAAGACCGCATCTTGAATCAGTTAAAACGCCTGGGTTGTTCCTGTGATTGGGATATGATCCGTTTTACAATGGATGATCAAAGCAATGAAGCTGTTCAAACAGTTTTCAAAAAAATGTTCGATGAAAAAATCATCTACCGTGGCGATTATCTCGTAAACTGGGATCCTGTGACACAAACAGCTCTTGCAGATGATGAAGTA
>ERZ795053.5853-NODE-5853-length-12511-cov-6.299374_pt1 | contig 12511 bp, 8 predicted proteins | sample MGYA00375137_ERZ795053 | MGnify/ENA primary metagenome ERZ795053 (study PRJEB30182, sample SAMN05720284) | activated sludge metagenome | isolation source: Anaerobic digester | place: Hong Kong | collected 2014-12-17 ... | reverse complement strand
CGGTGCCCCAGGGGCGACCGCAAGGGTCGGTGGCCTTCTAGGCGCCTACGGAGGAATTTGATTCCTTGGAACGGCCTTAGTAGATCTCGGTGTAAAGCGTTACGTAAATCGTTACATAGATATGCGGCGCTGATATAGACATTCAGATAATGTTTCGGGGTAGGCACCCAAAGGGTTCCCGCCGCTTGCCGGTGCCCGCTGTGGGCAACCGCAAGGGATTGCCCCTACGAGCACGGGTCTTTTTCTGAACGTCTGTAGCTCGAGGTACGGTAACGATTTATCGCCGTGAGTATCTACGCCCAACCCAGTGACCAACCACGGTAATTTAGAAAACCGTGTTGATCAATAGATAAAAAAGTTCATAACCAAACCTACTGTTGTTAAGGAGAAGATTATGTTGCATAAACGATTCTGGCTACCGGCACTTTTGGTAGTCGCCATGATGTTGCTGGCTGCTTGCCCGGCCGCCGCGCCAGCCGAAGAGGCCGCCCCGGCCGAAGAAGCCGCGCCGGCCGAAGCGACAGAAGCCCCAGCCGAAGAAGCTGCGCCGGCAGAAGCCGCCAGCGGGGATTGTGCACCGGCCAGTGACGGTGAATATGCCGGCGTGGACCCCAGTGGCCAGACCATCGTCTGGTGGCACCAACACAGCGGTGCACGCGAAGAGAAGCTGGCGCCGATGATCGAAGAGTTCAACAGCACCAACCCCTGCGGCATTACCGTCGAAGCGCAGAATCAGGGTGGTTATGATGATATTCGCGATAAAGTAAATGCCAGCACGGCAGCCGGGGAACAACCTGCGGCCCTGATCGTCGGTTATCAGAACGACCAAGCCTTCTATCAACTCAACGATACGCTGGTCGACCTGAATACACTGATTGATGATGCCACCTGGGGGTTGAGCGCCGAAGACAAGGCCGATTTCTATCCCACATTCCTGGAGCAAGGTGTCCACCCCGAATTTGGTGGCCAACGCCTGGGTTTCCCACCGAATCGCTCGATGGAAGTGATGTTTTACAACAAGACGTGGGCCGAAGAATTGGGCTTTGCCGATGCTCCGACGACGCCGGATGAGTTCAAGGAGCAGGCCTGTGCCGCCGCCGAAGCCAATGGCGACGGCACCGGTGGTTACATTCTGCGTGACGATGCGTCGGCGGTGGCGGCTTGGGCCTTTGCCTTCGGCGGCGATGTGTTGACCGAAGATGGCACCGGCTATGATTACAGCAATGCCGCCGTGGCGGATTCGATGGCCTTCCTCAAGGGGATGCTGGATGATGGCTGCGCCTACTTCTTCACCGAAGGTTTCCCGAACCCGGAATTGGCGAATCGCCGTGCCCTCTTTGCCCAAGGCTCCAGCTCCGGTATTCCTTTCTACCTGGCTGATCTAGAAACTGCCGCCACCGAAAATAGCCGTGAGGCGGACGAACTGGGCGTAATTGCCATCCCGCACACCACTGCCGACCCGGTGCAGAATATCTACGGCGCCGATGTCATGATCACCCGCACCACGCCGGAACAGGAACTGGCCGCCTGGATCTTTATCAAGTGGTTTACCACACCGGAAGTCCAAGCGCAGTGGGTGGAAGCCTCGAACTACTTCCCCACCCGCGCCGGCACCGATGAATTCCTGGGTGACTATGTGAGCCAAAATCCGCAGTGGGGCGCTGCCGCGGCCCTGTTGCCCTTCAGTGCCTACGAACCACAGCTGATCTCCTACCAGGCCGTACGTGACGCCGCGTCCCAGGCCTTCAACGAAATTATGCAGGGGGCCGACATCCAAAGCACGCTCGACGGCCTGACCGAAATGGCCAACGAGACGCAGGACGAGTTGATGGCAGAAGTTGAGTAAGGTAGTGAACTGACCGTTTCCGCAAGACGGAACGTATAAGAAAGGGGATGTCGCAGGACATCCCCTTTCTTATACCAATTGCCGATTGTGAAGCCATGAATGAGCTTGCAGAGGCAATTGATATTATACGTCAAACTAACAGTAGACAATTTAAAGGAGCAACGCCATGTTACAAGAGGGGCAACCCATTCCCGCCTTTTCGCTACCGTCTGATCGGGCGGGGGAAGTATCCAGCGAAGGCTTGCTGGGCACGCGCTATGTCCTCTTTGTCTATCCCAAAGATGACACTTACGGCTGAACGATTGAAGCCACGGAGTTCCGTGATCGCCTTGTATCTTTTCAAGCGCTGGGTGTGCAGGTCTATGGCCTGAGCCCCGACGATCTCGCTTCGCACCATGCCTTTGCCGCGAAACATGAATTGCCTTTCCCGCTGCTCTCGGATGTGGGCAGCAAGTGGTTGGAACGCGTTGGCCTGTGGGTTGAACGGGAGCGCGATGGAAAAAAATTCATGGGAGCGCTACGCACCACCATGCTCGTTGGCCCCGATGGGAAAATTGAGCGGTTGTGGGAAAATGTACAGTTTCAAGACCATGCGTCAGCCGTTCTGGACGCGGTGCGCGAGCAAACAGAAGAATAACGCCGCCTGTAACCTCATCAACCAAAGAGGGTACAACTTACTTACCAACGTTGTACCCTCTTTGGTTGATGAGGCTAGTACAGTTTGGCGCAAATACCTGGACAGAAATAAGTAGAGCTTCTCACTGGCAAACAGCCAACTGATCTGTCTACTTATTTCTGCCCGGATTTCCTAGATGTACCAAAACAGGGCAGGGGTAAGAATCGCCACGCCCAAACATGCCCCACCGATGGTCTGCGCCACCGTGTGGCGGCGCAAATGTACTCGTGACCAGGCAATGAGTGGTACGCTCACTGTCAAGGGCAGTGCGCTCGTCCCCAAAAAGGTCAACGCCAGTTGCGCCATTACAGCAGCCGCGGCCGTATGCAGGCTAACCTTCCAGCGCAACGTAATGAGAAAAAAAATCAGTGCCTGAACGCCATTTACCCCAGCCAGCATGCGCAACGGTGCCGGTGCCGCCCCTTGGTATAGGATGCCCCAAGCCGCCAGCGCGGTGGCCAGGGAGAAAATCAACGGACGAATCCGTTCTTCACGGATTGGCAGGTGAAAGTCACTCACGTGACCGGTACGCACCAACCACACAATGTAGAGGCAGGGTAGTAAAATCGTGGCAAGCAGATAGAAGCCGGCCCATCCCCATGCCCCATTCGTCGCCAATGCAGAACTCACCAATAGAACAGCAGCAGCCCCCGTTAGCGGTGGACTGCCAATCTGCGATACCCAATAGGCAAACGCAGAGAGTCTTCTGTAGCGGACAGCCACATCCATCGTCGCTTTTTCGATACGTAGCGTCATGATTGCCCCTTTTTCCTCACAGGAAATGTCCAAACGACCAACCGCGATTCGCAGTGCAACAATTTTAGGTAGTCTACCGGGACGGAGTTGTTCAGGTGTAAACAGCGCCCCCCGATTCCAGCGTAATCAGATGATAACAGCTCCATACCGGGAGACTACCCAATTTTAAGGCCAATAGATTTCCAACCCATTAACTCCATGTTATTGATTTGTCAATTGGTAATAGAACTGACTATCTTAACTTAGCAGATTTTTTTACAAAAACGTTAACGTCTTCTTTACCGATTGTCCATCAACTCCATTACTTTTCAGCAATTCTACAGTTGCGAAATGGATATAAACTATAAATGAAAGAGGGGGATAATGCAATGGAGTTTCAGACGCACTTCGGACCGACTTGGTTGCCATCCTGACGAAATTGGGTGATGGAGAACGGGCATGCCACGCTGTGCAACCGACGGTCACTGTTGATCATTGTCCAGCAAGGAGTGGTATACGCAACATTGCGGGCATTTCGCCCCTTTGCCCTAGCTCGGGCTCCGCAAGTTGACACATTGTTAACGCCGTATCTACCATTCATTAATAGAGTACGCCTACCATGGAGCAGAATTCTGCAACAGGTGCACCGAGCAGATACACCGGCATAACGCCGGCAGGATGAAATCTCTGTTTTCGCCGTGTATTCACTGCCACTAGTACAAGTTGGCGTAAATAAGTGCACAGTCAGCAGGAATCAGTTTATACGCCCACGGACAACCGTCTACTGACTTCTGCCCACTGGGACTAGAGCGCATTTTGGTACATATTTTACATGAATGGCCCATCTCATGGTACGATTCCCAACGCTGCCTAACGTACAGCGCGCCATACCGTCTTGATAAGCTCGGTGCGATCGGCCAGGATGAGCCCAACGGAATTGGGATAGGCTATGACAAACGGCATCCACAAAGGGATGCGCACCACATTGGGGGGATTACATCGGATGCTCGATTGGAGCCTCTTCTGTAATCCCCCGGAAGTAGGACGCACCCTCCTCAAAGCAACGACTGTTCAAGATCAACTAACTTATGCGTCACCGGACGATTCACTACCCAAGCGTCTGCTGATTCGTTCCATTGAATCCCTTACCGGTCAGCGCAGACTTGCACGGGTCTACGATCACGTCCTGCAGACAGTGCCGGTCAATGAGAGCCATGCTATATGGCCCACGGCCTTGCATGCGCTCAAAGTTCATGCCGACTACAATCGGGAACAGCTCATCAAAGTCCCTGCCGAAGGTCCTGTGGTATTGGTTGCCAATCATCCCTATGGTGTACTCGATGGCTTGATCATCTGTCACCTGGCAGCCCAGATCCGTTCCGATTTCAAAATTCTCATTCACCGAGCACTCTGTATCGAGCCGCGCGTAGCTGAGCATATGTTGCCGATCGACTTTTCCGAGGGGACGGAAGCGATTCAATCCAATATTGAGACGAAACAACGTGCGCTAGCGACACTGCGTGCCGGTAATGCGATTGTCATTTTCCCGGCCGGCGGCATCGCAACAACCGCCAATGGGCCCTTTGGACACGCTGTTGATCTGGAGTGGAAGCTTTTTGTAGCAAAGCTGATTCAGATGACGAAAGCCACTGTTCTACCGATCCATTTCGACGGCCAAAATAGTCGCGTGTTTCAACTCGCCAGTCACATCAGCGAAACGTTGCGTCTGGCACTGATCATCCACGAAGTAAATCGGCAGCAAGGGGCAACGATTCGGGTAACGATCGGCGATCCGATTCCGTACCACCAACTTGCCGATATACGCAAACGCAAAGAGCTGCTTCATTATCTACGCAATGTGATTTATGATCTCGCGCCCACCGCTGTCCCCCATCAACAGATCCCACGCCTTCCTTCAGAGCGGCGCGCAGAACGGCAGCAGCGGATCCAACAGCAAAAGGGGCGCGTTCCTCGCACACCCATTCTGGGAGAACTCTACTCATGGCGACAGTTACCGCGCAATCGAGCGTAACACCACAACCATCACTGATACCGAATACCGGTGCCGGCAACAGACCCCGCCGTGTGCTAATTATCGGGGCTGATGGTCTACGCCCCGATCTGCTTGATTCACGCGTCATGCCCACAGTTGTCCAACTGGCAACGACCGGTGTTCGTTGCTGGGATCACCATGCGGTCTATCCCACGCACACGCGCGTCAACATGAGTTCCCTGACAAGCGGTTGTACGCCGGGCCGCCACGGCATTGTCGCCAACACGATGTTAGTGCCCAACGCAACCGAAGATCACATCGTTGATACCTCGAACTATCAACACCTCAACGCGTTGGAACGGATAAGCAGCGGTGGGGCTGTACTGGAACCGACCTTGGGCGATCTCTTGGCCGTGCGCGGCGAACGAGTGGCCGTTGCGGCGACAAGCACGCCCGGCGCCAGCATGCTCTGGACCCATCGTCATCTCAGCCGCATGGTCAATCCCAACAGCGCCTACGGCATTGCCGATCTCTATGATCTGCGCGAAAAATTGGGGGAAATTCCGGAAAAAGAAGCAGGTGCGCAGATCGCCCGCCAACACTATATTACCGACGCGGTGATCCGTCTCTACCTGGATGATCCGCTCAATCGGGTCATTGTTCTTTGGTTCAACGAACCGGATAGCAGCCAGCACTATTTTGGTCTCGGTTCGCCCGAATCACTCGCTGCGTTGCGCAGCGTGGATGAGTGTGTTGCGGCGCTGCTAACCGCCCTTGACCAACGGGGGCTGCGCGACCAATTCGATATCTTCTTTCTATCCGATCATGGCCATTCCACCGTGCGTGCGCACAACACCCTGCGCACCTATCTGGCGGCCGCCTTTGCCGACATCGGCCACTCCCTGCCGTTGACCACCGCCAGCGACTATATCTATGCGCAACCGGAAGCCGAGGTACCCACCGTGGACGAACTTGTGCCATTGGTTGATTGGTTAGTTGCCCAACCTTGGACGGGCATTGTCATGACAGGCACTCCGGCGCTGGCGCGCCTGCCGGGGACCATTCCACTGCGTGCCCTGTGGCATCAGCGTCTTACGGTGCGTGCGCCCCTCCTTGCGGTGTCACCGCGGTGGAGCCACAGCATCAATGAACATGGCGTTCCCGGCGAAGTCCTGTCATTGACAACACAAGCAGCTTTGCGCTCCTCACACGGCTCTCTATCCCCCTTTGATCTGCACGCGCTCCTCATCGCCAATGGCCCTTCGTTTCACGGTGCCTACCACTCCCAGCTTCCTACCGGTGCCATTGATCTGCTGCCGACCATTCTGACGCTCTTGGATATAACACCGCCGACGCAACCCGATGGTCGTGTGCTGTGGGAACTTATGTGTGCCCCCCAAGGCGAACCGGGAGCCACACACCGCACCACATTGGAACCGGTTATCGCCAACCGCAATTCTCTACGTCAGCCCCAGATTGCGCTTCACTACGTCGGCAACACGTCCTATGTACATGGTGCACTCCAGGATGATGCCTTCTTCACGACCCCAAGCCCCAGGCCCTAACCGCTTGGCCCACTCCGATAAATATAACCAGAAGTTGCCCAAAAAGTCCGCAAAAAGTAGCATTTTTACGGGCTTTTTGAGCAATTGTCACCAGAGATTCGTTTACTGGTTGTTGAGCAGTGCCAGCCGACTTGTCCCGCACCGGCTTGTCTCCCACCGGCTTGTCTCCCACCGGCAAGGTGTGAACGATTTCACATTGTGGCATTTCTACGCATTTTGCTGTAAAGTAGAAGTGCCCACAACCAACAGCATCATCCGATCGAACGCAAGCATGTTCCACGAAGGAGATCACTGTGAAAACCCCATGGCGCGTTACGCTTTTCCCGCTTGTCTTTACGCTCATTCTGCTGGCAGCTCACATAGCACATGCCGCCCCACGCAAGCAGGCAACGGTCCCGGCCATCTACATCAACGACTTGATCCCAGCCGCCGCCGATCCGAGCAGACTTGCCGCCATCGAACTCTCCGACGGCGGACAGGGCGAAACCAGCTTAACGGAGCTGACACTGCTCTTGTATGACACAGCAAGTGACACCGTAGTTGCCAGTTATGGGCTGGCTGGCGCACAGACCGACAGTGTCGGGTTGCTACAGGTGGAGACAGACATAGCCTTCGCCGATGGCAATCTTGCCAACGGTGCGCGACGTGTGAATGCTGTTTTCCTCGTCAGCGGCACACCTGAACAATCTCCGCCCGGTGCCCCAATTGAGCCATCCACCATCATCGACGGTGTCCTCTTTACCTCGGCGACCGGTACGGCACGCAGTACTGACAGTGATACCGCCTTCCAAGTTACCACATTCACCGCCGGTTTTTCGTCACAAGCCGGCGCGGCCGCCGTTCCCGTGCAAGGTACGGTTCCGCCGGTTGCCGCCAATCAACCCCAAGCAACCATTCCTGTCGAAGAAAACCCCAACTGTGGCACCGACGCAACCTTCATTCACGAAATACAAGGGGCTGACAACGCCACGCCACGCAATAATGCCACAGTCACCGTTGAAGGGATTGTTGTCGGCGATTTCCAAAACACCCGCACCCAGTTACGCGGCTTTTTTATCCAGGAAGAAGCGGATGATTTTGATGATGACCCGGCAACTTCAGAGGGTATCTACGTTTTCGACAACGGCTTTGGCGTCGATGTAACCGTCGGTGATCGGGTGCGGGTCAGCGGTCAGGTGGCGGAATACAACACAATGACCGAAGTCAAACGCATCACGGATGTCACGATTTGCGCCGGTGATCAGCCCGTCGAACCGGTTCGTGTTACCTTTCCGCTGACCGATGCGACCGACATGGAGCACTATGAGGGCATGTTGATCCGCATTGACAGCCCGATGCAAGTGGCCCAAAACTACTTTTTGGGGCGTTACGGACAGATCACGATCGTGGCAGATGGGCGGGCCTACCAGCCAACGAACTTGTATCCCCCCGGCAGCAACGACGCCATTGCCCAAGCGGAGGAGAACGCCCGACGCCTGCTGATCCTCGATGATGGGCAGGATATCCGCGCGCTCGGTGATAATCCCAATCCCGTCCCCTACCTCGGTGAACCTCCGGCTACCGTTGTACGCGCGGGGGACAGCATCACCGATCTGGTGGGAGTGATCGATTTCGGGCGCATCAACTCGGCGCCGGGCAGTGAAGTGGGGTTGGGGTATCGCCTACAGCCAACAGCGGCGCCGAGCTTCACACCTGTTAATCTGCGCGCTGCGACCCCGCCCGACGTCAGCGGCACCCTGAAAGTGGCGAGCTTCAACGTGCTCAACTACTTCAACGGTGACGGCAACGGGGGCGGTTTCCCCACGACACGTGGGGCCAAAAGCGCCGCCGAATTTGAGCGCCAACGGGCGAAGATCATCGCTGCGCTCAGTGCCATGCAAGCCGATGTCATTGGGCTGATGGAGATCGAGAACGATGGCTATGGACCAGAGAGTGCGCTGCAAGATCTGGTCAACGGGCTCAACCGCGCGGCCGCTGATGCCGGGCACAATGCACACTACACCTTTGTCGATCCAGGGCTGGATCGCCTGGGCGCCGATGAAATCGCCGTCGGCATTCTCTACAACACAGCCACGGTAACGCCAATCGGTAGCGCAGCAACCCTCAACACCGGTGCGTTTGACCAGGAGTTGGCGGACTTTGGACGCAGCCGCCAACCGCTGGCGCAGAGTTTTCAGGACCAACAGGGCGAAGTCTTCACGTTGGTGGTGAACCATTTCAAATCCAAGCGCCCTTCTGGGGAACCCGATGCAAACAATGTGGATCGCGGGGATGGGGCCGGGGCGTGGAATGGACGTCGCACCGCAGCTGCCAGCGAACTAGCAGCTTGGCTGGCGACTGATCCCACCGGCAGTAGTGACCCCGATTTTCTGGTCGTCGGCGATCTCAACGCCTACGCCAAAGAGACCCCGATCACCGCCTTTGAGACCGCCGGCTATGTCAACTTGATCGCGCACTTTGGCGGCACGGAGGCCTATTCTTATGTCTATGACGGCCAACTTGGCTATCTCGATCACGCGCTGGCATCGGACACGCTCCTCATGCAGACAACCGGCGCTTTTGATTGGCACATCAATGCCGATGAAGCCAAGGTGCTAGACTATGATGCCCAATTCAATCCACCCGGCTACTATCAACCCGACCCCTTCCGCGCCTCCGACCATGATCCAGTGCTCATTGGGCTAGATCTCAAGCCGGCGGAAGATGATAGCCCGGAAGAAATTCCACCTGTCAACGAAGAGCTGGTTCATGTGGTTTTTCCCGGCGAAACCCTCTCCTCGATTGCCCGCCGCTACAGCGTAACGATTGCAGCGTTGGCGGAGGCCAACTATCTGTACCGGTGGGATGTGGTTTATTCCAACCAACGGCTTACTGTCCCCCCAACACCGGAAGTTGTGCTCTGCGTGCGCACCATTTTCAGTGAATCGGGAGAAACCTTTAGCGCATTGGCCGAACGCTACGGGGCCGACCCCAACCGCCTTGCGTTTGCCAATGGTCTACGCACAGTTAATCAGACTGTCGATGGGCAACCGATCTGTCTGCCGAGTATCTACTAGTACATAGCGGCGTAAATAAACCCACAGTTCCCTCCCTGATGTCGGGGAGGGTTAGGGAGGGGTTGAGCTATTGGCTTATTTACGCCATCGTGTACTAGGACCTGTTGACATCCGGCTAGGTGACAGTCACTGCCCGATGCCTTTTGTTGAACCTGCCACTTGCGGTCAGTGACTGTCACCTCTGACCATGATGAATGGCAACCGAACCTATAGTGAGTCAGAAAAAGATCCGTGGTTTAGAAGCCCGAAACATTATCTGAACATCTATAGATAAAGAGTAAGAGAAGAGCCAAGAGGAGCAAACATGGGAAAAACAACCCTTTCGATCCAAGACGAATCGTTTCTGATCAACGGACAGTTAACTTATCAAGAGATTGCCGGCAGCAACCCCAGCGCCCACGGGTTGTTGATGAATGCCCGCTTCATCCAGGGCATCTTTGATGACAAAGCCGATCCACAACGCTTTGCTCGCTGGGGCCACGACCGCTGGGATCCCGAAGCACATACCGATGCCCTGATCGCGGCGTTACCGGCGTGGTATCGCTATGGGTTACGGGCTTTTACAGTAGGATTTCAGGGTGGTGGACCCTGTTTTACGATCAACAACCGCACGATCGAAAACAATCCATTTGACGCGGCGGGCACAACCTTGGACTCAGCCTATGGCAACCGCATGGATCGGCTGATTCGCGCGGCGGATGAATTGGGGATGGTTGTCATTGTGAGTTACTTCTACGGCGATCAGACCCGCAACTTTCGTGATGGGCGCGCTGTGCGCAACGCAGTGACCACGGCATCCCGTTGGCTCCAGGAAGGCGGCTACACGAATGTCATCATAGAGGTTGCCAACGAGCATGATATTCCGCCTTTTCAGCAACATCCGCTGCTCTATTATCCCGCCGGGGTGGCCTCCTTAATTGACCTGGCGCGCACCGCATCCGGTGGATTGCCGGTTGGCTGTAGCGGGAGAGGTGGTTCGGTCTTTCGAGAGATTGCCGAGGCGAGCGATGTGATTCTGATCCACGGCAACGGTTGCACCCGTCAGCGGCTCTACAACATGATCCGCGAGATCCGCAGTTGGCAGCTCAATCGCCCGATCCTCTGCAACGAGGATTCCCATGCCATTGGGCAGTTGGCGGTCACCTACAATACCGGGGTCTCGTGGGGCTACTACAACAACATGACAAAGCAGGAACCACCGGCGGATTGGTCGGTATTGCCGGGGGAAGATACCTATTTTGCCTATCGAATGGCCGACGGCATTGGCATTGAACGGCCCGCGTTGTCGCTGGAAGAACAGTATCACCTGCACGGATTGGAACCCCATCTGAGCTACAACGGCGAGCGGTGGATTCGCTTGGCAAGCCTCTACCCGGAGACAATCAACTACGTCGACTTTTATCGCAATGGCGAGCTCTACTACACTGCGTACGACGAACCCTTTCCCATCCACTATCAAAGCAACTGGCGTCAAGGAGGAGTTACCGCGCAAGCAGGCGACCATTGGCGTGCGGAAATTCATCTGCGCAGTGGTGAAGTGCTTGAGCGCTCTGCTACGGCTTAGCGCACGAACACAGTATACCGGGAGATTGTGCAACTTTTCACAGGCTCCCCGCAACTCTTTGTGCAACTTGTCTAATGTGCAAAACACCCGCCCCTGCTATACTGTGACTACAGCAACAAGATGTCGATCTGGGGAGCTCGATATCGCTGTACTTCTCTAACCTCCTTTGGTTCTCTATGGTTCCTCCTTGATTGGGGAAAAGCCGCTACCCTCTGTAGCGGCTTTTCTCATTGGTAAGACTTTCACGACGGTATCGCACGAATTGTATCAATCGCGATTGGTCCAGAGGACAAATTGACGTTCATCCCGGCGGGAACAGAGAATTACGGATAGACACTAAATGTGTTACGGGTGACAAGTCAAAAATCCGATTCAACGCCGCCGCTATCCCACTATAATGCGTGGAGCAGTTTGCGTATTGTTACCGCAACAGTTTATCTCGATCAGAGAATCTGACCGTTTGCAGCGCCCAAAGGGACCCATTCATGCTTGACACACAACGATCCGATGCATTTCCGGCGGCACCAGCACACGGATCGCCCACGGTCATCTCCGCAACGCAACAGATGCCCAGGCAATTTAGCCAACGCCTCATGAGCAACCGTCTGCTCTCAGGCAGCGCACTCTTTTTTGTCAGCACCACAATTGTGAATGGCGGCAACTATCTCTTCAATCTCATCTTGGGGCGCTGGTTGGGCCCAGCCATCTTTGCCGATGTCAGCACGGTCATTACCCTTTTTCTGCTGCTCACCTTTGTGACAGCCGGCTTTCAACAGACTGCTGCGAAATTCGCCGCAACCTTTAGCGCCGATCAAGGGTCAGCGGATCCGCGCCCGCGATTGCGCGCTTTGCGTGTCTGGCTCAACCGCCGCTCTTGGGTAGTGGGGGGAGGGGTGGCTTTGGTCGTGGGGGGCGGTGCCCCCTTCTGGCAAAGCTTCTTCCACACCTCGTCGCCCTGGATCTTTGTGATCTTTGCGTGCAGCCTCCCGTTTTACTTCGTGCAGGGCATTGACCGGGGGGTACTCCAGGGCCAGATGCAATTTGCCACGTTGGCAGCCAGCTATCAAGCCGAGATG
>ERZ795053.5850-NODE-5850-length-12516-cov-4.520183_pt1 | contig 12516 bp, 5 predicted proteins | sample MGYA00375137_ERZ795053 | MGnify/ENA primary metagenome ERZ795053 (study PRJEB30182, sample SAMN05720284) | activated sludge metagenome | isolation source: Anaerobic digester | place: Hong Kong | collected 2014-12-17 ... | reverse complement strand
AGACGGTTGCGGCGCATACGAGTAAGAGTATTGTCAGTAGTTTTTGCATGGTTAAGTGTCCTGCGTTCGCAGGGGGTTAGTTGCCCACCTTGATTGCGGGCGAGAGGGAGGAATCCGACGCTTCGGCACTGCGCTTGCGGAGCTTGAACTCCTCAACAAAGCAATAGAGCGTCGGTACAACGAAGATAGTGATGAGGGCTACGGTCATGCCCCCAATAGACGGGATGGCCATGGGCACCATCACGTCGGCTCCACGTCCGGTGGACGTGAGCACAGGAAGCAGCGCGAGCGTAGTCGTCGCCGTTGTCATCAAGCACGGACGGACGCGACGCTTACCAGCCTTCACAACCGCCTCGATGATTGCCTTCCGGTCGCTCGGCTTGTCCTTCTCAAAAGTCTGCTTGAGATAGGTGGCCATGATGACTCCATCATCGGTGGCAATCCCGAATAGAGCCAGGAAGCCGACCCAAACGGCAACGCTCAGATTCAGCGCTTTCACCTGGAACAACTCCCGGAGGTCTGCTCCGAACATTGAAAAGTTCAGGAACCAGTCCTGCCCGTATAGCCAGAGCATGAGGAATCCCCCGGCCCATGCCACAAACACTGCGGAGAACACGATGCCGGTTGTCACCGTTGAGCGAAACTGCAGATAAAGGATGAGGAAAATGACGAACAATGCGAGCGGTAGAACAACGCGAAGTTTTGCTGCCGCACGCTGCTGGTTCTCGTAGTTACCCGCAAAACGGTACGAGACGCCCGCAGGAAGTTCGTAGTCACCAGAATCAATTACGCTCGCTAGGTAGGCCTGCGCTTCCTCAACGACGTCAACCTCTGCCCGACCCGGTTCTTTATCGAACAGCACATACGCAACAAGGAACGTGTCCTCGCTTTTGATGTTCTGAGGACCTGGCGTGTAGCGGATGTCGGACAGCTGACCGAGCGGCACTTGCGTACCATTGTGCGCGGTAACAAGTATGCTGCCGAGTTGCTCAATTTGGTCGCGCCTCTCGCGTTGGTAACGCACGCGCACTGGATAGCGCTCGCGACCTTCAACCGTCGTAGTGAGCTTCTTGCCCCCTACCGCAACCTCGATGACATCCTGTACCTTTCGCACCGAGAGGCCATATCGAGCTATCGCCTTGCGGTCGATGTCAATTTCGAGGTAGGGCTTGCCGATTACGCGGTCTGCAAAAACAGTGGAGGGCCGCACACCTGGAACCTCCCGAAGTAGTTGCTCAAAGTCGAGTGCGACCTTCTCAATGGTTTCGAGGTCTGGCCCATAGACTTTGACCCCCATCGCAGCACGCATGCCGGTTTGCAGCATGATGCGGCGAGTCTCGATGGGCTGTAGCATCGACGCTGTGGTCATGCCAGGCACAGTCGCGGCCTTTTCAATCTCCTTCCAGATATCCTTGGGAGCACCGATGTGGTCTCGCCACTGGCGGAATGCGCGGCCGTCCTCATCCTCTATTAGCTCCTGGTTCTCATCCAGGACAAAAGTTTCACCCTGCTGGTCGTAGCGGTAGCGCCCTCGTTTGCCCTTGGCGTTGAGCTTGTACTCGGGCTTGTAGGTGATAACCGTTTCGACCATCGAGGTGGGTGCAGGGTCGAGTGCACTGTCCGCACGACCAATCTTGCCTACTACTTCTTCCACCTCAGGAATCGCTCTAATGAGCATGTCCTGCTGCTGAAGTAAGTCGAAAGCTTCACCAATCGAGGCGTGAGGCATCGTCACCGGCATCAGCAGGAACGAGCCCTCATCAAGACGCGGCATGAATTCCTTGCCAAGCCCTGGAAAGCCGTGGGACATCTTCACCCAGGGCTTCCAACGCCGGACATCGGCGCGTGTGACGGCATCCTCCCCACCGATAGAATCCGGAATCACGACCCGGGCTGCATTTGCGATGCCAGCCAAGGGGGACGTCAGGGGCTCGGCGACCTTGGAAAATCCGAGCCACACAAACAGTCCAAAGACAACCAGGCCGGTTGGAATTGCGAGGAACACCAGCTTGTGACTCAGGCACCAGCGAAGCATCGGTTCGTAGCACCAGATAACAAGTTGGAATGCCGCGAGGACTGCACCGATAATGCCAACTGTGAATACGAGGTTCGCCGTAGGTCGCCCCGGACCGAGTGGCTCCCAAATTCTTGCCAAGACGACTCCCACAATCAACGCGACAACAAAGCTCATCGACTTGAGAACGGTCGACTTGAGCTTCTCTGGTAGCGACGCTTCGCCCCATGCCCATGCACCGAGTACAACAAGCGGCACCCCGACCCACCAGCGTGTGAAGGTCGAAGCCAAGATACCTGCCGAGACGAACAGTAGCGCCTTGAACCACCGCCTTCTATGTCCCGGAGGGAGCCCACGACCAAGCAGGAAGTGAGCCGCAGGCGGGATAATGACCAAGGCAACGATGATGGAGCCCAGCAGCGCGAATGTTTTTGTGTAAGCCAGCGGCTTGAAGAGCTTCCCTTCAGCCCCTTCCATGGTAAATACCGGCAGGAAACTCACAACCGTTGTGAGAACAGCAGTCATCACGGCTCCGCCAACCTCAGTTGCACCACTGTACACGCTCTCGAAGCGCTCTTTGGAACTCTGACCTGGCGTGACGTGTTTGAGAATGTTCTCAGTTAGCACAATGCCAACATCGACCATCGTTCCGATAGCAATTGCGATACCAGAAAGGGCGACGATATTGGCGTCGACACCAAAGCGCTTCATCGCGATGAAGCAGATGAGTACCGCCAACGGTAGAAGCCCAGAGATAAGGATAGCGCTGCGGAGATGTCCCACCATCATTAGCACGACGATTATGGTGACGAGAATTTCGAGCTCGAGTGCTTCGTTGAGTGTGCCGAGGGTCTCGAAAATAAGCCCCGACCTATCGTAGAACGGCACCACGGTAACCTGTGAAGAGCGCCCATCCTCAAGTACCTTAGAAGGTAGTCCAGGGGCAATTTCGGCGAGCTTTTCCTTAACCCTGTTGATAACGGCCAAGGGGTTGGCGCCGTAGCGTACAACGACTACCCCACCGACCGCTTCTGCCCCACCCTTATCAAGTGCACCGCGGCGAATTGCAGGGCCGAGCGAAACAGTTCCAATCTGGCGAATGGTGATTGGAACGTCATCGGTAACACCCACTACGGTGTCTTCGATGTCATCGATGCTCTCAAGGAACCCAAGTCCGCGCACAATGTACTCGGCACGGTTTACCTCGATTGTGCGTGCCCCAACATCGACATTCGAATCACTAACCGCCTTAAACACGCTGCTGAGCGTTATGTCATGTGCGTGTAGGGCGTCTGGGTCCACGTCAATCTGGTACTCCTGGACATACCCGCCAATGGAGGCAACTTCGGCAACACCCTCTACACTCGAGAGCGCATAGCGCACATACCAATCCTGCGCCGTTCGCAGTTCATGGAGGTCCCAACCTCCGGTGGCGTCCCCCTCAGAGTCGCGTCCTTCGAGCGTGTACCAAAACACCTGTCCAAGGGGCGTCGCGTCTGGACCTAGCGCGGGCTGAACCCCGGATGGCAAAGTGCCCGATGGAAGACTGTTGAGCTTTTCAAGAAGACGGCTCCTCGACCAGTAGAATTCGATGTCATCATCGAAGATGACGAAGATGGACGAGAACCCGAACATAGAGGAGCTACGGATGCTACTCACACCCGGAACCCCAAGAAGAGCCACTGTCAATGGATACGAGATTTGGTCTTCAACATCCTGTGGCGAGCGGCCCGGCCAGGACGTGAAGATAATCTGTTGGTTCTCTCCCGTGTCAGGAATAGCGTCAACAGGAATAGGGTCACGCTGGAGGCCAGGGACGTGCCAATCGAACGGGGCGACTAGGACACCCCATCCAATAACGAACACAGTAAGCATCGAAACAATCAGCTTGTTCTCTAGGAAAAAGCGGATGGCCCTATCAAGCATCGAGGGGTTCATTAATTGATTATCCATCTGTGATACTCCTATTTGCTCTCAACTTCACGAGTAACGGCACCACAACGAAGCATCGATGCGCCAAAGTAAGGGTTCGCTACCTGGCCTTGCGCCTGTAGCCAGTCCGCACCCTCGTCCTCGAATGCCATGGGGCAATGAACCACGCTCAGCTTCTGCGCCAACGGATTCCCGCTGGTCTGCTCGATGGCGATGATGTGTTCCGAGAGCGTGCGAAAGACAGCTCGATTGAGCTCGATGTCGGACTTCGCGCCAACTTTGAGCAATGCGGAGTGCATCTTGTGCAAACGCATCGTCGTCGCTTCATCCAGTGTTGAGTCTCCTGCCGCCACAATGACGAGCTTTAGGAGGCTCTTGAGCGACATGTGCGCCGCTTGGTCAGCGTCACCTGCAAGCTGAGACTGTAGACCGAGGTAGCCCGCAAAAACGGCTGCAAGTTCTGACTCAGCTTGCCCAGACATATCCATTGTGGCACCCTCCGCTGCATCGTGGTTGTGTCCCATGGCCGCGTGGTCCATAGGAGCAGGCTGAGCGAGGACCCCCTGCGTAGTGAACTCCTCTCGAACCTCACCACAGCTCAGCATGGAGGCGCCGAAGTAGGGGTTTTGCACTCCTGGTCCCACCTGCAACCAGGACGCGCCCGTATTGTTGAATGCCATCGGGCAGAACGCCTCGACTAGGCTCGTCGATTCGCCATGACCGAACTTGCGCACAATAGTGAGCATGCTATTGGAAATCGATTTGAATGACTCACGCAGCAATTCAATGCTTTCAGCGTTTGCCGCATTTGAAATGCCTACTCTCAATAGAGGCAACTCTTCATTCCACACCGTTCGATTCTCGGCAGAGAGTCCTGCTGGAGAAATGCCCTCCAAAAGTTGCCCCATAGACCCAAGTGCGCTCCGCGCCCCGCCAAGGTCGTCACCTGCCAGGCCAACGTGCCCTTTGAGGTAGGCGGCGTAGAGGGGAGCCAGTGTTCGTCGGAACACGGTTGCTTCCGGTCCGCTCTCGCGGTTCTGCTGGCCGGGGATGCTCATCATGCTTGGCTTGGCCATGATTTGCATCGAGCTATCGATGCGGAACGCTCCGTTGACGACGACCCTTTCGCCATCTTCAAGTCCCTTGAGCACCATGTACTCATCTCCAGCTCGCGGGCCAAGCACGACTTCTCGTCCTTCATATGTTGGCTTGTCAGTGCCAGGTACTTCAACGTAGACCACTGCGCGCTTGCCCGTGACGAGCACAGCGCTCGAAGGAACAACTATCGGTCGTTCGGATGTCGTAAGTGCGTCAGAAACAAGACCAAGGTCTTCCGCTCGCACAAGGTCCATGCCGCACACATCGCACTGACCCGGGCCGTCCTTGACAACTTCTGGGTGCATGGGGCTTACCCATTTCCCCGCAAGCTGCCGGTCGAGAACTACACCGCCCATGCCGAGACGAGCGCTAACAACGGCTCGCAAAAACATCCCCGGCTTGAGGCGCCCATCCGAGTTATCCACATTTACACGCACCTTAGCTGTCCGGGTGTGCTCATGAATATAGGGGTCGATGTATGAAATGCTGCCTTCGAAGGTCTCACCCGGTAGGGCCTCGACCTCGGCCACGACCTGCTGTCCATGCCGGAGCCAGGCCAAGTCTTGCTCGTAGGCATCGAGCTGCAGCCAAAGTTGGCTCATGTCTGCGATTCTGTAGATGTGCGAGCCCGTTTGAACGTAAGCACCCTCATCGAGCATTTTTTCAATCACCACTCCAGAACTGGGCGATGTGAGCATCACGCGGTCATTCGCCGTGCCGCGCTCCTCAATTTCCACCACTTGTTCCTCGGTGAGGCCCCATAGAAGGAGCTTTTCTCGTGAAGACGTGTAGGCATCGACGTTGCTCGTTGCCAGGAATTGGCTCGACTCGCCCGCTGTTGCTTTGACACGGGCCCTGGCTGAGAGCAGCTCCTCCTGCGCGGTCAAAAGGTCCGGGCTGTAGAGCCAAACCAAATGGTCGCCCTCGTTGACACGAACTCCTGTGTAATCCACATAGAGACGGTCAATTCGGCCCGGAACCCAAGCAGAAATGGTGCGAACTGCCGTTTCGTCGTAATCCACCTTGCCAACCATCCGAACAGGGCGTGTGACGTTCTTTCGCCTCACCGGCTCAGAAACGATTTTAGCTAGTTCCTTGGAAGCAGGTGACATGACGAGCTGACGTGGGCTGTCATCCCCCACTGCAGTCATCTCCACAAGGTCCATGCCGCAAATAGGGCAAGCTCCAAAATCGGGTAGTTTGATTTGCGGATGCATTGGACAAGTCCAAAGCGCCGCCTCGGTTCCACCCTCTTGCTCAGAGCCCTCGCCATGAACGTGCTCTGGTGCTTCCGCGCCGCTGCCGCTCCCCCAGCTCGCTGAGGAGCGACCGATGATGAGCAGCACAATCGCTATGCCAGTAATAATCAGTACCTTGTTGGTAATCTTCATTGGATTGCTCCTCCTAGGAGCTCGGTTAGACGTGCCTCGCCTTGGAGGTATTCACGGCATGCGCGCCAGTAGGAGAGTTCGAACTCGAGAAGCGCGCGCTCAGAGTCGAGGAGGTCAAGGACAGAGGCGCTTCCAGCGCGATACGACACAGTTGTGAGTTTCAGGGACTCGCGAGCCCGCGGAATAAGTGATTCGCGGTAGAGCTCAAAGCGACGCTGAGAGTCATCTACCCGGTACACTTCTTCGGTTATGTCCGCGTTTAGAGTGGAGCGTGCATCTTCGAGCCCCGTACGGGCAGCGTGCAGAGATTTGCGGGCTTCGCGCTCTGCGGCGGAATAGCTCGATGTCCACACAGGAAGGCTCAGCGACAGGCCAACGAACAGCGGGTCGTCGCCACTTCCTGGCGTTCCGCTGCCTAGCGCTTTCCCGGTGTCGATATAGTCGACACGCGCCGAGAACTCCGGACGCCGCTTGTACTTCGTGAGCTTTTCCGCAGCTAACGCCACCTCTAGCCGCCGTTCGAGCACGCGCAGCTTCGGGCTCGAAACAAGCCCTTGTGCAATTAATGCGGCCGCATCCCGCGTCGAGGGAGTTGGTGCCAATAGCTCGGGGAATGGAAGAGACCTTGCGACCCCACGCAACGGCAAGTTCATCGCATCCGCCAGGCGAGCGGAGAGCGCTGGCTGGCGCTGCGAGATGCTCGCCACATCATCTTCGAGGCGCCCTATCTCGACCTGGAGGCGGAGAAGGTCCTCCTGCCCTGCGCCACCACGAATGCGCCCCTGAACGACAGGCTCTAGGCTCTGTACGAGCTCAAGCAGCTCGGTGGTGATGGCTAGCTCACGGGCTAGGAAGGCGTACTCATAGAACGCCACTTCAATGCGCCTCGCAACACCTAGACGCACTTGTTCCACCTGCTCCCAGGAAGCCTCCGCCTTCTTGGTGGCTAGATTTGCTTTAGCATCGAGCTTGCCTGGCCAGGGGAATGCTTGTGAAAGACCAATGCGGTGCTTCTGCGGCCCAGTCCGGGTTTGCACCTCTTCGATGAACGCTCCAAACGACAGTCGCGGGTCCGGTAGCGTGGAGACCTGCTCGACTCGTTCAGTGGCAGCGCTCCAGGTTTCGAACACAGTGCGGAGCCGAGCACTATTTTTAAGCCCGAACGCAAGATAGAGCTCCAGCTCCGCGTCCGCGAATAGCGCTTCCACGCTCGGTAAGGGCTGAGCATCCGGCTCGTAGAGCTTGGGAGCCTGGGCGGCCCGATATAGTTGTTGTGTGCGCCGCTCAACTAAGCGAGCGTCGTAGTTGGTTGCACACCCAGAGAGGATGAGCAGAACCGCTGCCGATTGAGGCAGGAGCCGAGTGTACCTGTACATTGAAAGTCCATATCACGAGCAAGAACGAAGGGTCAACGGCTGCACAGCGAAGCCCTTCTGGGCGCGCTATTCAGCCAATGGCGTGGCTCGCGTCTTGGTGCGATGGCTCTCGATGTGACGGAATGACCTCCCCATATACACGGGGAACATCCGCTCACGCGACCATTGTCGCGGCCCTGCAAAAGGGGCCTAGAGCGTCTCGCGAAGAAGCGAGCACTCGTTCAAAGTCGGAAGACTTGCGTAAAGGCTGGTAGGGCCCTACGCGCCACCCTTGGCGGCTGATTTGGCGGCCGAGCCGCCCGTACGGCCAGACTTGACCATACATTCGAATAAAGCGGATTCACGTCCGCATTGAGTGCTGCGTACCCTTCCCCAAGCTCAATAGAGGTTGGCTGGGTTTGCTCCGGGGCGGGCGGCGTCGGTTGCGTCACTGAACAGTCACAACCCGAGCCGTCATTCTCCGAATCGGAGGGCGCATCGTTGGAATCGCTCGAGCCTATCGGCTCACCACAGCATCCGGAGACCGCTTCATCGGGCGCGACACTTATACAGCAGCACTCCTCGCCCATCACGCCCATACACCATCCAGTCGACACGAGCGGCTGCACGATGAGGTGCGCCGCTGCGAAGAGTACGACGATAAGGATGTGTTGGATGCGGGCGTTCATGTCGGTGGTGTATCTACTATACCCCCCCTACGGTTTAATCGGCAAGCTGTGAGTCGAATCCCGATGAAATCTTGGGAATCATGGTGGGCGGGTCATCAACCCTCCAAGCCATCCAAGTGTCCTCCGTGGTCCGCTGGAGGCGCCCCACAGCCCCTGGCCACCTTCCGGGGCCTAATCACTCTCCATGCAGGGCTCGGGGCCCTACCAACTGAAAAAGGTACCTCCTAGAGGTTGCGGCTAGCTTTGGAAAAGGCTCCGTGAGGGCCCGCGGGGAGCCTCGAAAGCCGCTGAGTGGCTTTTTCACCCGGGTACGATTGCCACTTTGGCGCCAGGAAGTCCGTGCTTCTATGTCCTCGCATGTCATTTACCAAAGTCCGGGCCGGTCCGGCCCAGGGTCATAAATCCTTGTTGGGCAATCACTTGTCCCCTTGTGTCCTTCAATGTCTTCCCTGTCCACGTTCTCCTCACTCCGCCTCCGGAGCGAAAGGTCACAGGTTCAAATCCTGTCGGGCGTACCAATCCCAAGCTTTTGGGACCCCTACCGCGCTTCGACGAGGCCCTGCTGGGCGAGGTAGGCGGCGGTAGCCTCGGCGCCCAGATCCATTCCGTTGGCGTTCCAATGGGGGTCGACGGGGCCCACGTACAGATCGGTACCGGGGGCGCGCTCTTCGAAGAGGTTGTAGAGGTTGAGGGCTTCCACGCCGGCCTCTTGGCAGGCACCGGCGATGGTGGTGCACAGGCGGTCGCGTTGGTAGGTCGGGTAGCGCACGGGGTCGATCCGGAGCAGGGACTCGGGATCTAGGTCCACGCCTCCGGGGACGATGACGGCGCGGAGTGGGACGCCTTGTACTTCGCAAAGGGCCCGGATTTCGCGCAGGATCGCCACCATCAGACGAACTTTGTAGCGGCTTGAGTCCCACTCGGGGTGGATGGCTACGTCGGCTTCATAGACGTCGCGCAACAACCCATGTGCCAGCGTGTCGCCAGCGATGTGCGCCTCGTAGTCCTCGCGGTGGGCTCGCATGTAATCCGCGATCAGCGTGGCGTCGGGGCGCTGAGGGTTGGCCCAACCCTGGATCTCCTTGTAGTTGAGCCACAAACGCACCAGGCCTAGCTTGTGCGATTCGGCTAGGTTGTCCTCGAACCATTGCGTTTCGGTGGTGTTGACTTGGGCTTTGCGCCGTTGCAAGTCCCCGTTTTCATCCAGGAACATCAGGTTGTTGCGCACCGGATCGCCCAGATCGTTGTAGGCGCAAAGGACCAAGAGCACTCCGTCGGGCCGGTATTCGGGCAGCAGGGTCTGCATGCGCATCAGCGTTTGATCGGGCCCGTAGCCCGTGACTCCGGCGCACAGGACCTCGATTTGGCCCCCCCACCGTTCGGCTAGCCGGCCGCAGAAGGATTTGGAGTAGGGCTCGTTCTCCGACATGACAAAGGAGTCGCCAAAGACCATCCATCGCGGTCGCGAGGGGGGATCCTGGGGCTCGGGTCCGAGCATTCCGTGTTGGTTGACGCGCACCACGACGCTGCGCCCAGTCAAGCTGGGCGACATGAACTGCACGTGCGAAGCACCTGGAATCGTGGTGAACAGGAGTTCGTCGTCGAGCTGGAGCACACAACCGCCCACCGGCCAAATGCGAGCTAGGTACCATTCGACCCCGGCCAGTGCGAGCACCAACGACGCCAGCATCACGCCCAATCGCACCACCCAACGACGGCGCGGCGTGTCGGAAGGGGGAAGAGCATCCGAACGATCCATGGGCAGAGTCTACCCGCGCGGGATGGCTTGACGCATGGGAATGGGCAAGCGACCATGGGCTCCCCATGCGCCGCTTCCTACTCGCCCTCTTGGTTCTGTTCGTGGTCGGGGGATTCGTAGCCTGGAAGAACATCGGATCGGCCCCCAGCGTGCTGGTGGATCCGGCCACCGTTCCGGCAGGTGCAGGGGGCCAAGAAATCGCGCTCGAAGAGCCGCTAGCCGAGGGCCCGCAGTCGTTGAGCGAGGTTCGCGCGCTTTTGGGCCCCGATGCGTTTGCCGCAGCCGAGCGCCAATTGCGTTCGTACCTAGCCGACCATCCCGAAAGCGGGGCAGCCCCCGTCCTGCTGGCGGAAGCCCTACGCCGCCAAGGCAAGCTGGAAGAGGCCTTGCCCCTGGCCGAGCTAGGAGTGGAAAGGCTCCCCAACGCGGGGCGCGCCTATTGGATCCACAGCCGCATCCTGGCCCAACGGATGGAGCGCGTCGTCGCCAGCGGCGGGGCCATGGCCAAACTGCAAGCCATGAAGTGGGTCGGGCCCTACCGCGACGCCCTGCGCACGGCGATCGTGCTGGACCCGGGCAACATCGAAGCCCGACGGGAAGAGGTCCTGTTCCACATGTACACGCCTGGCATCGGCGACCCCAAGGAGGGATTGGCATTGGCGGAGCAAATGGTGCCGATCCACCCGATGCACGGCGAGCTCACCGTCGCGCGGGCCCTGTACTTCGGCGGGGAGGTCGAGCCCGCATTGGAAAAGGCTCGGCTAGCCATCGCACGGTTTCCGGAATCCTCCGAGCCTGCGTGGATCTACGCCTCGCTGCTCTACGAAGCCAAGCGCTACGAAGAGGCTGACAAGGTCCTCGCATCGGTGATGGCCCGGCCGGAACGCGACGAAACGTACTACCAAGCCCTGTACCGACGCATGCGCGTTCGGACCACCCAGCAAACCGAACCCGAGCGCGTGCTGACGTACGTGGAAGAGTACCTGCAGGCCAATCCCCAATGGGAATGGGCGCCGCCGGCCTATCGGGTTTGGTGCGAAAAGGGCCGCGCCCTAGCGCAGTTGGGGCGCAAGGACGAGGCGCGCGCTGCCTTCGAACAGAGCCTCGCGCTGGAGCCGACCTTCGAGCGGGCGCGCGACGGGCTGCAATCGCTCTAATCGGCCGAGCCAAAGGCCCGGCCGCAGTGGCGACCGTGGGCCGCTACCAGGGGTCGCTCAGCGCTGCGATAGCCGCCTGGCAGGATTGGGTCCAAGCCTCGGGGGCAACGTAGCCTTCCCTTGCCATCGAGCACAAGATCGCGCACAAGTCCTGGGCCCGCGGGCGCGAGTTGGGATTGACCAGCGCTTCGTTGAGGGCCAGGGTGTACATGGCATCGGCAGCCTTTGGATCTCCCAAGGCATGCATGACCTCGGCCAAGGGCAGCAAGGCCTGGGTCCGGTAGATGTCGATCGTGTCGGCGCGCCCGGAGCGATAAACCTCGAGCGCTCCATCGGCTTCCTCGCGGGCCAATTCGGCTTGACCCGCTTGCAGGCGAAGCTTGGCAAGCCGCGCGATGGCGGGCACCCGGTGGCGCGTTTCCCAAACCATGCCGTCCATCATGGAGCGGGTTTCTTCGAGTAGATGCTGGGCATGGGCCTGGTTGTGGTGGCGCAAATCCACCTCGACCAGCGCGAACGCCAAATCCACGCGGATCAATCCGGGGAGCAGCTTCCACGAGCCGCGCATGCCTTGGTACACCTGATCAGCCAATTCGGGGCTTGCGAGGCAACGCTCATACAGGCCGACAAGGCCCAGCATGGCTTGGTGGGTTCCCTCCAGGTCGGCGGTTTGGGCGACTTCGGCCAAGGTGGCCAATTGGGCCTGCACTTCGGCTTCCTCGGGAGTCGCGTTGCGGGGGGCCGCGGCGGGCTTGACGCCCTGGGATTCGGCCGCTGCGCTGGACAAGCGGTCCATGGCGGCGCGGGCGGAGTGGATCTTGGCTTCGACCCGATCGCGACGCCAGCTTTCGCCCTCTTCCGTGTTGGCTTGGACAACCGCCTGCGCCTTGTCCAAGCAGACTTGGGCTTGCTCGGGCTGACCGTTTTCCACGAAGTACAACGCCAGGTCACCAAACGCGGATCCCTTGCGCCAATTGTCGATCCGCTCGGCGAAGGCCCAAGCCAACTCGGGTTGCTCCAGCTCCATGCAGGTCACGAAAACCTGTTCCTGGGTGTGGCAACGCGACTTGATGTGCGGTTTGGTAGGGATCTTCGAAGCGATGGCAAAGGCCTGCTCCAGG
>ERZ795053.5849-NODE-5849-length-12516-cov-23.826499_pt1 | contig 12516 bp, 11 predicted proteins | sample MGYA00375137_ERZ795053 | MGnify/ENA primary metagenome ERZ795053 (study PRJEB30182, sample SAMN05720284) | activated sludge metagenome | isolation source: Anaerobic digester | place: Hong Kong | collected 2014-12-17 ... | reverse complement strand
GATACACCTGTGCTTGAAGCACGCGGCATCACCAAGGTCTTTCCGGGGGTTGTCGCCAATCAGGACGTGAATCTCAAGTTGCACAAGGGTGAGATTCTGGCGCTGCTCGGCGAAAATGGCGCCGGCAAATCAACGCTGATGAACGTCATCTTCGGCCTCTATCACCCGACCGAGGGCGAGATTCTCGTCAACGGCCAGCCGGTGAGGATGAAGACGCCGCGCGATGCCATCGCCCTGGGCATCGGCATGGTGCACCAGCACTTCCAGCTCGTGCCGGTGATGACGGTGACCGACAACATCATGCTCGGCGACGAGAGCATCAAGAATGGCCTGCTCGACCGGCGCAAGGTGGCCGCTCGCATCAAGGAAATCTCTGAGCGCTACGACATGCAGGTCGACACGGAAGCGGTCATCGAGGATCTGCCCGTGGGCGTGCGCCAGCGCGTCGAGATCGTGAAGTCGCTCTACCGCAACGCCAACATCCTCATTCTCGACGAGCCGACCGCCGTGCTCACGCCACAGGAGATCGAGGGTCTCTTCCGCGTCATGCAGACGCTGAAGGAACAGGGCAATTCCATCATCTTCATCACGCACAAGCTCAAGGAAGTGTTGCGCATCGCCGACCGCATTATGGTGCTGCGCGGCGGGCGCACTGTGGGCGAGGCGGATCCGAAGACGGCCACGCAGCAGCAACTGGCCGAGATGATGGTCGGCCGCGAGGTGATCCTCACCGTCGAGAAAGGTGCAGCGCGGCCGGCCGACGTCGTGCTGGAGATCGAGAACCTCAAGGCCAGCAGCGATCTGGGCGACCCGGCGCTGCGCGGCGTTTCGCTGTCGGTGCGCTCCGGCGAGATCGTGGGCGTGGCCGGCGTGCAGGGCAACGGCCAGACCGAGTTGGTCGAGGTGATCACCGGGCTGCGCAAGGCCGAGGGCGGCGCCGTGCGCATCAAGGGCGTGGACATGACCAACGCCAGCCCGCGTCGCGTGACGCACGAAGGGCAGAGCAGCCACGTGCCGGAGGATCGCCACGCCTATGGCATGGTCGATTCCTACTCTATCGCCGACAACCTGGTCTTGAACCAGTACTACCTGGCGCCCTTTGCCCGCGCCGCGACCATCCAGCAAAACGCCATTGACGAACACGCCAAGGCACTGGTCGCCGAATTCGATGTGCGTACGCCCAGCATCCACACGCACGGCGGCAGCCTCTCCGGCGGCAACCAGCAGAAGATGGTCGTCGCCCGCGAGTTCAGCCGCCCGATCAATCTCCTGATCGCTGCCCAGCCGACGCGCGGCATCGACGTCGGCTCCATCGAGTTCATCCACAACCAGATCGTGACCAAGCGCGACGAGGGTGTAGCGGTGCTGCTGGTCAGCGCCGAACTCGACGAGATCATGGCGCTCTCCGACCGCATCGCGGTCATGTACAAGGGCGAGATCATCGACATCGTCGACCGCAAGGACGCCACGCGCGAAGGCCTCGGCCTGTTGATGGCCGGTGTGAAGTAGTAGCCTGCCGCGGGCAGGCGTGACATCACCCTGCCCGCCTGGCCGCTGTCATATTCCGACATGACAATCAGCCCCATTCTCGATCAACCACAGAGCATCGACTACGCGGCGCTGCCGGACGGCCCCATTGCCCGGCTCGCCAATCACGAGATCGCCTGCCTGCTCGACGCCAACTGCGACCCGCAGGAGATTACGTGGCCGTGGGCGGGCCAGGTGTACGCCCGTTCGGTGCGCCTGCGCGTCATCGACTGGCTGGACGGCGAACTCGTGCCGCTGGTCACGCGCTTCTTTCCCGGCCATCAGGAGACCATCGCCGGCACGGAAGGCGTCATCATCACCAGGCGGCTGGCCGTCCCGTACAAGACCACCGACGATCGCTCGCTCTTCTGGCTGCTGGAGTGCCAGGCGGAAGGCGATCGCGTGCTGCGCCTGGAGATTGATATCGAGTGGAACGAACCGCTCAGCCAGCGTATCGTCGACGGGCTGCTGGTGGCACAGCGCAACCCCGGCCCGGCGCGCGGCCTCTACCAGCAGAGCAATGCCGAGAGCACGCGCATCTTCGGCAACCCGTACGGCCGGCCGGACACGGTGGAACTCGATGACCCGCAGCGCGCCCGCCTGGTCTATCACGTCCTGGTCAATGGCATCGTCGAAGTTCCGCTCATCCTGACCGTCAGCGATGTGGGCGAGCAGATGGCGTGGAACACCTTCCTGTCGCTGCGCGATGTGGAGCAGATGTTCGACGTCAGCACGCGCAACTGGGAGCGGCGCCTGCATGCCGGCCGCCTGTGGACGCCGGACCCGGCGTTCAACCTCGCCGTCGAGCAGGCGCGGCTGGCGGCGATCCGCCACACGCAGCGCCTGCGCACCGGCACCGCCCCTTCCGACCGCCGTGTGGAACGCATCCCTGCGCTGGTCGATGTGTGGGATAGCCTGGATCCCGTGCAGAGTCGCAACCTGCTGGCCCACCTGCGCCGCGTGGCGGAAGCGACCGAAGGCCGGCTGCCGGCGGTGCTGCCCGCCTTTCCCGGCAGCGTCGAGGCTGGCAGCGACGATGACCTGCTCGGCGGCAGCACGCTCTATCTGCACGCGCTGCTCGCCCACGTGAGCCGGCACCGCACCACCGACGACCTGCTTGCCGAACACATGCCAGGCGTGCGCGCCTGCGCCGATGCGCTCGTCCATCTGCGCGCCACGCAGCCTGCCCGCCTTGCCGATGGCGCCGTGGCAGCCCGGCTGGCGCAGGCCATGAGCGATGCCGCCCAAATCGCCGCGCGCGCCGGCGATGCCGTCAACGCGGCGCGCTGGGAGAGTGAGGCCGCATATCTGGGTGGGCCGCCCGCGCCGCCTTCTCCATTCGACCTGCTCCGGTGGGAGCGTGCCAGCGGTTGGGAAGCGGGTAGCGAGCGCCCGTATCGCTTTGCCGACGACTGGCAGGGGATGCGCCTGGCCGGCGCCGCACTCTGGCAGGGTGTCGGGCTGGTGGATCTGGGCGACCGGATCGCTGTCGAGCCGGCGTGGCCACAGGCATGGTCGTGGTGGGCGCTGCTCGGCGCCGCTCTCACCGAGATGCGATTCCTCAGCCTGGTGTGGGATGGCCGCACGCTGCACACCACGCGGCCCGTCACGAGCAGCCTGCCGGTTCAGGTTCACAAGCGGATTCAGCTTCTGCACATCGGTGAATTTGACTTCAATCCAGTTTTTGAGATGATCAGCGAGTCCGGCGATTCGTCAGAGACGGTTCGTTTCCAGCCGGAATTTCAGCAGAGTTCGTAATATGGGCGGGTTGGCACACGTTGCCTGGCAGCAGGCGGCCCTGTGATCCATTCCCAATTTCCGCCGCAACGAAGCGGCGTCGCAAGAGAACAAGGCTCCCCAAGCAATGAACCGTACGGCTATCGTCTACGATCCCTATAATCTGCGTCACACCCTCGACGGCCATCCTGAGAATTTCCGCCGTCTGAAATCGACGATGGATTTGCTGGTCGAGGAAGGAATGCTCGACCGCCTGGTAAGCGTGCCGAGCACGCCGGCTCCCATCGAGGCCATCCTGTCCGTGCACACGCAGCGCTACCTGGATCGGCTGCATCTCCTGGCGCAGAACGGTGGCGGCCATCTCGACGCCGACACGTATATGAACGGCGACAGCTACGAGGCGGCGCTGCGTGCGGCGGGCGGCCTGCTCAATCTGGTGGACAGCGTCCTGTGGCGGCAGGCGGACAACGGCCTGGCCCTGGTGCGGCCGCCCGGCCATCACGCGCTGGCCTACCAGGGGATGGGCTTCTGTCTCTTTGCCAATGTCGCCGTCGCCGCCCGCTGGGCGCAAAAGCACCACGGCGTGCAGCGCGTGCTCATCGTCGACTTCGACGTGCACCACGGCAACGGCACGCAGGACATCTTCTACGACGATCCGAGCGTCCTGTTTTTCAGCACGCACCAGTTTCCGTACTATCCCGGCACAGGCGCCGCCACGGAACTGGGCATGAACCAGGCGTACGGCTCGACGGTGAACGTACCTTTCCCGCCCCACGTCGGCGACAAGGGGTATCTGGAGGCATTCCAGCGCGTGCTGGCGCCCATCGCCCGCCGCTTCCGCCCCGAGTTGATCCTGCTGTCGGCCGGCTATGACGCGCACTGGCTGGACCCGCTGGCCAGCATGGGCTTGAGCATCGACGGCTACGCTCAGCTCGTCCGCGAACTGATGGCCCTGGCCGATGAACTGTGCGGCGGGCGTCTCGTCTGCGTGCTGGAGGGCGGCTATCACCTTCAGGTGCTGGCCCATTCGGTGCTGACCACGTTCCAGGTGCTGCGTGGCGAGAACAGCGCGCCCAGCGACCCCTTTGGTCCGTCACCGGCCGAAGAGCGGAGCGTCAACGCCCTCTTTGGCCAGATCAAGACGTTGCACAACATCCGCGACAACACCTTCTACTCGCTGCCCAACCGCTGGCTGGATTGGGGCGATGAGTTCGGCATTTGACCGCTGTTTTGGCTCCTGTGTTTGACATTTCCCCGTCCATCCAGAATACTAGCGGGCGTGAGTAATCTGCCGCCGCACGCCAGACCACAGACCGCCGAGCCGGGCGAGACCGTCGTCGAACTGTCGATGATCAGCGACGCCATGGCTGCGCGACTGGCGCAGGGCGATGCCGAAGCGACTGCCGCGCTGGCCCGCGTCGTCCTTGTCCGCCTGCCGCGCCACCTGGCCACCTACGAGCGACTCATCCAGGCCGCGTGGCTGCTCAAGCGCTGGCAGGAGGGCGAAGACTGGGCGCGCCGTCTCTTGCAGGCCGACCCTGGCAACGCCGTAGCGTGGCGCTCACTGGCCTTCGCCGTAGAGCAGAAGGGAATGCGCGGCGCGGCGCGAGCCATGTGGCGGCGCGCCTTTCAAAGCAACCCGTTCGACCCGGACATTCGCGGCGGGTTGATGCGCACAAGCCTGGAGATCCCGGATGCGTTGGCGTTGGATGGTGCGGCGCTGGCGAGCCTTTATCTACGCGCGGGGCGCTGGTCGCACGCAGCGGCCGCCTATCGCACCCTGGCCAACGCGGCGCCAAAGCGGCTGGACTTTCAGGTCAGTTGGATGGTGGCGGCGTGGCAGCAAGGCGCGCGCCAGGATGCCTATCAGATCGCCCGCCATCTCTGCCGGCGCAGCCCGCACGTGCTCATGGCATGGGTGGTGCTCAACGCCCTCGGCGATGTGGACGACAAGGCCCTGGCACGCAATCCCATCCGCACCATGGACCCGGACGGCGAATTCGTGCGCGCGTGGCTGCGCCTGCCGTGGGACCGGACGCCGACGCCGCTGCGCGTCACCCTGCCGGAGACGGCGCTGCTAGCGGAACTGAGCGACGTCGACCTGACCGGCTGAGGCAATGAATAGCTATCAAATTTATTATCAAATAGGAGAACTCGGAAATGGAACGAACATTTGTCATGGTCAAACCCGACGGCGTGCAGCGCGGTCTCATCGGCGAGATTATCGGCCGCTTTGAGCGGCGCGGCCTGAAGATCGTTGGCCTGAAGATGGTGCAGGTGAGCGAAGCGCTGGCGCGCCAGCACTATGCCGTGCACGAAGGGCGCCCCTTCTTCGCCGGGCTGATCACCTACATCACCAGCGCGCCGGTCGTGGCCATGGTGGTGGAGGGCACGAATGCGGTGGTCGCCGTGCGCCAGACCGTCGGTGCGACCAAGCCCTTCGAAGCCGCGCCCGGCACGATCCGCGCCGACTTTGCGCTGGAGATCGGCCGCAACCTGGTACACGCCAGCGACGGCCAGGAGACAGCCGCCACCGAGATCGCCCTGTGGTTCGGTGAAGAACTGGTGGCCTGGGATCGCGCCGTCGACGCCTGGATCTTCGAATAGATCAGAAAAGAATAGACCACGGATTAGGCGGATTAGACGGATTGAAACGGATTCTTAGATCCGTGTTTATCCGCCAAATCCGTCTAATCCGCGGTCTATTCTTCTCTTGTTTGGCAATCACCCTTTCCCATGCCCGGCTCCACCTCCCTTGCGACCATCGATGACCTGCTGGAAGGCAACCCTGCCTATCCGGGTTCGGACGCGCCGTTGCGCGTGCAGACGCTGGGCGGCTTCCGCTCCTGGCGCGATGGCGACGAGATCGCCCCCACGGCGTGGGGGCGTGAGAAGGCGACGCATCTCTTCCAGTTTTTCCTTACGCTGCGCCGGCGCTATCTGCACAAGGAACAGATCGTCGACCGCCTGTGGCCGGACCTGGACATGGACCGCGGCGATCGCGACTTCAAGGTGGCGCTCAATTCCATCAACAAGGCGTTGGAACCCGACCGCCAGGCGTGGTCCGAGGCGCAATTCGTGCGCCGTCACGGGCTTGCCTACGGGCTCAACCTGGAGGCGGTCTGGCTCGACACGGAGGTCTTCGACCTGCTGAGCGCAACGGGGAACCAGGCGCTGCTACAGACACCGCCCGATCGTGACCTGGCGGTGCGCTGCTTTGAAGCTGCCATCGGCCTCTATCACGGTGATTTTCTGCCCGAACGGCGCTACGAGGATTGGAGCAGTGCCGAGCGCGAGCGCTTGCAGGTGCTGGCGCTCAACACCATGACTGAACTGGCCGAGTTGCTGCTGGAGCAGGCGCCGCTGGAGAGTCTGCGGCTGACGCAGCGCGTGCTGGCCATCGACCCCGTGTGGGAGGACGCGTATCGCGTGCAGATGCGCGCCTTTATGAGCCAGCAGAATCGCCCGCTGGCGCTGCGCACCTACGAACGATGTGTTGCGGCGCTGGCCGAGGAATTCGACGTGCCGCCGCTGCCGGAGACGACGGCGCTCTATCGCAAGATTATGGCGGCCGGCGACTGAGTGACGGGAGAACTCAAGATGAACGACGAAGTGATGACGCGTTTTCTGGACCGCTGGCACGCCATGATCGATGCCCGTGATCTGCCGGCGCTGCCGGAGTTGCTGGCCGCCGACGTGGAGTTTCGCTCGCCCTTCGCTTTCACGCCCTACCGCGGCCGCCCGGCGGTTGCTGCATTGTTGCAGACGGTGATCCAGGTCTTTCGCGATTTTCACTATCATCGCCAGTTTGTGGCGGGTGACAGCGTGGCGCTGGAGTTCAGCGCGTTCGTGGGCGACCTGTCGCTCAAGGGCATCGACCTGATCCGGCTGGACGCGGACGGGCGCATCGTCGACTTCGAGGTGATGATCCGGCCGGCCAATGCGCTGATGGCGCTGGGCGAGGAGATGGGGCGAAGGCTGGCGGCGCAGGGCATCAAGCCGTAGCGCCGAAGCAACTTCGGTGTAACCCTGGCGACGTACGCTGATGGCGACATCTTGGGACGAAGATTGGGTGAGGATTGGAGCAGATGGCTAAGAAGCAGCGAGACATAGCCTCCTTTGTGTTGCGCTTTACGCAGGAGGTGTGGGATGACGAGCGGGGCGATCCGCACGTGGAATGGCGCGGCCACATCCGGCACGTACAGGGCGACGACGAATTCCACTTCACCGAACTGAGCGACGCGCTCCAGTTCATCCAGAAGTCGCTCATGCAGTTGACCATGGATGCCATGCCGGCCGGGGACAAGCCTTACCAGGAGAAAGCCATGCGCGAGAGTTTCAAGCTGTGGGACAATTTTGCTCGAAGCTATACCGACATGATGATGCAGGCCGTGCAGCAGACGGTCAAGCAGTCGGAGGCGCTCAACAAGCAGATGAGTGAGGTCATGGGGCAGGCCATGCAGCCGTGGTGGCTGACGGGCTGGGCACCCAGGGGCAAGAGCGACGAAACGCGCGGGCTCTCTATCGAAGATCAGGAGCGCCTGATTCAGATGCTCTTTGCCATGCAGGCACAGTTGGAGAGCATCGCACTGCGCCTCAACGACGTGGAGGCGCGCGTCGCAGCCGTTGCCCAGGATGCTGCTGCCCCTGCACCGGGCACGCGTACCAAAGCGCGCCCGTGACAATCGCCAAACGCCACGAGCGTCACTTGTCGTCCTCTTCCCAATCCTCGATGCCTTCCGGCTCGTAGCCGCCCCACTTGCTGGAAAACGATGAGGCGAAGTTCAGCGCGTTGGTTCGATCCGACTCGCTGACCGCGCGGTCGATGATCTCCTGGCGCCGCTCGGCTGCATCGTGCGCAATGTCCTTCGGGCTGCGTTGCACGGTAATGATCGTGACGCTGATCAAGTCGCCGACACGATAGGCCACGGTCTCGCCGGGGCGCTTGCCATGGATCGCCTTTGCCAGCGGCGTGCCTGCCCCCAATAGCCCGCGATCGAAGTCCGCCGCGCTATCCGCCACGATGTCCAGCGTCAGCGTCTCCTCGTCACCGCCAAGATGGGTCAGGATCAGTTCGACGCGGCGCCCGACCTGGGCGCGCAAGAGTTCCTCAGCCATGATTCCCTCGGAAACGACAGAACCGCACGGGCTATGGTCGCCGGTGTTCGCGGAAGTACCAGGCAACCGCCTCGGTTCGGTTCGTCACGTTCAGCTTCTCGTAGATGTTCTTGAGATGGAAGCGCACCGTGTTTTCGCTCACCGTCAGTTCGGCCGCGATCTCGGCGTTGGGCAGCCCGCGCGCCAGCTTTTCCAGCACCTCCACCTCGCGCTGTGAGAGTTCGGGGGCCGAACTGGCCGGCTCACGCGAGGGCAGCATCCAGCGCTGCGCCGCGCGCGGGAAGACCAGGCGTCCCTGCGCCACCTGGCGGATCGCCTCGATCGTCTGGTTGGGCGACTCGGTCTTGAGGGCGAAGCCTTCGGCGCCATGCTGGAGCGCCTTCTGGATGCTTTCGCCGTCGGCAAAGGCGGTCAGGATGAGGACGTGCACGGGGAAACCGCGGCGGCGAATCTCTGCCAGCGCGTCGAGGCCGTTCAGGGGCATCTGCACATCGATGACGGCCACGTCGACGGCAGGCGACCGTTCGAGAAAGGCGATCAACTCGTGGCCGTCCTGTACGATCTGCACGACCTCCATGTCCGGCTGGCGGTCGATGAGCGCACGCAATCCTTCGGTGACGAGCGCGTGGTCGTCGGCCAGCAGCACGCGGACCTTGCTGGCAGAAGTGGGGCTGTTCATGGCGCGTCCCCGTCACCTGCATCCGCGCTGGCCTGTTGTTGCAGCGGGAGACTGACGGTCACTTTGGTGCCCAGACCTGGGCTGCTCTCCAGCTTGAATGTCCCGTTGAGCAGCGCCACGCGGTCGTGCATGCCGTGCAGGCCGATGTGGTCTACGAACTGCGCGTCGGGCGTGCCGTCGAAGGCGGGCGGGTCAAAGCCGCGCCCGTCGTCGGCCACCTCCAGGCAGACATGATCCCCCTCGCCCCACAGCCGCACCCAGTGCTCCGCTACGCCGGCATGGCGATTGGCGTTGGAGAGCGCCTCTTGCAGGACGCGGTAGACGGCGATCTTGACGGCGAGCGGGACTTCGTCGGGGACACTGTCGGTCTCGAGATGCACCGTGGAGCCGGTCCACTCTTCGTGCTGGACGACGAGCCCCTCGATGATCGAGACGAGTTTGCGCCGGCGAAATTCCGGCGGGCGGAAGGTGCCCAGGAAGTACTTGATCTCGTACAACGAGGATTCGAGCAGCATGCCGACCTGGGCCAGCCGCGCCGCCACATCGGCGCGGACGTCAGTCTCGGCCAGATCGTTTTGCACGCCGGTCAGCAGCGACAGCGCCGAAAAGAGGTACTGAACCGGGCCATCGTGGATGTCAAGCACGATGCGCGCCAACTCTTCTTCCGTCACCGAAAGGATGCGGTGCGACGGCAATTCGCTATTCAGTTCGTCTTGAGTTCGTTTTGTTCGTGCCACCTGGCTGTGCCGGACGATGGAAAACCCACACAAACGGGTAGGTAAATCCTACCGATTTGTCACTCAGAACCTATCGCTGTAAGGGTTGAAGAAAGCAAGACAAGATTGTAACGTATTCTACAAAGCTCCCCAGGCAGTGTCAACTGTCCTGACAGCAGCTTGTCGTTCCACTTTTCAGCTAATCTGTGCAGATTTACCCTGTTGCGCCGGTGTGTTGGGTTCCGCCACCCGTCATCATCTGATGGCCGGTGTGGATTGTCCCGGCAAATCGCACGGCAACAAGCGCTGTTGACCATTCACAACTGTACCTTGCAGGAGGAACCGAACCATGCCCAACGCCATGGAAGCCATCTCTGCCAGCAAAGAGATCTATTACCCGTCCGCAGAAGTGATCGCCAACTCGAACGTTCCGGACTATCTGGAGGTTCGCAAGAAAGCCATCGAGGATCCCGTCTCCTTCTGGGCAGCGCGGGCTGAAGAACTGATTGACTGGTACGAGCCTTTCCAGACGGTGCTGGACAAGAGCAACGCTCCGTTCTTCAAGTGGTTTGTCGGCGGCAAGACGAATATCGCGCACAACGCGCTGGATCGCCACGTGCAGAGCTGGCGCAAGAACAAACTCGCCCTCTTGTGGGAGGGGGAAGACGGCACGCAGCGCACCTTTAGCTACTTCAAGCTCTGGAAAGAGGTCAACCGCTTCGCCAACATCCTCAAGAGCATGGGCGTCAAGCGCGGCGATACGGTAACGATCTACATGGGCCGCGTGCCGGAATTGCCCATTGCCATGCTGGCGACGGCCAAGATCGGTGCAGTGCATAGCGTCGTCTATGGCGGCTTCTCCGAGCAGGCGCTGGCCGACCGTATCACTGACGCCCGCAGCAAGGTCGTTGTCACCTGTGACGGGGCGTGGCTGCGCGGCAAAACGGTCAACCTCAAGGACATCACCGACGAGGCGGTCAACCGCAGCCCCATCGTGCAGAAGGTCATTGTCTACAAACGCACCGGCCAGGACGTCAGCATGCAACCCGGCCGCGATTTCTGGTGGCACGAACTCATGGCGCTGCCCATCGCCGACCCCTACTGCGAGACCGAGGTGATGGATGCCGAGGACCCGCTCTTCATCCTCTACACCTCCGGCACGACCGGCAAGCCCAAGGGGCTCATGCACTCCTGCGGCGGCTACCAGGTGCACATCGCCACGACGCTCAAGTACGTCTTCGACCTCAAAGAAGATGACCGCTACTGGTGCGCCGCCGATCCGGGCTGGATCACCGGCCACTCCTACATCGTCTATGCTCCGCTGATCCTAGGCACGACGAGCTTCATGTACGAGGGCGCGCCGGGCTATCCGCTGCCCGACCGCTGGTGGCAGCTCATCGAGAAGTACAACATCACGATTCTCTACACTGCGCCGACGGCTATTCGCAGCTTCATGCGCTTTGGCGAGGAGTGGACGCTGCGCCACGACCTGAGCAATCTGCGCCTGCTCGGTTCGGTGGGCGAGCCGATCAACCCCGAAGCGTGGCGCTGGTACTACAAGCACATCGGCCACGATCGCTGCCCCATCATGGACACGTGGTGGCAGACCGAGACCGGCGGCTTCATGATCACGCCGACGCCGGTCGTTCCGCTCAAGCCCGGCAGCGGCACGCTGCCCTTTGCCGGCATCCAGGCCGACGTCGTGCGCGAGGACGGCACCTCCGCCGATCCCAACGAAGATGGCTACCTGGTCGTCAAGCATCCGTGGCCGGGCATGGCGCGCACCGTGTGGGGTGACCCGGATCGCTACCGCGCTACCTACTGGTCCGACTTCGCCAGCCAGGGCTGGTACTTCACCGGCGACAGCGCGCGGCGCGACGAGGACGGCTACTTCTGGATCATCGGCCGCATGGACGACGTCATCAAGGTGTCGGGCTACCGCCTGGGCACGGCCGAGATCGAGAGCGCACTGGTGGCGCATCCGACGGTGGCCGAGGCGGCCGTCATCGGCGTGCCGGACGAACTCAAGGGCAACGTGATTCACGCCTTCTGCATCCTCAACGCCGGCGTGGACGGCAGCGATGCGCTGGCACGGGAGTTGAAGGACCACGTGCGCAACGAGGTCGGCCCGATTGCCATTCCGGCCGCCATCGAGTTCGTGCCGACGCTGCCCAAGACACGCAGCGGCAAGATCATGCGCCGCCTGCTCAAGGCCCAGGTGCTCGGCCAGCCGGTGGGCGATACGAGCACGTTGGAAGGATAAGGAATGGTCGATGGTCAACGGTCAATTGTCAATGGAGGAGGGGCGAGTTGCGAGGGGCGACATATCGTTGGCCATTTACCGCTGGCAATTCGCCATTGCCCATGGGCCGTTGACCGTTGACTATTGACCGTTGACTGTTGACTATTGACCGTTGGTTCTTTCGACTGTTCTGTAGTCAAAGATAGATTTCAGGCTCCGTTGTCATAGCCAAATAGTGCGTCTGCGCCAGTCCTTGCGGCCCGGCTCTAGATTCGTTTACCCAATTCTCGGAGGTGTTGCGTGCTCGAACAGATTCTGTCCCATGACGAGACCTTTTCCGCACCGGAGTGGCTCAAGGCACAGGCCAATCTCAAAGACCTGGAAGCCGAGCACGCGCGCAGCATCGCCGACCCGGACGCGTTCTGGGGAAGCTGGGCAGCGCGCTTCGAGTGGTTCACGCCCTGGGAGAAGGTGATGGACTGGAACTATCCAGACCA
>ERZ795053.5846-NODE-5846-length-12519-cov-5.768694_pt1 | contig 12519 bp, 10 predicted proteins | sample MGYA00375137_ERZ795053 | MGnify/ENA primary metagenome ERZ795053 (study PRJEB30182, sample SAMN05720284) | activated sludge metagenome | isolation source: Anaerobic digester | place: Hong Kong | collected 2014-12-17 ... | reverse complement strand
GCGATTTCGTTCTGCTCTAGCGGCTCGGCAGCGGGTTTCCAGCCCGCAACCCGGGTTCAGCTGGTGCGGCGAGGTGTCTGTACCACGGATCCGCGGGCATCAGGCGGCGGTGTTGGTGCCGGCGGCGCCGGTGCAATCGCCAGCCCCGCCTTGCGCAGGCCATCCGCCATGTGCTCGATGTCGCCGTCGGGCACGTTCCAGATCCGCGCCATGCCCCATATGCTTTCGCGTACGTCCGGCCTCAGTTTCAACGCGGCTTCGATTGCGGGTTGGGCTTCCTCCCTTCGGCCCAGTTGCCCAAGAATCATCGCCCGAAACAGGAACTGCCAGACGCGAAACAACTGTTCCTTTTGCGACTCCACGAGCGCCTGCTTGTAGTCCTGCTTCTGGTAGTAATAGAAGATGACAGGATCCCAGTACCAGCCAGGGTGCTCGGGGTTGAGTTCGATCGCTTTCGTAACCAGCGCAAGCCCCTGCTCCCACTCACCCATGTAGACCAGACGCAACCCGAAATGGACCAGGGGCTCGGGATCGTTCGGGTTGAGGGCAGCCGCCCGTTCTCCTGCCGCCCTGAACTTTGTGAGATCATGCCGATCGAACAGGGCATTTGCGAGCATCAGCTGGGCGGTCGGATTCCGGGGCGCGATGTTGACGGCGCGGTTAGCCGCCGCCAGCGACCGCTCCCGAGCATCGTAATGCTCTGGCTGCGGATTGTAACCGAACCGATATTCCTGCGCGTAGACGTTGGCAAGAACGGCCCAGGCGTCCGCATAGCCTGGGTCGAGTTCGACCGCGCGCTCCAGGCAAGCGCGGACCTTGGCGTGCTCCTGGCGGTTGAAGGTCTTCTGGTACGCATAGTATCGAAGAACGCAATCGTAGGCTGCAAGCGACGTCGGCGGCTGACGCTGCGCTTCCGTCCGACCGGCTTCCGCAATCACCCCGTAGTTGCCGGCAATGAGGGCCGATACCTGTTGTGAAACATGTTCTTGGATTTCGAAAACATTGGATGGCGTAAGCTCATCGCCAAAAGACCCCACCCAAACGATTTTGCCGGATCGCGCGTCGACGAGACGCGATGATAGCTTGATCCGGTTTCCCTCGCGGCGAACCCTGCCGCTCAGCAGATAGTCGATACCGAGCCTCTTCCTGAGGGCCTTGGGGTCTTCCGGACTTTCCCGGGATGCTCCGGCCGGCTGCAGCGACAAGACGACCAACGCGTTGAATCGCGCGAGATCGGTCACGATCTGGTCGGTGACTCCCTGGGAAAAGTAAGCGTGTTCAGGGTCGTCACTGAGACTAACGAACGGAAGCACGGCCAGCTTCGGGCCCCGCCGCAGTGCCGTCACGGCACTCTCGCCCCAATCCAACCACGATCCGATCCGATCCGCGCCAAACGAGCCGAAAACCCCGAGCGCTGCCCCCGCGATCAGTGCCAGAGCAAGCCAACTCCGAGGAGGCCGGGTGACTTTGGCAGGTGGTGGTGGTGGTGGTGGTGCGTTGGGCGCCGCCTCGACCTCACGCCACTCGAACTGCGGGACGTAGCCGCCCTTGGGTATGGAGATGACGACCGGATCCCGCTTGCCCGTGGTGATATAGTAGCTATGGAGATCGCGCCTTAAGCGCCTGGCTTCGACACGCACGACCGGGTCCGTCTGCGGGTCGAAATCATCATTCCGTCCAAAGACCCCAACCGCGATGGTGAAGCCCTTCAGCCGCTCGGCACGGCCGGCGAGCGACTCTTCGACGATGAACTGAAGTAGATTGCGCCGAGCCGGGCTGGCCTGCAGATCCGGATCCGCCAAAATGCGGTGCATCTGCGCGCGGACTTCCTCGGGCGACGGCAAAGCGCCAGCGCTTGCCTCTCGCTGAACGGAGGACGTGGATGTCAACGGCAATGAACCTCCACCCCCCAGGATCCCGCGCGGGCCACCGCTTATTGTTGTCTCGGCATGGTAGTCGAGCACTCCCCCAAAAGGAAGTCCCGGCGCAGCCGTGCGTCATGCCGCCGCCCGCTAGTGGATCCGCGAAAGCGGTGGAAGCTTAGGGTAGCGGAGAAGCGCCACCTTCTCCGAGTTGCATGCGGAACAATGAATTGGAGGGATTGGATGTTCGTGAAGTTGGCTGCGCGAAGCTTGGCTGGCTCGGTCGTGATCGCCAGCGCGTTGTTTGCCGGCGTTGCCGGTCACGCTCCGGCCTACGCCCACAGTGATTGGGCCGCGCCGTTCCTGGGCGGCATCATGGCCGGACGGGTACTGACCAATATGCAGAACCAAAGGGCGCAGCAGACTCGCGCCATGCAAGAAATGGCGGGTGAAGGAGGTAGCACCGGCGGACACAGCCGCCCGACATCCCATTCGCCAGCGCAGCTAAGCCCGCAGGAGAGGCTGCAGCAACTGGATCAGCTCGCCGCCGGCGGGTACATCACGCCGCAGGAGTACAAGGCGCGGCGTGAGGCCATCCTCAACGGCATGTAGGAGGGGACGGTCATGATCAGAGCAGGTAGCATTTTGGTCGCAGCAGCACTCGCGGTTTCTCCTTGCGCTCACGCTGCGGCGCCGGAATCGTCGCTCACCGACACGAGCCTCGTCGGCAAGTGGGTGGTAAATATCGGTGAGTGTTCCGATCCCAACGCCGAGTTCATCACCTTTCTGAAGAGCGGGGCGGTCGAGAGCACGCGCAATGGAAGCGCTGATGCGGTTGGCTTCTGGAGGTTGGAAAACGACCGGATCTATTTGAATGTCCTCGCAACACCGGCCCGACTCCACGAGAAGCTTAAGGATGTGAACGGTTACTATCCATTCGACATCACCGTCGCCACCTTCAATGTCACCGCCGACAGCTTTCAGGGCGTGGGCATCCTGGACGACCAAACGCGCTACGGCAAGTTCACGCGATGCAAGCCATGAGGGTATCCGGTTATGATGCCCCGGTTCGGCGTATTGCAACTTTAATTGGCATCCAGCCGGGCCACGGTATTACAAATGCGGCAAAAGCCGTAAACCAACGCACTGGAAGAGCACGTCTATAAGTACATCGATAACGGAAAACGGCATGGACCGGGTCTTAATCGCGAGTGTCAGTGTGATTTCCTAGCGGATTATCAGGATATCGCGAGGAGGAGGAGGGTAGAGAATGGCTTATTTGAGGCGAGATACTATCGGGCGTGCGAGCAGAAGGCTCGTGAGCCAAGTAGGGGCGATGGCTATGGCCGTTGGCCTCGCTGCGGTGGGGCTGGCGGTTCCGGCCTCAGCCCAGGAGAAGAAGCCCAACATCCTGCTGATCGTATCCGATGATACCGGCTACGGCGATCTGGGTGCCTATCTCGGCGGCGAGGCGCGCGGGATGCCGACCCCCAACCTCGACCAGTTCGCCAAGGACGGGATGATGTTCACCTCGTTCTATGCCCAGCCGAGCTGCACACCTGGTCGCGCGGCCATCCAGACCGGCCGCATCCCCAACCGCAGCGGAATGACAACCGTTGCCTTCCAAGGCCAGGGAGGCGGGCTGCCCGCGGCCGAGTGGACCCTTGCGTCCGTTCTCAAGAAGGGCGGTTACAAGACCTATTTCACCGGGAAGTGGCACTTGGGCGAGGCCGACTACGCGCTGCCGAACGCGCAAGGCTACGATGAGATGAAGTACGCCCTTCTTTACCATCTGAACGCCTACACGTATGGCGATCCGAATTGGTTCCCGGACATGCCGGACGAACTGCGGGCGATGTTCCAGAAGGTAACCAAGGGCGCGCTCTCCGGCAAGGCGGGCGGGCCGGTTACGGAGGACTTCAAGGTCAACGGGGAATACGTGAACACACCGGAAAAGGGTGTCGTCGGTGTTCCCTTCCTCGATGCCTACGTCGAGAAGGCGGCGTTGCAGTTCCTCGATGATGCGGCGAAAGCGCCCGGCACGCCCTTCTTTATCAATGTGAACTTCATGAAGGTGCACCAGCCGAACATGCCGGCGCCCGAGTTCGAACGCAAATCGCTTTCGAAGAGCAAGTACGCGGACTCGATCGTCGAGCTGGACACCCGGGTCGGCAATATTTTGAAGAAGCTCGACAGTCTCGGTCTGAGCGACAACACCCTTGTCTTCTACACCACCGACAACGGTGCCTGGCAGGACGTATATCCCGATGCCGGCTACACCCCGTTCCGTGGGACCAAGGGTACCGTGCGTGAGGGTGGCAACCGGGTACCGGCAATGGTGCGCTGGCCGGGCAAGATCAAGCCGGACACCAAGAGCGCTGCTATTGTCGGCGGGCTTGACCTGATGGCGAGCTTCGCATCGGCCGCTGGCGTCACCCTGCCGACCGAGGACCGCGAAGGCAAGCCGATCATTTTCGATAGCTACGACATGATGCCCGTCTGGCTGGGCACCGGCCAATCGGCACGCAAGTCCTGGTTCTACTTTACCGAGGTGGAACTCACCCCGGGTGCGGCGCGGGTCGGCAACTACAAGGCGGTGTTCAACCTGCGCGGCGATAACGGCCAGGCAACCGGCGGGCTCGCGGTCGACAGCAATCTCGGCTGGAAGGGTCCGGAAAAGTATGTGGCTACGGTCCCGCAAGTTTTCGATCTGTGGCAGGATCCGCAGGAACGCTACGACATCTTCATGAATAACTACACGGAGCGCACCTGGACACTGGTGACGATCTCCGACGAGATCAAGAAGTTGATGAAGACCTACCTCGAGTATCCGCCGCGCAAGCTGCAGAGCGAGGTCTATACCGGTCCGGTGACTATGCTTCAGTACCAGCGCTTCCAGCACATTCGCGATGAATTGCAGAAGCAAGGCTTCACAATCGGGTTGCCAAGCGGGAACTGACCAAGGAAGCTGATGGTTCGCCCCGTTTCGCGACGGGGCGAACCGCTCGTTCATGCTGCGATCTATGGCGAGGTGGGACGCGATGCGGCTAAGGAGCCATGCTGCAAGGACATGGTTCGGCGCGATTTTGTGCGTTGGCAAAGGGACACATCGCAAGCGTTCGGAATTCGGTACCATGTCGATGCCGGCACGGATTGCAGCGAGGCAGGTGCGTTCCTGCGGCATGATGCGTCGTCTGGCGCCGGTCGCGTTGGCGGCTACGCTTGGCGCCTGCCAAGGCAATGAGATCAAGAGCAATCTTTTTGCCGCCGCGGATCACGATCGCGGGGAGAGGATCGAATGGTCCGCCGCTCGGGCGGCGCCCGAGGCGACAATCCAGCTCGCGGATGCGTCCGAGCCGCCCCTAGTGCCGGTGCCATCTGAGCGTAGGGTGGCAGCGGCAGCTTCGCCTGTCCCGCCTGCCAGTCCCAGCGGCCAACAAGGCGATGTCGCGGAAGTCGGCCGCAAGCTTGCCGATCCGACCTCGAACGTGTGGGCGCTATTTACCGAGTTTGATTGGAACTTCATGCAGGGCAAGGCGACCACAAAGTATCGCCATGCACAGGAGATCCTGTTCCAGCCCGTCCTTCCGCTCCCACTGACGGAAAACACCAAACTCATCACCCGGCCGGTCGTGCCGTTCGCGAGCGTACCGCTTCCCGACGGTAATGGCGGATTCGATCGCAAGACCGGCCTTGGTGATATTCAGTTGCCGTTGCTCTTCGTTCCCAAGGGCTTTTCTGCCGGCGACTTCAGTGTAACGTTCGGCACCGGGCCGACCTTCGTCTTTCCGAGCGCAACCAGCGACTCCCTGGGTGCCGACCGCTGGGAAGCCGGGCCGGCGCTCGTCGGGGTCTTCAAGAACGAACAAATAACAGCAGGGGCCCTCGGACAGTACTGGTGGTCTTACGCCGGCGGCAGCCCATCCACCAGCCACGGCTCGCTCCTCTACTTCGCCTTTTACAATCTGCCAAATGCCTGGCAGATCGGCACCAACCCGACGATTATTTACAATGACAAGTCGTCCTCGGATGACAAGTGGGACGTGCCGATCGGGATCACCGTCGCCAAAACGACCAAGATCGGAGCGGTACCGGTAAAGTTCCAGTTGGGCGCAGAATACTTTGTCGTTAATCAGGAAGATTATGGATCGCGCTTCCAGATTAAGTTGAACATTATTCCTGTGATTCCGGCCCTGGTCAAAGCGCCGTTGTTATAGAGGGAAGAAGGACATGAATTTGCGGTTGATCAAACGCTCGCTCGCGGTCGTCGCAGCCTTCTGGCTGTTTGCAGCGACCTCTGTTGCCGGAGCCGCCGACGATCCCCTGCCATCGTGGACTGCGGGGCCGCCAAAGACGGCGGTCCTTGAGTTCGTCAAGGCGGTAACCGACGCGAAGAGCCCCTCGTTCGTCAAACCCGAGGAGCGGATTGCCACCTTCGACAACGACGGAACGCTTTGGCCGTCCCACCCGATGTACACTCAGCTCGCCTTTGCCTTGGACCGCATCAAGGCGCTCGCACCCCAGCACCCTGAGTGGACGACGACCCAACCCTTCAAGGCCGTGCTCGACAACGACTTGGAGGCGCTCGCGGCTTCAGGCGAAAAGGGGCTGGTTGAATTGGTCATGGCCTCCCATGCCGGCATGACCACGGACGAGTTCGAGGCGATCGTCAGCGATTGGTATGACAAGGCGCGTCATCCGCGCTTCAAGCGGCGCTATACCGAGTTGGCTTATAAGCCGATGCTCGAACTGCTGGCGTATCTGCGGGCCAACGACTTCAAAACCTTCATCGTTTCCGGTGGTGGTGTTGAATTCATGCGGCCGATGACGGAGGCCGTGTACGGCGTTCCGCCCGAGCAGGTGGTGGGCTCGACCATCAAGACGCAGTATGAGGTCCAGAACGGCAAGCCGGTGCTGATGCGTCTGCCGCAGATTGATTTCATCGACGACAAGACCGGCAAGCCGGTCGGCATCAACAAGTTCATCGGCAGGCGGCCCATCGCGGCGTTCGGGAATTCTGCCGGGGACCGCGAGATGCTAGAATGGACCGGTGCGGGCGGTGGCGCGCGGCTGATGATGCTCGTGTTCCACGACGATGCCGAACGCGAGTATGCCTACGGTCCTGCCAACGGGCTGCCGGACACCAAGTTCGGCACCTTTCCGCAGGCCCTCATGGATGAGGCCAAGCAGAAAGGGTGGGTCGTGATAAGCATGAAAAGCGACTGGGGAGCGATTTTTGCTGAGACGCCAAAGTAATAGAGGAGGTTAGGCCAGTATTGAGTGTGGCGTGAACGCACTCGTGCGGTGAGAGGAGCCGGAGAACTCTAAGCCGCAACAATACGCTGGGATAGGGATGAGATTAAACGACATGAAGGCGCTTCGCGTTACTTTCATGGCGACCTTGGTTTCGGCGGCAATGGCAATGTCGGCGCTGGCCGGGGAGGAGAACCTCGGCAGCCCGGACAAACGCGCCTCTGTCGTCTCTGAACAACTGAAGGTACTCGGCGTCAACATGGCGAGTTTGAAAAACCCGCAATGGCTCACCGATAACTTCAACCACAGGGGTGTAAACACTGTATCGGGATACCGTTTCTACGGCGAACCGCCGACGTGCACGAACGGCGAGATTGCCGTCGAGATGAATGCACTATGCGGCATTAGTGACGTCTACACGACGGGCACATGCCGCATCAAAGGTGCGCCCCACTACTGGTTCTAAGGATCTGGTTTCTGACCCGTAGTTCTATTAACTTGGGTCGGAGCCGCTATAAGGACTCCGGATCTCTCTTGCAGGAACAACGGCTGACGTTCTCGAATTGGGACTTCGGTATAGGGATGCCCTCAAAGATGGCTCGTAAACGCCTCCTCTCTCGCGTGAGCGTTGTTTGGCTCGCCATTGGCGGCGGCCTGCTGGTCGCCCAGCCAGCACACAGTGCAGGCCTGTTCCTTACCGAGATGGCGACGCCTGACCTCGGCACGGCCGCAGCGGGACGGGCGGCGCTGGCGGTGGACGCAGCGACCGCGTTCGGCAACCCGGCCGGCATGACGCGCCTCGACAAGTCGCAGATGCTCGCCGGTATCCAGCCGGCGTACGGCATCACCCAGTTCGACAGGGACAGCGAAACCACGATCTCCGGCGGCAACGGCGGCAACGCGCTCGGCTTCATCCCCGGTCTCGCCGGCTACTACGTCTACAGTGCCACGCCGGACCTGAAGTTCGGCATTACGCTGGGCTCCAATTTCGGCCTTTCCTCCCGCTACCAGAGCAACTGGTCCGGCCGCTACTACGCGTTGCAGGAGGAGATCCTCACCCTTAGCGCCTTCCCGGTTGCGGCCTATCGGCTCAATGACTGGCTGTCGGTGGGCGCGGGGGCGCAGATCATCTACGGCAAACTGCACTCGCGGACCGGGATCAACGACGCCCTCGACGGCGGCGACGCCAGCCTCGATGTCAGTGACCATGATGTCGGTTATGGCGGGCTGGCCGGCATTCTGATCGAGCCCATCGAGGGGACTCGTTTCGGCATCACCTACACTTCGCAGGTCAAGCTCGACTTCAAGGACAAGCCGACGACCAACAACCTTGGCCCGCTCCTTCAGAACGCGCTAGACGCCTCGGGCTTGACGGGCGCCCGGCTCGACATCGGCCTGACCATCCCCAACCAAGTCATGGTTAGCGCCTACCACGACCTCACCGACAGCGTGGCGATCATGGGCAACGTCGTCTGGCAGCAGTGGAGCGAGTTTGGCAAACCGACCGTGGAAGTGCAGTCCACCACCAGCAACAAGGCGACGGCCAACCTTAATTACGACGATACCTGGGGGTTCGCTCTGGGCACCCGCTACAAGTTCCTTCCCGAATGGACTTGGTCCCTTGGCTTCGCGTTCGACACCTCGCCGATCTCGACGAAGGAGCGCTCGCCGGCCCTGCCGCTCGATCAGCAGATCCGCGTCGGCACTGGCATCCAGTACGCCTTCAGCGACCGCATCACCCTCGGTGTCGCCTACGAGTATCTGAATCTCGGCTCCGCCGACATCGATCGCAGCCGCCCACTGGCCGGCACCATCAAGGGCGACTATTCGACCAACGAAATTCACTGGTTCAACATGACTGTCGCATGGAAGTTCTGACCGGCGCCAAGCTCGATCTGTAGACGGCCGTCGGATCGCGAGTTTGGTTCGTAACAACGCGACGGCACGGTGAGGAAACCATGAGAACGCTCGCGGAATTCGCCAGGACAACGCTGATCGGCGGCTTGTTGATCATCCTGCCGATCTATGTCGCGATCCTTTTGCTCGCCAAGACGATCAAGGGAATGCTGGCGCTGCTCGCACCGGTGACGGCGCAGATCCCGACCGGCGTCGAGTTCCGGCAGATTGTCGCTATCATCCTGCTCATCGCGGTCTGCTTCGTCGTCGGCCTGGTGGTGCGGACGGGGCCTGGGCTGAAGGCGAAGAACGTGTTCGAACAGGTGGTTCTGGAAAAGCTGCCCGGCTACACGTTTGTCCGCGGGATCGTCAAGCGACTGACCGGGCGTGGAGAGGAACACACGCTTCAACCGGCATTGGTCGAGATCGAGGAGGCCCTGGTCCCGGCGCTGATCGTCGAGGAGTTGGACGACGGCTCTTACACGGTCCTCGTGCCGTCGGCGCCGACACCGATGGCCGGCAGCATTTACATCCTGCCGCCCGATCGGGTGCATCCGGTCGACATCCCGTTCACCAAGGCAATCGCCGTGTTCTCGAAGTGGGGCACCGGGGCGGGCGAGTTCGTGCAGGCGATGAAGAGTGCTGGCGCACCGCAGACCGCCGGAAGTCCTATCGCACAGAGCAAGCCTCAAGTTTAAATCGGAGCGGCCCCCTTGCGAGCAATAGCAGTGGCGCTGGTGCTGGTAGCGATCACCATGGTCGCTGGCCCGGCCCAGGGCGGTGACGCCGAGCCGGCATTCGTCGGCAGTGCCGCCTGCGGTGCCTGTCATCAGGGCGAGATGGCTGCCTGGCGCAACTCGCACCACGACCTCGCGATGGCCGAGGCGACGGAGCAGAGTGTCCTTGGCGACTTCGACGGTGCGACGTTCACTTATGGCGATGTCACCTCGCGCTTTTTCAAGCGCGACGGCAAGTTCTTCGTCCACACCGACGGCGCGGATGGCAAGCTCGCAGACTTCCAGATCCGCTACACGTTCGGCTTCTATCCGCTGCAGCAATACTTGATCGCCTTTGCCGACGGCCGGATGCAGGCGCTGGGCATCGCCTGGGATTCCCGACCGAAGGACAAGGGCGGACAGCGCTGGTTCCACCTCTATCCGGACCAGAAATTGAAAGCGGGCGATCCGGTGCATTGGACCGGGATCGACCAGACCTGGAACTTCCAGTGCGCCGAATGCCACTCGACCGAATTGCGCAAGAACTACGACGCGGCGAAAGACACCTACGCCACCACCTGGGCTGAGATCGATGTCGCCTGCGAGGCCTGTCATGGCCCAGGCTCGGCTCACGTCGCCTGGGCGAAAGGGGAACGAAGCGGCCCCAACGGACTGACCGTACATTTCGATGAGCGTAAAGGGGTGAACTGGACGCTCGATCCCGCGACCGGCACCGCCAAGCGTAGCCACCCGCGCATTTCGGCCAAGGAGCTGGAGACCTGCGGTGTTTGCCACGCACGCGGCACCAAAATCGCCGAGCCGTGGCGACCGGGACGATCGCTCCTGGAGACGCACGTGCCGACGCTGTTGTATCGAGGGCTGTTCGAAGCCGACGGCAAGAGCCTTGATGAGGTCTACAACTACGCGCCGTTCCGCCAGAGCAAGATGTTCGTCGCCGGCGTCTCCTGCAGCGACTGCCACGACCCGCATTCGCTGAAGCTTCGCGCCGAGGGTGACGGCGTCTGCCTGCAATGCCACGACGGTGCCAAGTTCGCCGCCGTCTCCCACCACCATCATGCGGAGGGATCGGCGGGGTCCCGCTGCGTTTCCTGCCACATGCCGGTGAAAACCTATATGGAGGTCGATCCCCGCCACGATCACGCATTTCGCATCCCCCGACCGGATGAGTCGGTGCGCTTCGGCACTTCGAACGCCTGCAATGACTGCCACGCCGACAAGGATGCCGCCTGGGCTGCTGCCGCCGTCGAGCGCTGGTACGGGCCGCATCGCAAAGGGTTCCAGACCTGGACTGGGGCGTTCGATGCCGCCCGTACCGGCAAGCCAGAAGCCGCTGCCCTGCTCGTCCAACTCGCCCTCAGCACCGATGCGCCATCGATCGCGCGGGCAACGGCCCTTGAAAGCCTTGCCGATTTTCCCAGCCGCGATGCGGTGGCGGCGGCGCAGCGCGCCCTCGCGGATCCAGACCCGCTCGTGCGCCTCGCGGCGCTGCGGACGTTGCGTCCCTACGGGGCAGCCAACATCCGGCCGCTCGCCGGCCGCCTGCTCGCCGATCCGGTGTTGGCCGTGCGCATCGAAGCCGCCTCGCTGCTGGCCGACCTGCCGCAGGAGCGGCTAAGCCCGCAGGAGGGGAACCGGCTGGCGCGCGCCATCGAGGACTACGTCACCGCGCAACGGGTCAACGCCGACCGGCCGGAGCACCGTGTCAACCTCGGCAGCCTTAATCTGCGCCAACAGCGCTATGCCGAGGCCGAAGCCGAGTTCCGGGCTGCCGCGCGCCTCGATCCTGCTTTTGCGCCGGCCACCGTCGGCCTGGCGGAACTTTACGCCCAGCAAAGCCGTGATGGTGACGGCGAGCGAGTCCTTCGCACGGCGCTGGCGCGGACGCCCGACAGTGCCGAACTGCGCCATGCGCTGGGCCTCAATCTCGTCCGCCAGCGGCGAACCGCGGACGCGCTGCCGGAGCTCGGCCGCGCCGCGGCGCTCGATCCGGCAACCACCCGCTACACCTATGTTTACGCAGTGGCGCTCAACTCGGCCGGCCGGTCAAACGAGGCGATCACTGCGCTCGAAACCGCCTACGCCCGCCGTCCGGCCGACCGCGAGATCCTGCTCGCACTGGCGACGATCAACCGCGATGCCGGCCACCGCGAGGCAGCCCTTCGCTGGGCCGAACGCCTCCTCGCCATCGACCCGTCGGCACAGCCGCTTGTCGAACAACTCCGGCAAACACCCGTACGCTGATGAAACTCCATGGCGCCGCGCCCAGAACCGCGCCCGCCCCGGTCACCTGAAAGGGCCAGGACGGTGAGGCGCTGTGGCGCTGCCGCCTATTCGTTCAACAGCACCGTGCGGCAGGCGGGCGGCAGATCGTCCAGCGTAAGTGCGCGCGCCGGCGGCGCCTTCGCCTTCTTTGTCGCCTCCTCGGTCGCTTCGGCGGAGAACCACCAAGCGAGATCCGCCCCGCAGCCGTCGCCTTCCGGGATCGGCGGCTGCGCTTCGCAGGCAGAGCTGGCATCGGGGCAGGCGAGACGGATGTGCATGTGCGAGTCGTGGCCCCACCATGGCCGAACCTTGCTCAGCCAGGTGCGCTCACCAGCGCCTGCGTCCCCGGCTCCATCGCACAGCGCCTGCTTGATCGCCGGGTTGACAAAGATCCGATCGACCTCGGCAAAACTGGCGGCGGTGCGGATCAGGCGCTGATGCGCCATGGTCCAGCGGCGCGCATCGACGCGGGCACCATCGGCCGCGACGACCGAGACCGCCGACAGCGT
>ERZ795053.5845-NODE-5845-length-12520-cov-4.226314_pt1 | contig 12520 bp, 12 predicted proteins | sample MGYA00375137_ERZ795053 | MGnify/ENA primary metagenome ERZ795053 (study PRJEB30182, sample SAMN05720284) | activated sludge metagenome | isolation source: Anaerobic digester | place: Hong Kong | collected 2014-12-17 ... | reverse complement strand
ACTGGCAGACTATGCGCAACATGGCGTGGCGTTGGCCTCGGTGCGGGCTGGAAATGTGATCGGTGGCGGCGACTGGGCGGATTATCGGTTGATTCCAGACTTGATTCGCGCGTTCCAGGCTGGGCGACCGGCGCCAATCCGATGTCCCGAGGCGGTGCGGCCCTGGCAGCATGTCCTGGAGCCGCTCAGTGGGTATTTGACGCTGGCGGAACGGTTGTGGGTGAAGGGGCCGGCATTTGCGGAAGGCTGGAATTTTGGGCCAGCAGAGACCGATGCTCGGCCAGTGCATTGGTTGGTCGATCGGTTAGTTGCGTTGTGGGGGAGTGGGGCAAAGTGGGTAACGGATGGCAAGCCTCATCCGCATGAGGCGCATTATTTGAAGCTGGATTGCGCCAAGGCTTGGGAGCAGTTGGGCTGGGCGCCGCGCTGGAATCTGGAGCGGGCGCTGGCGGAAACGGTGAACTGGTATCAAGCGTATCAGGCTGGTGAGGACATGCAGGCCTTCACACTGGAGCAGATTGAGCAATTTCAGGAGGTGTGTACTACATCACCAAGGTGATGGCGGATCAACTGAAAAGTGGCGAAACATACAGTGTGCTCAAGCCGGTGATTGGGATTTAGATGCAGCAGGGCGAAGCACGGATTCTGGAGCGTCAATTAATCAAGCGGTTTGGTTCGCTATCGGAAGAAATTCGCCAGCGTCTGGCTCAAGCGCGCCCGGAACAGCTCGCAGTCTGGTCTGAGCGGTTATTGGATGGGCGACGCTGGGTACGGTTTTCGAGAGTCACTGAGGCCTAAGCCCCCTTAAAGTCTTGCCAGGCTGGGAAAATCAGCTGTGGGCGGAAATTGAGCAGTTTGATGAGATCAGTCGTATGGAATATATGGCAAGTGAAGGTCAATAACCAGAGCGGAAGCCGCATTGAGTCCTTTGTGAGGGGAGATATTTCAGTCTGCCGTTGCTAGTGGAATAGATCAACGCGATTCGCCATCCAGTCGAGATGGCAGCCAGACTTGGATGCTCACTGGCAGATAGCCACGCAATTTATGGAGATAATAGTATGAATACGATACAACAAATCGTCACTGTCCGTAAGGATGGACAGGTAACTTTACGGGTGCCCTGGCCAGCGGAAACGCGGGTCAGGGTGATTGTGTTGGAGGAATCAGGCACGGAGCAGGATGAGGCCATTGCACTGGCGTGTTGGCAGGAGCAAAGTGGTTTTGCCCGACAAGTATTGGCGGATCCTGCCGAGGATGTATGGAATGCCCTTTAAAATTCAGGCAGGGGGCATCTATAAGTTGCCGTTTCCTTTTACTGATCTTTCGAGCAAGAAGGCGCGTCCGGCCTTAGCGTTGAGTGCGCCTGATGTGAATGGCGATATCCGTTTTTTATTTATTACTACGACGCCGGTGCGGAGCTCCGAGCGTGGCTATGCCTTTGATGCAGGCGATTACGCTGGGACGCCGCTGCCATTTCCGAGTTTTTTACGCCTCGATAAGCCGTTTTTGCTGCATCAGAGTTTGGTGATCAAGCCATTGGCGCAGTTAAGCCGGGCCGCTTTTGCCAGGGTATTCCGTCGGTTGATTATCGCAGAGATTCCTTGCTTTGCGGAACTGGAGCATGGGCCACGACCTTTTGTTTCGGGAACAACGCTGATTCCTCCTTCGGGTAAGGTGGTTGGCGCGCCGGAACTGGAAAATATGGTCGAGGCGGCGCTGGATGGCTGGTTGACTACGGGGCGGTTTAATACAGCATTTGAACAGGAGTTAGGGAAATTTCTGGATCTGCCACACGTCTTGACGGTCAACTCAGGATCATCGGCGAATTTGCTGGCCGTGTCTGCATTGTGTTCGCCGTCGCTGGGTGAGCGGGCATTGCAACCGGGGGATGAGGTGCTGACGGTCGCTGCGGGATTTCCGACGACGGTGAATCCGATTCTGGTGAATGGATTGACGCCAGTGTTCGTGGATGTAGAGCTGGGGACGTACAACGTCGACGTTGAACAGTTGGCGGCGGCGATCGGGCCACGCACCCGGGCGATCATGCTGGCGCATACGCTGGGGAATCCGTTTAATTTAGATGTAGTAACGCGCTTGGCCCACGAGCATGGCTTATGGCTGGTCGAAGACTGCTGCGATGCGCTCGGTTCTACTTGGCGAAGTCGTAAGGTGGGAACATTCGGGGACGTCGGGACATTGAGTTTCTATCCAGCTCATCACATCACTATGGGCGAGGGAGGGGCGGTCTTCACTCGCGATCCATTACTGGCGCGGATTGTCGCCTCGATTCGCGACTGGGGCCGGGATTGTTGGTGCGCACCAGGGCGGGATAATACCTGTGGCAAGCGGTTCGACTGGCGCTTAGGTAAGTTGCCAGTGGGCTATGATCATAAATATGTGTATTCCCATCTTGGCTACAACCTGAAAATCACAGATATGCAGGCGGCCTGTGGGTTGGCTCAACTGGAACGGTTGCCGGGATTGATTGAAGCGCGGCGGCGCCACTTCCGGTTCCTGCGCGAGCGGTTGCAGAGTTGTGAGGAATTTCTGCTATTGCCCGAAGCGACACCGGGCAGTGAGCCATCTTGGTTCGGCTTTCCTGTCACCTTGAGAGAGAGCGCCGGTACTACCCGTCTAGACCTGTTGCGTTACCTGGACCAGTACCGCATCGGCGTCCGTTTGCTATTCGCTGGCAACCTGACCCGGCAACCCTACTTCGCTAACCGCCAGTACCGCATCGCTGGGAACTTGACCGTCACCGATCTGGTGGCAGAAAACACCTTTTGGCTCGGACTCTGGCCCGGCTTGGATACGGTCCAGCTGGACTATCTGGCAGATCGGCTGGAGGCGTACTTTGGAGCTGGGTTTTGATCAGCACATCGAGTGTCCTCCCCTTCGAGACCCGGTCTACGGAGTTGCCCGGGTGCTTGGAACTGTTGCCCCGGCATCAGCAGGACGAGCGGGGTGGCTTCGTGAAGGTATTCCACCGGGATACCTTTGCCCAACTAGGTTTGGAAACGGAATATCCCGAAGTCTACTACTCCCGCTCCCGCCAAGGTGTGATCCGGGGCCTTCATTTTCAGTTGCCTCCTGCCCATCAAGCCAAGCTAGTTTTCTGCATCCAAGGCCGGGTGCAGGACGCAGTGGTAGATTTGCGGGTAGGCTCTCCCACCTACCGCCAGTATGTGACGCTGGAGCTTTCTGCCGAGACCGCCAACCTGATCTATATCCCGCCGGGCTTGGCTCATGGCTTCTGTGTATTGAGCGACTGGGCCACCCTCATCTATCAGGTCGGCAGTCAGTACGCGCCTGATTTGGATGCCGGCGTACTCTGGAACTCGGCGGATATTCCCTGGGCTACGGACCGGCCCATCGTTTCCGGCCGGGATACCGGTCATCCACCCATTTCCGAGTTTGTCAGTCCCTTCCACTATTCGGCTGAAGGTCTGATAGCAGAGGAGGTCTGGTCATGAAGATTTTGGTGACTGGAGCAACAGGGTTTCTGGGTTCGCATCTGGTTCCTCATTTGCTGAAGGAAGGGCACCAGGTGGGTTGCCTGCTACGCGCAAGTTCGGTCCTTAAGGCAGAGCTTGCTGCGTTGTCACACTGGATTGTGGGAGAGGAAGGTTCTGGCTTTCGGGAGGCGCTGGACAGTTTCAGACCGGAGGTGGTCGTGCATCTGGCGGCGCATTATGTGGCGGAGCATCACTATGAGGATATTAGGGTTCTGGTGCGCTCAAATGTGCTGTTTGGCGCCTATCTGTTGGAGGCCATGCGAGAAGTTGGTTGTGACGCGATGGTTTATGCAGGAACGTCTTGGCAGCACTATCGGGATCGGGAGTATTGCCCGGTCAATCTGTATGCAGCGACCAAGCAGGCGTTTTCAACCTTGGCGGAATTTTATCGGGATGCAGCCGGGCTGCGGCTGCTGGAGCTGCACCTTTACGACAGCTACGGCGAGGACGATCCCCGCAAAAAGTTGATAAATTTACTCAAGCATTCTGCCCAAGCTGCCGATAACCTAGCTATGTCCTTGGGGGAGCAGCAGATGCACCTAGTTCATGTGGATGATGTGGTGAGAGGCTTTGTTTTAGCCTGTCGGCAAGTGCTGGAACAGGCTCCTAGCGAGCGACGGGTATATCGCCTGCCGTCCAACCATCCTGTTAGTTTAAGGGAGTTGGTCGAGCGCTTTGCTGTGTGTTCTGACAAGGTAGTGCATGTTGCATGGGGCGCACGACCGTATCGAACGCGGGAGGTTTTCCAGCCTTGGGAGAATGCCCCAGTGTTGCCAGGCTGGCGCCCTATGATCGACCTCGACTGGGGTCTGAGTAGATTTCTGAAGCAATGCTAATGCCATATTGAGCGTTCCTGAAACCTGGAGATTATCCGTGTCGGATCTCAACGATTTACATCAACTACTGCAGCGGTTCGAGTCGGGAACGCTCGAAACGGATAAAGACAAGTTTGGGGATTTGCGTGACCGCCAGTTATATCTTTACGGTGCGGGCAATGTGGGCAAGCGTCTGTTCCACAATCTGAAGGCCAACGATATCACTGTCACCGGATTTATTGATCGCAATCCTGCGGCTAGGCCTGCCTCCATTGACGTGCCAGTACATCTCCCCAATGATCCCACCCTCGCTGCCGTGCGTGAGACCTGCACAATCATCCTTTCCGGACTGTTCCCGCTCAAGGTCTGCCAGGACATTAAGGCCACGCTTGCGGCCTTGGGCTTCCGCCATGTCTATGCCCTGCACGAGGTCAACTTCAATCAGGTGAACAGCGGTGCGTTCCGTGAAACGCTATTCGACGACAGCTACAACAAGGTGGACATCCTAGGCAGCGACCGCTGCAAGTTGGAGCATGCATTTGGTCTTCTGCAATGCGATAGTGACCGGGCATTGTTCCTGTGCTATCTGAAGGCCCACCTCACCATGGATTTCACCCGTTTGGACGAACCCATGGATATCAGCCTGCAATATCTGGCTCACGATATTCCCGAGGCGAAGGATTATTCATGCTTCATCGACTGTGGCGGGTATGACGGTGACACCTTCCGGCAACTCGCTGCACGGGGCCACAAGATTCACACCCTAGCGGGTTTTGAACCCCAATCCGATCTGTACTGCAAATACGCTGCGACTCTGCGGGATCATCCGTCCCGTCCAGACATGGCAGTGCTCTTTCCCTGCGGTGTTTATTCCGAAACTACTCAGTTGCGCTTCGCCACCAATGCCGAGGCCCAATCGGCTGCCCGGGTCAGTGCAAGCGGGGACAGTGTGATCCAATGCGTCAGTTTGGATGATGCTTTGCAGGGTTTCGCACCGACCTTCATCAAGATGGACATCGAGGGGGCGGAAACCGCGGCGCTCAAGGGCGCGAGGGGGTTGATCCAGCACTACGGCCCTTCTCTAGCGATCTGTGTCTATCATGGTTTATCGGATCTTTGGGAAGTTCCCTGCCTCATTGATTCCATGCGCGGTGACTACCGCTATTACTTGCGCAACTACAATTACTTGGGTCTGGAAACGGTGCTTTACGCCTTTCCTTCGCTGTCCAAGTGATTCTAAGAGGTAAACGAGATGAATGCCGAAATCAAGGCTAATGTCGACCACAAGCGTACGCCTCTTGCCGAGGTCATTCCCCTGGCTTACCCATTCACGGTTTATATCGAGGCCACGCGCTATTGCAATCTCCGATGCTTCTATTGCCTGATTTCCACCCAAGACGAAGAGAATGGCGCTATGCAACAACTCGGACTCAAGGTGCAACATATGGATCCCGCGTGGTTTCCCAAAGTAGTCGATAACCTGCGCCAATTCCCTCAAGGCATTAAACGTATTGTGTTTTCTGGTCTGGGCGAGCCGTTGATGAATCCTCGCTTACCCGAAATGATTCGCCAAGTCGCAGATGCTGGTATTGCCGACCGAATCGATATCATTACTAATGGCTTGCTGATTACGCGCAAGAAGGCTAATGAATTGATCCAGTCCGGACTGACCAATATCAACATTTCCATTCAAGGCGTTGATGCCGCGCAATATGTGGAAACCTGCAAGAAGGAAATCGACTATCCGCGTTTTCTGGAAAACTTGGCCTACCTGTACGAAAACCGCGGCAATATAAAAATCTATATAAAGGCGATAGATGCTACTCTGAAATCAAAGCAGGATGAGGAAAAATTCTTCACCACCTTCGGCAAATTCGCTGATCGCATCTATATCGAACATTTAGTGGTCATGCAGCAGCAAATGGACGACCTCAAGCTACTCGTCGATCCGACTAAAACTTTTTACAACGAGGAGCTTGACCTGGACCGGAAAGTTTGCGGCCAGTCGTTCTATTTCCTGCAAATCGGCTGTAATTTCGATACTTTCCCTTGCCCGGTGCCAGGTTTGCCCCTGACTCTTTCCATGGGCAACATGAAGGAACAATCCCTGATGGATATCTGGAATGGCCCACGCCGAAGGCAGCATTTGATCACCATGCTCAAACTGGAAAAAGACACTATCCCGGAATGCCGGGGTTGTACTTGTTTCAACGCGATTAATGACCCGATGGAAAATCTGGACAAGGACGCACCGCGTTTATTGCAACGGTTCCTTTAAGGAAGACCCCAGATGGCCGCTGAAATTAAACCTATTTACGGCATCCAGCGCACACGCTTGTCCACGGCAGTGCCATTACGCACACCTTACAGCATCTATGTGTTTCCTAGTACCTATTGCAATTTCAAATGCGTGTATTGCGCCCACATGTTTCCGCCCGATGTCATCAAGGAAAAATACGGTTTGGAGCGTAACAACATGTCGCTGGAGACCTATCGGGAAACCATTTCCCAGATTGCCGAGTTTCCCCAGAAGATTCATCTGCTTTCCTTGACCGGGCAAGGAGAGCCGCTGATGAACAAGAACATTCCAGAAATGGTGAGAATCGCTAAGGAGGCTGGGATTGCCGAGCGCATCGAAATTATCAGTAATGGGCGGTTGCTGTCCCCAAAAATGGCGGATGGCCTGATCGAAGCAGGTCTTGACACCCTGCGTATCTCCCTGCAAGGCTTGAATAGCCAGAAATATCAGGATATCGGTGGCGTCAAAGTAAATTTTGAGGAGTTCCTCGCAAACATTCGTTATTTCCACCGTAACAAAGGTGCTACCGATCTATTTATCAAGATCATGGATGTGGCGCTGGATCCCGGCGAGGAAAGCCGTTTCTACGACCTGTTCCGCGATTGCTCCGACCGTATGTATGTGGAGCGCATGCTGCCCGCCTATGCCGGCGTGGAGGTTACCGCCGGCATGCAGGTCGATTATGACCGTTACGGGCGCAAGATTTCCCAGCGCAACGTTTGCCCCTTGGCCTTCTACATGCTAGGCGTCTTCCCAGAGGGGGATGTGGAACCCTGCGATACCATTTATAAACCTATTGTCTTAGGTAATGTGCATAACGAACGGCTGGTGGATATGTGGCAGGGCGAAAAATTGCGAGAGTTCTGGAAATTGCATTTGCGGGGGGAACGGCATACCAATGCGAAATGCGCCAATTGCAATGCGCCAAACGATGTCTCACACCCTGAGGATATTCTCGATGCTGACGCGGAGGAATTGATGCAGCGCCTGGCCGATTTTGAATTGGCGTTTTCAGCATGAAAGCACGGGTTATTACGAACCAGACGCCTATGGGCAAGCGTTCCCAATTGGCGGAAACATTGCCGCTGGCCACGCCGTACATGGTCCAGGTTTTTCCAGTTTATGCCTGTAATTTTAAATGCAACTACTGTGTTTTTACCCTGCCTAAGGGGGAAAGAGGCTATATATCTGACAAAAAATTTCTTGATTTGGAGCTTTATCGCAAATGTGTCGAAGACATCCGCAAGTTCCCCGATAAATTGCGCATGCTGCGTTTCGCCGGGACGGGAGAACCTTTATTGCACCCGTGTATCGATGAGATGGTGGCGATAGCGGTAGCAGCGGGGATTGCCGAATCGATTGATATCGTCACTAATGGCTCAATGCTGGTTCCTGATTTATCGCGAAGATTGGTGGATGCAGGCACTAGTCGCATTCGCGTTTCAATTCAAGGTGTCAGCCAAGAAAAATATCGTCAAACGACGGGAACTTATTCTGATCTTGAACGGATTGTCGATAATGTCAAATATCTGTATTCCATTCGGGGCAATGTTCAGCTCTACGTGAAAATTATCGATTCCACCTTGGAGAAGCCCGAGGATATAGGGCGCTTTTACGCGCTGTTTGGCGATATCGCAGACATCCTGGCGGTTGAGTATTTATTGCCGGCGACACCCTTGATCGATTACACCCGTATTGCCGGTGCCGCTGTCATGGACAAGACTCAAAATGGTGTAGCGGTAGCCACCACAGATATTTGTCCGCAACCGTTTTATATGTTGCAGATCAATCCGGATGGCTTTGCCGTGCCGTGTTGCGGGATGGAATCCCCGCTCAAACTGGCCCAGCTAGCAGAGACCTCCGTGGACGACGTCTGGCAAGGGGCAACCCTCAACGCCTTTCGTCGTGCCATGCTCTCCGAGCGCCGCTGTGACAACCGGGTTTGTGCCCATTGCGAACAGTTTCGTTTCGCGATGTTTCCCGAGGATGTACTCGATGATAGCGCGGAGCGGCTAATGAATTCTTATGGAGAGGCCTGAATTGGAAAAGAACGACTTCGGTAAATTGTCCGATGCTATTCGCTACATCGAGCAGTGCGTTCCTTCACCCGATAAAGGTCTGCCGGAAGAAGCCTTCCTTTTCGTTAGCAGACTCACTCCCTTGGTAAACGTGGACATCCTGATCCGTAACGAGACCGGCCATGTTCTATTGACTTGGAGGGACGATAAGATGTTTGGTAGCGGTTGGCATGTGCCGGGGGGGTGCGTTCGGGTAGGCGAGCGGCTTGAGGATCGGGTTATGGCAGTAGCTGCAGGCGAACTAGGCGTCAGCGTGTCTTTCGAGCCAACTCCACTTGGTTTGTTTGAATCCATAGACCATGCACGTGGGGACCGAAAGCATCACATTTCTATTTTGTTCAATTGTGCTTTAACGAGTCAACTTGATTCTGGACAGATGTGCAATACCGATCCTCCCCGTATTGGTTCCTGGGCATGGCATTCGCAGTGTCCCAAGAAAATGATCCAGTATGCGTATGAAGACTTGTTGTGGAAATTTTGAATGAGATTTGCTGGGTATAAAATTGTCGAACAGAGCATTATTAATGATCCAGGTACGTGAAATTGATATGAAAAAAAGTAAAAAATATAACAAAAAATTCATTTTTTATGGTGTAGCAAATGAACAATACAGAATACGCAAAGATGAGATTTAAGAGCATCGTTTACTTGATGTGGGATGGGGGCTTGATATCGCTATTTGTTGCGACAGCATCACATTGTGATTTAATAAATTCATTAATATTGAGTGTAAATCTATTGATAGAGTGCATTAGGTCTAAGGAGCCAAGCATGGCCGGGGCTGCCTCCAAAGAGAAGGAAATCAACCATATCTTGGGCGATAAAGCTAATATGACGCTTGGAGCTAGCCTTCGCTGGAGAGAGGAGCAGAGTTGGGTAGGACAGATGAGCTATGACCAACCATCCTCAAGAAACAAGCCTTGCGAGTCTCCTTCCTTTGCACTTTTCGCTCATTCCAACTGTAGAGTCTCGCCATGCTGTGCGGATACCATGCAGGATTTTGTTATCGGCGACTTCAGAGATGCGGAAGACTACCGTTATTTTGTAAACAGTCCCACGCTTAGTGAACTCTGTTATTCGTTGGTCAATATGGATTTCAATCCGATATGTAAACGATGCGATTTTTCCAGCGTCGCAGATGATGCGCTGCTCGCATCGCGCCAAATTGCTCAACGGGGAAAGAGGTGTTTGAAATGCAGGAATTTCGTATTAAGGCCGAGAAGATACGAAAAGCTTCCAAGGCATGTGATGGCGCTATCTTGGGAAGAAATGTGCTTTTTGTGATTCCACCGACACATACAGGAATTGATGGCATCACGAAAAATCTTGCCCAATACAAGGAAATTCCTTACGGCATATTGTCCATAATTGCCTATGTGAAGGCACGGACGCAGGTGAACGCCCAGTTTAAGATTCTTGACATGAATCTTTATGGGGATCCCGCCGAACAATTGATTAGAAAATACCTTGACGAATTCCAACCGGATATCGTGGGAATATCTGGGCTATTTACGTCCATGTTTAATCAAGTGCGCGAAGTATCCGAAATCATCAAGGCTATCCGACCTCAGGCCTTGCTGGTGGTGGGTGGTAATGTGTCAACGAACTGCCACGAGGAGTTGTTCAAATACAACCCGTATGTAGACGCGGCCTGCTTTTCCGAGGGAGAGATCCCCATGTTCGATCTGATCAATGCGGTGGACCAGCAAGCCCTGCTGGATTCCCATCAGGCATGGATCACAAGGGAAAAGTATCAGAATGGCTTTCATGCGCACGCGCTCTATGTGGAAGACCTGGACGATATTCCGCCACTGGATTTCGGTCTGTTGGACTTGGACTTATACGACACCCGCTGTCGAAACAACAATCCCTTCCACAACGACGGCCGCGGTGGGAAGCGTTTGCCGTTCATCAGCAGCCGGGGATGTCCGTTCAAATGCGTGTTTTGCGCGGCGGGCTCGCTATCTGGCACCAAGATGCGCTATATGAGTCCAAAGCGGTTTCTGGAAGACGTACGCAATGCTGTTGAGAAATTCGGTTTGACCAAGATCGTTATCAACGATGACCAAGCGCTATTGCGCAAGGATCGGATGAAAGAAATTCTCGCCGGCCTAGCGGAAATGAACCTAATTCTGGAATTCCCGAGTGGCCTCAATGTCAAGTTCATTGACGCCGAACTCGCACGCCTGTTCAAGGCTGCAGGGCTGGAAATCGCTAATCTAGCCATCGAATCCGGTTCGGAGCGGGTGCTCAAGGATATCATCGATAAGCCAATGAAAGTAAAGGATGTCCGTCCTGCGGTCGACATGATCCGGGAAAACGGCCTGCTGGTACATGGCTTCTTCATTTTTGGCTTCGTCGGTGAGACAGAGGAAGACCGTCAAGCCACCATTGATCTCATTCGCACTGCCGGCATCGATTGGGCGAATATCTACGCGGCCGCGCCGATACGTGGTAGCCGTTTGTATCAGATATGTAAGGAAAAAGGCTTCATTATTGATGACAGCGACATACTCAGCACTAATATCTACCAGTCGGACATTCGTACCTGCGACCTGGAGCCAGAAGAACTGACGCGCTACGTCTATCGCGTCAACCTGGATGTCAATTTCATCAATAACTACCGCTTGCTGAACGGTGATTACGATATCGCCATCGGTTATTTCGGCAACGTGGTGAACAATCATCCGGAACATGCTTTCGCGCATTACGCCCTTGCCAAGGCCTATGAACTAAAAGGCGGCCATCAACAGCACGCTGAAGAACACATCCGCATTTATCGGTCTATCGTGGCAAGAGATCCGGATTGGGCTGCTCGAGCTAAGGAGTTCAGCGTGCAGTGACGTTCAGCCAATTGTTGCCTTCAAAGCCGCGCCTATGCAAAGTTCTACATATCACTGCTCATCTCGGTGGGGGAGTGGGCAAGGTCTTATCACGCCTGGTGGCTCTATCTGCACAGCGTGAAGACGGTATCCAGCATGTCATCGCCTGCCTGGAGACTCCAGAAAAACCCTACTTTGTCAACTATGCCCGAATTCATGGCGGTAAGGTGCTGATTTGCCCTGAACGCGAGACATTGGATGAGGCTGTAGCAGCTGCTGACATCGTTCAACTAGAATGGTGGCACCATCCTGTGGTCGCAGCTTGGCTAGGGACAGGGACGTTGCTACCGATGCGCTTAGTGGTCTGGAGCCACATCTCTGGCTTATATGTGCCTGCGTTGCCGCTGGCATTCGTCACTGCCCCACATCGCTTCTTGTTCTCGTCACCTTGTACTTGGTCTCATCCCGAGTTTATGGCCTTACCTGTTGACGTACGAGGGAAGGTGGACGCAGTGTTCAGTTCAGGCGGGTTTGACGACTTGCCTGATGCGCCAGTGCGGCCAATGGATAGCGCTTTGCGTGTCGGCTATCTAGGTACCTTGAACTTCGCCAAGCTGCATCCCCGATTGTTGGATTTCGTTGCAGCGGTAGATGTGGAAAATTTCCGCTTGGTGCTGGTCGGGGATCCTAGCACCGGCGAGGCTCTACTCGATGAAGCCACCCGTCGGGGTCTTTCCAACCGGCTGGAGATACGCGGTTATCGTTCCGACGTGGCGGCAGAATTATCCGGTTTTGACGTACTAGCCTACTTGCTCAATCCTTTGCATTATGGCACCACGGAGAACGCTCTGTTAGAAGCGATGGCCATGGGGGTAGTTCCGATTGTGCTGGACAATCCTGCCGAACGCTGTCTAGTGCGTGACGGCGAGACCGGCTTGATTGTGGATAGTCCACATGCCTTCGCTGCAGCTCTGACCCGGTTGTCCAGCGA
>ERZ795053.5844-NODE-5844-length-12522-cov-4.356220_pt1 | contig 12522 bp, 7 predicted proteins | sample MGYA00375137_ERZ795053 | MGnify/ENA primary metagenome ERZ795053 (study PRJEB30182, sample SAMN05720284) | activated sludge metagenome | isolation source: Anaerobic digester | place: Hong Kong | collected 2014-12-17 ... | reverse complement strand
GCGTTTGGTTCCTTGCCTGACACGTTGTGTGTTTTTTCCCCCCAGGGACAGGTTTTTGAGTTCCAGCGGGGCGCCACGGTGGTCGATTATGCGTATCAGGTACACAGCGAGGTTGCTAATCAGTGTGTACGTTTTCGCATCAACAACGAGGTTGTCAATCCCACCACCGTGCTGCATCATTTGGATCTGATCGAGTTGGAACAGGAAGTGGGTGCACCCGGCCCAACCCGTGCCTGGCTCGGCGCAGCGCGCACCAGCCGAGCCCGCTTTCACATCGAACGTTTCCTCAAACGACGCGGTAGCAGTTCCGATGCTGGCCAGCGCACTCTGGACAGCCGCCTGGATGCCCTGGAAACACACTACGGTTTCCGGCTCCCTAAACACCGGGTTGAACAGGCACTGATACAATATGCACGTCGCACGACGATGACGACCCCCGAGATGTTGCTTGCCGGGATCGCGAACGGCAGCATCACACCGGATAAACTATTGCATCCACTTTTTTCCGATGAGATTGTGCGCCAGGTCGAATTGCCTTCCTCACTCAAGCTTTTTCCTCGCCAGATCAGGCTTGGACAGTGTTGCCGGCCACGCCTGGGAGAAGATATCCACGGCAGGCTCCGGTTCAGAGGCAGTGAGGTTTGCGGAATCACGGTCCACCGGGACGACTGTAAGACCCCGGAACGGAGAGATCAGGCGTTGCCATTGCGATGGCGATGGAGTCCTCAACTTAATACCTTTGCCGAACTGGATATCATCGCAGTAGATGAACCAGAGCTGCTGGGACACGCCCTGCAACCAGTGTACGAAAGACATCCCGATGTCACGCTGCGCGAGGTCAGCGCCACGTCCCATCGCGGCACGGCGCACGTCAGTTTCACCATTGAGGCTGCCAGCGAAGAGGCGATCAGCCAAATTGTGAATGATCTTGAAAGCTTACCGGGGCACCGAATAGAAGCGGTGCGCTCGATGAAACCTTCATTTTACGTATTGGAGCGACTCAACCGATCCGACGCGCCTCTCGTCCACAACCCGTACAGCCGCCAGCCAGTTCAGGAGCGCGAAATGCTGTTTGGCCGCGTCGATGATTTGGCCCAGATCTCTGCTTCCCTGCATGGCCTCAACAACATCGTTTATCTGAGGGGAAGGAAGCGGGTCGGAAAGACGTCCATCCTGTGGCACCTGCGCGATTTCTACCTCGAACGCAACCTGTTCCTGCCATGCTACATCGACTTGCAGCTCTTTGGCTCACTTGCCAATGGCGGCATCCTGTACAACATGGCACACACCATCAGTCGCGATCTTCAGCGCGAAGGTCACCTGGGCGAAATTGCTGCCCCGGTTCGCGAACTTTTCGAAGAATCGCCAGCCAATCAGTTTACAAGCTATCTGCATTACATTGAAACATTTTGCGCGCCGCGCCGCTTGGTGCTGTTGATCGATGAGTTCAGTGTCGCAATGGATGCCTACCACAGCGGCGCACTGCCGGCTGATTTCTTTTACCACTGGCGAGGTATCCTCCAATCTACCCACCTCAATGTTGCCTACGTCATGGTCGTGCAGCAACGCGCATACGAAGCCGTTCTACAGTCACCACTTGGGCAGGAAAAAGATCCAAGCTGGGAGGCGCTGGAGTTAGGAACATCGCTGTTGCTCAAGCCGCTCAGCGACAAAGATATTCGCAGCCTGATCGAGCGACCGACCCGCAACTACCTGACCTATTCACCAGAGGCATTGGACCGGGTAGTTCTTCTCACCGGCCCCAGTCCCTTCATCGTTCAGGTCTATTGTCACGCGATGGTGCAGCGAATGGCCACGTTGTCACGTCGGGACGTGACGATGGATGATGTCGAGAGCGTGGCGCAACAGTTCATGGATTACAACGAAACTCTCTTCGACCATGCAGTGTTGGGTGCCGGTCGCCATGCATTCGCCATCTGTGCGGCAATTGCCAGCCTCTCAGGTGCTGCAAATCGACCGGTCGCTCTGGCCGAACTGGTTCCGCTGGTGTCCGGCGCTGATGAAGCTGACGTACGACGAACCCTTCAAAGCCTGTGTGAACAGGGAAGTCTCAGCGAATCGACCCCCGGAGCATGGAGATTCGCCAGCTTGCTGTTTAGGGACTGGATCAAGTGCAACGCACCAGACGTCCTGATGCGAAAGGATGCCACCAATGACTGACACCACTGTGAAGCCTTTTTTCGGACGCGACAAGTTGTTGCGCGAAATAGTGCAGGGCGTTCTGGATACGCAGCCGATGGATTTTGCGCTGGTCGCACCCAAGTTCTGCGGCAAGACCAGAATGCTGGACTTGCTGGTTGCCGAAGATGGCCCGCTGCTGGATCATGATGTTGCCCCATGGCGGCAAGACAAGTTTCAGGATAACGGACGCATTATCGTGCTGCTGATCGACTGCAATTGGCCCCGGGCCAACGAGAACCTGCTCAGCTTCCTGGCTGAACAGCTTGCAACGAAACTGCACGCCGAAAGGCCTTTTGATATCGAGTGGAAACAAGTTAACAGCGAAGAGAGTGCCAGCCGTCGGCTTCTGTTGTTGGCGCAAGCGGCCAGCCGGGAGGGATTCCGCATCGTGCTTTTGCTGAACAACTTCGACAGCATTATCGTCGGTAAACGGCTGAGCCAGGCGCAACTCAACGAACTGCGTCCGCTAACCACCGAACTGGCGCTGGTCATTGGCTCAAAACAGCCATTGAACGATATCGACGTCGAAATGACGTCATCCCCCTTGTTTAATGTACTACGCCCGCTCTACATCGGGCTACTTGAGCAGGAAGCCGCAAAAGCATGGATCGCCGCTTACCAAGAGGACTTCCCTTTCCTGAGTGATGAACTGCTTGATCCTTTGCTGGTAATCACCGGTCGGCATCCGTTTCTGTTGGCACGCTTACGAGAAACGCTGCTGGAAATTCAAAAGATGGTACCCGGCGATCAGCCACTGGAAATGACAGATTTCCCGCTGATCGAGCTGCGACTGGCAGAACATGGCCGGCTGCTTTTCGAGTCACTGGCCAAGGCGCTAAAAAGCCCGCCGCAGCGTATCCCAGCGAATGCGGTGGACAAACTGCTGAAGCTGATCATCGATGCGCCGATTGCGCCGCAAGCAATGGATCCGGAGATCAACCCAGCGCTGAACTGGTTTATCAATCAGGCCACGGTGCTCTACGAGGATGGGATGTACCGGTTGTTCACCCCGCTGTTTGCCAACTTCCTGCGCCATCAAACCGGTGATGGCGCCCCAGCGCGCCAGGCGTTGCCTGTTGTCGAGTCTGCCCCAATTGACAGCTTTGCTCACTTACCGCGCATCGAACGCGATTTGCTGCTCTATCTGCGCGAGAACAGCGACAGGGTGGTCTCCCCACAAGAGTTGCTGGAAGAGGTATGGAAGCTGCCTGCCAGCACGTCAGAACGCCGCGTTCAGGAAGCGATCCGCCGGCTACGCAACCACCTGAAAGAAGAGCAGCCGCCACTTGGCTTCATCGACAACGAGCGCGGTGAGGGGTATCGCTTCATCCCGGAGTAGATCAAAAAAGAGCTTCACCTGACGTTGAGTGAATGAGCTGCCATTGAGGCATGCAACAAGAGAAAGCGGGCCGACGAGGATAGCACCTCATCGACCCGCTTGTCATTCAGTCTGCCGACGAGCCGCTAGAACCCTTGCAACTTCGACAGGTCCGCTGTCCCGTCGGGCAGGGCAGCGATGGCCTGTAAGAGACTCAGGCGCGCGCGGCGCAGGGTTTCGTCTTCGGCCATGACCATCACCTTGTCGAAAAAGGTGTTGATGGGCGCGACCAGCGTCCGCAACGCGGCTGCAACCGCTGGGACATCGTTCGCCGAGTCGATTGACTGCCACGCGGCCAGCAGCGCTTGGGTCGCCGGTTCCGGGTCATCGCTAACGGTCAACGGGTAACGTTCGGGGAGGTTGCGCACGATGCGCTTGCATCGTGCGTAGGCCGTCAGCACTGCCGGCCAGTCGGGCGCAGCGACGACTTCGATCAAAGCGGCCGCTGTTTGACGTGCCACCGCAGGATCATCGCCCTGTTCGGCCAAAACAGCCTGCACTACATCAAAAGGATACTCCTCGTCGCGCAACCAGTTCTCCAAGCGGCCGGCGATGAACGCATCGGCGCGCGCCACAGCCTCGGCATTGACAGGCACTGGCAACAGCGCAGCCGCCTGCGCCAGACCGCTGCTGACAGAGAAGCTGATTTCCGCCTCAGCCAGGTTCTGCACGATGCCCAGCGCGTCGCGTCGCAGCCCAAAGGGATCGGCCGAACCGCTGGGGTCCAACCCGACAGCGAAGAGGCCGGCAATGCTGTCCAACCGGTTGGCCAACCCCAGCACCAGCCCCGGCAATGACGCGGGCCGGCGGTCGCCGCTGCTGCGCGGCAGGTAGTGCTCGAAGATGGCCTGCGCTACCGCCGGCGACTCGCCGCTGGCCAGCGCGTACTCACGCCCCATGATCCCCTGGAGTGAGGTCATCTCGATCACCATCGAGGTCGCCAAATCGGACTTGCAGAGCGCGGCCGCGCGGGCAACGGCCGCGCGGTCCTCGGCGGACAAGCCAAGCTCCTCAGCCAGCGCTGGCGCCAACGTTTCCAGCCGGTGCACCTTGTCGAGCATCGAGCCAAGCTGCTCCTGAAACGTCAGCGTCGCCAGCTTGGGCGTGAACTCGGCCAGCGACTGGCGGCGGTCGTGCTCTACAAAGAAAGCTGCATCCGAATAGCGCGCCCGGATGACACCCTCATTGCCAGAGCGTACTACGGCGGGGTCACGCGGATCGCCATTGGCGACAGTGATGAAGTAGGGAAGGAGACTGCCAGATCGGTAGATCGGGAAATAGCGCTGGTGCTTTTTCATGACCGTGGTCAAAACGTCGACCGGCAGGGCCAGAAAGCGCTCCTCGAAGTCACCCAGAATCGCTGCTGGCTGCTCTACCAGGTCGGTCACCTCGTCCACCAGCGCTGTCTCGTCAGGGATTACCCCGTCAACGCTGGCTGCCAGGGCAGTAACCTGCTGCAAGACCTGCTTGCGCCGCTCCTCGCGGTCGACCATGATCCCGTTCCGTGCCATCACGTCGAAGTAGCTAGCTGCGTCCGCCAGATCGATCGTGGGCGAATTCAGGGAGCGCAGCCCGCGGCTGACCCGCCCGCTATACGCGTTCGCGTAGCTGAAGGGCACGACCTGATCACCCAGAAGGGCAACAAACCAGCGCAGCGGCCGGCTGAAGGCGACCCCGTCCGACGCCCAGCGCATGGTCTTCTCGAAACGCAATGAACTGGTCAGCTTGACCAGCAATTCAGGCAGAATCTCCTGAGCCGGCTTGCCCGTGACCCGCTGAACCGCGAAGACGTACGTGCCACCATCTGCATCACGCACCTCCAGATCGGCTGGGCTGAGCCCTTTGCTACGCGCAAACCCGATCGCGGCAGGAGTTGGCTGCCCATCCGAGTCGAAGGCGCGGCTGGCAGGCGGCCCGCGGAAGATCAACTCGTCATCGGTTTGCATGCCCGCGAGCTTCTGGACGTGCAATACCAGCCGCCGCGGCGTGCCGGTAGCCTGCAGGTCAGTGTAGCCCAGCCGCGCCTCGGCCAGCAGCGCCGCAGCCAGCTTGCCAAGCTGATCAATGCCCGAAACCACGTCATCCACCGGCAGTTCCTCGCAACCGATCTCCAGCAGCAGGTCGGAGTCGGGAATGGGGAGTCGAATGTGGGCGGTGGGGGCTGGGGGCTGGGGACTCGGAGCTGGGGACTCGGAATCGGAGTCGTCGAGGAAGGGGTATTCCATGCGCATGCGCTGTTGAGCGAAGAGATCGCTGACCTGGCGGGCCAGATCGCGCATTCGTCCAAAGTAGCTGGCGCGCTCGGTGACGCCGATCGCGCCGCGCGCGTCCAGCAGGTTGAATGTCTGTGAACAACGCAGCACGTAGTCATGGGCGGGAACAACCAGGTGATGGCTGAGCGCGCTCTGGGCTTCGGCCTCGTAGAGATTGTACATCTGCTTGAGGCGCTCGACATCCGCGACCTCAAAATTGTAGGTGCAGTGCTCGATCTCCTGCTGCAGGTAGACGTCACCGTAGGTACGCCGGCCGTCCCAGGAGATCTGCCAGACCTCGCGCACGCCTTGCAGGTACATCGCGATGCGCTCCAGGCCGTAGGTCAACTCGACGCTGACCGGCTCCAGTGTCATGCCGCCGGCCTGCTGAAAGTAGGTGAACTGGGTGATCTCCATGCCGTCCAGCCAGACTTCCCAGCCCAGCCCCCAGGCGCCAAGCGCCGGGCTGGCCCAGTTGTCTTCGACAAAGCGGATGTCATGTTTCGTGCGGTCGATGCCGATCGCGTCCAGGCTGGCCAGGTAAAGTTCTTGCGGATTGCCCGGCTCCGGCTTGAGAATGACCTGATACTGCGTGTGCATCTGCATACGGTTGGGATTCTCACCGTAGCGGCCGTCATCGGCGCGGTAGCTGGGTTCGACGTAGGCGACGTTCCACGGTTCGGGACCGAGCACGCGCAGTACAGTGGCCGGGTTCATGGTGCCCGCGCCGACCTTCTCGCTGTAGGGCTGCCAGATCAGACAGCCATGCTCGGCCCAGTAGCGCTCCAGGCGCATGATGATCTCTTGAAAAGTTGGTGGACGTTCAGTTGACATGATGTGTTCCTCGGTTCAGGTGACAGTCACTCACGGTGCGCTTCTCAGAAGTCTTCGAAATGCAACTGTCGCCATGTAGCAGGTAAAAAGAAAACCGGCCTTTACTTGAGGCCGGCTCGCAATCAAATCGTTGAGAAAGTACGTCAGCATCAAACGGTGAGCAACGAAAGACGCGCCCACAGCTGTGAATAGCTCCGGCAGGGTGCTATACTCTTGTGGCCGCAGCGGGCTGGCGTGATTTCAAAAAGCCCGTGCGGCCCGATACCCGAGCCAGATTTGCTGCAAAGATAGTGTGTTCTCATTGCCGTTCTGCCTTGTCCAGCAATGCTAACGCCGATTGGCGTTTGTGTCAAACTTGCCGATCACAAAGAAAGCCTCCTGCCGCGATCAACAAGTTGAAAGTGGTCAAGAGACTGGAAAAGCACGCGTTTGAGGCGTACGACAGCCCCGGATGCCGGTCGCACGCGAGCAGGCGACCATCAAGATTGCTGTTCGGGCATCACTGGCGAGCCACCTCGGCGTTGATCAGGATTCGCTGCGGCGCCATGCCGGCGACCTGCGGCTCAACGCTCAGCTCGAGAGTGGTTGACTGGCCAGCTTTGGCGTCAGCATCAACAAATATGTGGACCTGAAACGGCTGTTCGAACATCGAGGGCAACACGACAGGATCGCTCACGGAAGTATCGCTGCCATCGCCGAGAATACACTGCTCGCCAACGCACAGGGAGGTGCGCCAGCGCTGACCATCCGCTTGCTTCAGCTTGAACACCACCGGCACATCCTGCTGCGACTCGTTAGCAACCAGCAACTCAACCATATGGTCGCTGTCGGGCGTCACTTGCTGCACTGTTCCTACCGTGTGGATTACCAGCGGACTGTAGACGGAGCTGTTCTCGCCTGCCGGGTCGAACTGGGCGACACCGGCCGGCGTCACCGTGCCGGACTCGGTGATCGGTGCGCTGCCGGAATCAGTACTGCTACAAGCTGATGCCAGCAGTATCAATGTCACGACAATGATAGTTCGACCAACCCGGCTCATCTGAGGTACCCTGTCTTGCCAAAGAATATGTCAGACCGCTGTCTGTCGTTCATAAGTTTACTGCAACTCGCGCAAGCGTATGGGAATCTGGATACCATAGCCAACTCATGCTACGGGCTTCTGATGCGCCAGCATCTGCTCGCGCAGGGTACGAATGAAGACGGGGCTGCGCAGGCTGCGCTCAAGATGATAGACCATGGTCGCTTGCAGCAGCCGTTCCAGCTCCGTGTGCAACCCCGGACTCAGGCTGAGGCGCTCGACCGTGTCCCAGTCCCGGGTTTGCATGAAACGGAGCGTCTTGAAAAGTGCCAGGTTCAGCGGTTCGGCGCCGATCTGCCCCTCGCCATGGCGGGGACAGAGGACGCCGCCGCCTGCCGTGCTGTAATAATTGGTGACCGGCTGTAATTCGTCTTCGCACTCGATGCAGCGGAACAGCTCAGGCTGGTAGCCGGCCAGACCCAGCAGCCGCAATTCGTAGAAACGCACCGCAATCGCCAGCGACTCGTCGCGCACTGTCGCCAGCCGGTTCAATGTATCGCGCAACAAGAGGAACATGGGCGGATTGGAGTCGCTTTCCTGTGTAAAGCTATCCAGCAGCTCCGCTACGTAGTAAGCTTGAGCGGTACGCGACAAATCATCACGCAGCCCAAGGTATGTTTCGACCGTCTCAGCCTGCGTCACTAAATCCCAAGTGCGAGTCTTGGCAATCAGGATCGTGCTGTAGGTAAAGAGTTCGACATGGCCAGCCTTGCGACTGCGAGTCTTGCGCACCCCTTTGGCTAACAACACCAGCTTGCCGTGCTGCGCGGAGAAGACGGTCAACAGACGGTCGGCCTCACCGTGGTCGCGCCGTTTCAATACAATTGCATCTGCGCGGTAGAGGCGCTGGCGACGCTCTTCCATGGTTGTCATCGCTGAACTCAGCGCGGCGCGCCGAGCAAATCGTAGGGCAGAAACGCCCCCGGCAGCAATTCCGCCACAGTGCTGACCGAACGCACCTTTTCCAGGTCAGCGATGACAACCGGCATGTCCAGAGCGAATTCGGCCATCACCTGACGGCAGGCGCCACACGGGCTGCCACCGATGCTGGTTACCACAACGAGCGCCTCGAACTCCGTTTCCCCTTCAGAAACCGCCTTCCAGATCGCGACCCGTTCCGCACAAACGGTCAGCCCGTACGATGCGTTTTCGATATTGCATCCGGTGAAAACCTTGCCTGAACGGGTACGCAGCGCAGCGCCAACGGCAAATCCTGAATAGGCGACGTATGCGCCGTTGCGCGCCGCGGCGGCCAATGCCAGCAGATCATCGACATTATTGGGCATCACTACAGTGGTTGTATTCATGTGGTAGTTGACGCGGGCTGGGAAGCGCGCTTCTTGTGTGGTTCTTCCACAGGCTCGCTGCGGGGCTTGGGCTGCGACACTTTCACCTGAAGAATACGATGTCCCTGCACTGAAATCACTTCGAGATTCAGGCCATCATACTCGACACGGCTACCAACGACAGGAATGCTGCCCAAGATGCTGTAGATGAAACCGCCCAGCGTATCACTTTCTTCGGTCTCGAACTCGACATCGAGCATCTCGCTCACCTCGTCCAGACGTATCTGTGCATCGAACACAAACTCCCGTTCGCCCAACTGCACCGCCAGCGGCGTCTCGGTGTCATATTCGTCCTGAATGTCGCCGACGATCTCTTCGAGCAGATCTTCGATAGTAACCGCACCGGCCGTGCCGCCATATTCATCGACGATTACAGCCATGTGTACCTTGCGCTTTTGCAGCTCCCGCAGGAGATCATCCACTTTCTTGGACTCTGGCACAAAATACGCCGGCCGCATCAGTTGGGTAATCGAGAGATCGTGCAGCCCGTCGCGAAATGGCGGCAACATGTCTTTGGCGTATAAGAGCCCCTGCACGTGATCGATATTGCCGCGATATACGGGAATGCGCGAATGACCGGCCTTGATGATGACATCGAGGGCGTCCTCCAGTGAGGTCTGCTCCTCCACTGCGACCAAGTCAATGCGCGGCACCATCAACTCGCGCACCAGGGTTTCGCCCAACTGAAAGATGCTGGCAATCATCTTCTTTTCGTCTTCCTCGATCAAGCCTGGCTCCTCGCTGGAATCAATGAGGAAGCGCAACTGGTCCTCAGAGAAGAAGAGGCTGTCGGCACTCACATCATCAGCGGAGCGCCCCATGATCAGGTCGGCCAGCGTCCGCAATCCCATAACCAGCGGCGAAAAGATGCGGGCAACCACGCGCACAGCACCGGCGAGTCGAATGCCAGATGAATCCACCGAACGAAACGCCCAGGCCCTGGAAACGACCTGCACACAGACGATCACCAGGCCACCGACCAGCACCAGAACCAAAATCTGCCAACGCCACATCAGCCCCGCGTTCAGCGCCAACCAAACGATCGCAGCGATTGCAGCGACGATGCCGAGTACGTCAAGAATCTGGAGAGCCAGCACGAATCGTGCGGGGTCTTCGACCAGCGCCAGCAACGCGTCGGCTCTGGATGCACCTTCCCCGCGCAGTCTGCGCACATTGGCTTTGCTCACTCCCCCGAGAGATGCCCGTCCGGCATTTGAAAATGCGATAACCAGGACTGCGACCAATAAACCTAACCAGGCTAACCAACTGTCAGGATCCACGAGTGTACTCCCGATCTTCCTTCCTTCGAACGCTTACCGGATCACTCAATATCAGAATGCGCCAAACCGCGCAGGCGAGCAGGCACACCGACCGCCGTCTCACCGTCCGGCACGTCGCGCGTCACCACGGAGCCAGCACCCGTACGAGCGCCCATGCCGATACGCACCGGCGCCACCAACATGGTGTCGCTGCCGATGAAAGCACCGGCGCCAATCTCGGTAGGGTGTTTTTGGCTCCCGTCGTAGTTGCATGTGATCGTGCCGGCGCCTATGTTTGCCTCACTGCCGATCTGGGCATCGCCGATATAGCTGAAATGGCCCATCTTCACGCCCGGCCCAAGATACGAGTTTTTCACCTCGCCGAAGTTGCCCATGTGTACGCCGCTGGCAAGATGTGCGCCGCTCCGCAAGTGCGCGAACGGGCCGATTTCCACACCGTCCTCGACCAAAGCGCCTTCCAACACCGAATACGTCACGCGACAACCGCTGCCAAGGGATGTGTTTTCAACCGTTGTGTCTGGCCCAATTCGACAACCCTGGCCGATGCGCGTCATTCCGCGCAAATGTGTAGCTGGAAACACGACTGTGTCACGGTCGATTGACACGGTATCGTCGATGTAGGTCGTTTGCGGGTCAATCAACGTGACGCCCGCCTGCATATGACGGCGGTTGACGCGCCCGCGCAGCACAGCTTCTGCCTCGGCAAGGTGCTCGCGCGTGTTGATGCCCAGCATCTCAGTGGCGTCATCAACCTTGACCGCAGCCACCTTACGACCCTGAGACACAGCTATCCCGACCAGATCGGTCAGATAGTACTCACCCTTGGGACTAACGGGAATTGAGTCGATGTTCTCCCAGATCCAGTCTGCGTCGAAACAATAGAGTCCCGGGTTCAGTTCACTGATAAGCCGCTGCTCAGGCGTACAATCGACCTCTTCGACGATGGCCTGGACCTCACCGTCTGGCGTGCGCACGATGCGGCCAAAGCCGCGCGGCGTGGCACTTTCGAAGGTTAACATCGACAGGACACCGCTCCCGCCAGCATGCAGATCGAGCAGCCGCCCCATGGTGTCAACGGTGAGAAGCGGCATATCGGCATAGAAGACCGCGACTGTGCCTTCCTGACCAGCCAATAATCCACGGGCCTGCATAACGGCATGTCCGGTGCCCAGCCGCTGCTGCTGCTCAACATAGCGCGCTCGAGTGCCGAGTTGACTACGCACCGCTTCAGCGCCGCGACCAATGACAACAACCGGTGGTGTCGTTGACAGCGCGTCGGCCAGCCGCACGCTATATTCAATCAGCGGCCGGCCGCCCAGCGGGTGCAATACCTTGGGTGTGTCCGACCGCATTCTTGTGCTGTCGCCCGCTGCCAGGATTACGACATTCAGGCTCGGTACCGAAGAAAGTTGATCAGGAAAGATTGACATCAGGAAACGTGTTGCAACGATAAGATCGCCAGGAAACCCGTGCCGGGGCACTGGATCATCCTGGCGCCGAATAGAAAAACGACTGTCTGCTACGCAACCATTCTAGCATAAGCCAGGGTGCGACGCAAACAGTCGAGTGAGAAAGCAATGAAAAACAGGCTCTGTTGGCGGCGTCCTACTCTCACAGGGACCTACGTCCCAACTACCATCGGGGCTGGAGGGCTTAACTACCAGGTTCGGGATGGGACTGGGTGTACCTCCTCCGCTAAAGCTACCAAAAGAGCCTGCTTTTACCTATTTAATTAGAGCTGTTACTCTAACGACCGAATAGAATGTGTGACTTCAATTGCTGTCATCTCGCGTAGAAAGCCCTCGTGCATTAGTACGAGTCCGCTAAACGCATTACTGCGCGTACACGCCTCGCCTATCAAGCTGGTAGTCTTCCAGCGCACTTACCCTCATTAAGAGGTGGGGGATCTAATCTTGAGGCAGGCTTCCCACTTAGATGCTTTCAGCGGTTATCCTTGCCAGACTTAGCTACTCAGCGATGCCGTTGGCACGACAACTGACACACCAGAGGTCTGTCCACTCCGGTCCTCTCGTACTAGGAGCAGCTCCTCTCAAATCTCTTACGCCCACAGTGGATAGAGACCGACCTGTCTCACGACGGTCTGAACCCAGCTCGCGTACCGCTTTAATGGGCGAACAGCCCAACCCTTGGG
>ERZ795053.5842-NODE-5842-length-12524-cov-8.802069_pt1 | contig 12524 bp, 12 predicted proteins | sample MGYA00375137_ERZ795053 | MGnify/ENA primary metagenome ERZ795053 (study PRJEB30182, sample SAMN05720284) | activated sludge metagenome | isolation source: Anaerobic digester | place: Hong Kong | collected 2014-12-17 ... | reverse complement strand
ACGATCAGCTTCGCGAGCAGCGAGTCGTAGTAGGGTGGCACGGTGTAGCCGGCGTAGATGTGGGTGTCGACCCGCACGCCGGGACCGCCCGGCGGATGGTACGCGGTGATCAACCCCGGACTCGGCTGGAAGTTGCGGTACGGATCCTCGGCGTTGATCCGGACCTCGATGCTGTGCCCGGAGAGGGCGATCGGGTCCTCGCGCAGCGGGGTGCCCGAGGCGACGAGGATCTGCTCCTTCACGAGGTCCCAGCCGGTCACCTGCTCGGTCACCGGGTGCTCGACCTGGATCCGCGTGTTCATCTCCATGAAGTAGAACGAGCCATCCTCGTCGAGCAGGAACTCGATCGTCCCCGCGCCGACGTAGTTGATCGCGGCGGCGAGCTGCACCGCCGCCTGCCCCATCCGCTCGCGCAGCTCCGGGGTGAGCGCCGGCGACGGCGACTCCTCGATCAGCTTCTGGTGGCGCCGCTGCACGGAGCAGTCGCGCTCGCCGAGGTGGATCACCCGGCCATGCGTGTCGCCGAGAACCTGGATCTCGACATGGCGCGGCCGCGCGAGGTACTTCTCGACGTACACGTCGCCGTTGCCGAAGGCGCTGAGCGCCTCGTTCTGGGCCAGCGAGAAGAGCTGGGTGAACTCCTCGGGGTCGCGGGCGATCCGCATCCCCTTCCCGCCGCCGCCGGCCGTCGCCTTGATGATCACCGGGAAGCCGATCTCGGTCGCGACCTCCAGCGCCTCGTCGGCATCGGTCATCACCCCGGGCGATCCGGGCACCGTCGGGACCCCGGCCTCCTTCGCCAGTCGCCGCGCCGAGGCCTTGTCGCCCATCGAGCGGATCTGGTCGCCGGTCGGTCCGATGAAGGCGATCCCCGAGGCCGCGCAGGTGTCGGCAAACTCGCCGTTCTCGGCGAGGAAGCCGTAGCCCGGGTGGATCGCGTCGGCGCCGGTCACCTCGGCGGCCGCGATCAGGTTGGGGATCTTGAGGTACGACTGCCGCCCCTGCGGCGGGCCGATGCAGACATCGTCATCGGCGAACCGGACGTGCAGCGACTCGCGGTCGGCCTCGCTGTAGACGGCCACCGTGCCGATGCCGAGCTCGCGGCAGGCACGGATCACCCGGAGCGCGATCTCGCCCCGATTCGCCACCAGGACCTTGCGGAACATCAGCCGTGATCCTTGGCGCCCAGGTCGTCGAAGGTCCGGTCGCTCGCGGCGCTGATCCCGGAGACCCGCAGCGCGAACTCGCTCGGATGGGTGGCGTGGAACACGGCGTCCTCGTAGGAGATGACTCCCTCGGTGTACCAGCGCATCAGCGACTGGTCGAAGGACTGCATGCCATAGGTCGTGCCGCCCTCGGCGATCAGCTCCGGGATGGCGAGCGCCTTCTGCGTGTCGCGCATGTTGTCGGCGACGGCGGCGGTGTTGATCAGGACCTCCGCGGCCGGTACGCGGCCCTCGCCGTCGGCCCGCGGGATCAGGCGCTGCGAGACGATCGACGCGAGCGCCGTCGAGAGGAGCATCCGGATCTCGCCGTGCTGGTGCGGCGGGTAGAACGACAGGATGCGCGAGATCGTCTGCGTCGCGTCGGTCGTGTGGATCGTCGAGAGGACCAGGTGACCGGTGTCGGCCGCCTTGAGGGCGGTGTCCATCGTGTCCTGGTCGCGGATCTCGCCGATCAGGATCACGTCCGGGTCCTGGCGCAGCACGTGCCGCAGCGCATCCGCGAAGGACAGCGTGTCGCTGCCGACCTCGCGCTGCGAGACGTTGGCGTGCTGGTCGCGATGGAGGAACTCGATCGGGTCCTCGATCGTGATCACGTTCACCCGGCGATGGCGGTTGATGTGCTCGATCATCGCGGCGAGCGTGGTGGACTTGCCGCTGCCGGTGATCCCGGTCACGAGCACCAGGCCGCGCGGCCGCATCGCGATCTCCTCCAGCACCGGCGGGAGGAGCAGCTCGCGGATGGTGCGCACCTCGTAGGGGATCGCGCGGAAGGCGAACGCCACGGTGCCGCGCTGCTGGTACACGTTGGTCCGGAAGCGGCCGATCCCGGGGACGCCGATCCCGAAGTCGGCCTCCTTCGTCTCGGTGAACTCGCGGATCTGGCGCGGGGTCATCAGCGACTCCGCCAGCAGCTTGAGCTCCTCGGGCCGCAGCGGCGGCTGCTCGAGCATCCGGAGCTGGCCACTCACGCGCACCGTCGGGGGCCGCCCCGCCTTGAGCAGCAGGTCGGAGGCGTTCCGGCGCACCATCTCGACGATCGCCGCGCGGAACTGGAACCCGGCCGCCGGGGCGGCGGGGGCGGGGGTCGCGCTCGGCTCGGCCGGCTCGGGGGTCCCGGTCGCCTCGGGGTCAGCCATTCGGGTCCACGCGGTAGAGCACCTGGCCGTACTCGACCGGCGATGCGTCCTCGACGCAGACCTCGCGGACCACGCCCGAGAGCTCGGCCTCGATCTCGTTCATGATCTTCATCGCCTCGATGATGCAGACCGTCTGGCCGGCGGTGACCCGGGTGCCGACGCGCGCGTACGGCACCGCGCCCGGCTCGGGCTGGGCGTAGAAGGTCCCGACCATCGGCGACTTGATCTCCTTCAGCGTCGAGGGTGGCGGCGCCGCCGCCTCGGGCGCCGGGGCGGCCGCCGGGGCCGCCGCGGGGACGGGGAGCGGCGCCGGGGCCGGGGCCGGGGCGGCGGCATACATCGGGGCGCCGCCCATGCCGTGGCTGGTCCGGGTGATCACGACCCCCGTCCCGAAGAACCCCTTCAGCTCGATCGAGCCGAGCTCGGGATGATCGTGCAGCAGCTGCGCCAGGCGGCGCACGTCGCGCATGTCGATCCCCTTGAGGCCGGGAACCTTCTCGAGGGCGCGGGCGAGGTCCTGCATCTCGTCAGGTGTCATACTCGGGTCAGGTACTTGTCGTCGCGGCGGTCCACCCGGATGACGGTCCCGGGTTCCACGAAGAGCGGCACCTGCACCACGGCGCCGGTCTCGAGGGTGGCGGGCTTCGTCCCGCCGGTGGCCGTGTCGCCCCGGATGCCCGGGTCGGTCTCGACGATCGCCAGTTCCACGAAGTTGGGCAGTTCGAGGGTCAGCACCTGCTCGTCCTGCATGAGCCCGGTGCACTCCATCCCCTCCTTGAGGTACTTGAGCTGGTCCGGCCCGATGATCTCGGCCGTCAACATCACGTCATCAAACGACTGGCTGTCCATGAAGTGGTAGAAGTCGCCATCGCGGTACGAGTAGGTCATCGGGCGGTGCATGAGCTGCACCACCTCGATCCGCTCCCCCGAGGGGAAGGTCCGGTCGAGGACCGCCCCGCTGCGCACGTCGCGCAGCTTGGTGCGCACGAAGGCGCTCCCCTTGCCCGGCTTCACGTGCTGGAAGTAGGTGACCTGCATGAGGCGCCCCTCGAGGGCGATCACGAGGCCGTTGCGGATGTCCGCGGTCGTCGCCAAGCGTGCTCCTGCGGCTAGATGTCGAGTTCCACCAGGTCGGTCCGACCGTCGGAGAGGAGGACCGGCCCGTCGGGACCGACCCACACATCGTCCTCGAGGCGGACCCCACCCCACCCCGGAAGATAGATTCCCGGCTCTACCGTGACCACCGCACCCACCGGAATCGGCTCCTCGACGGTGCTGGCAAGCCGCGGTCCCTCATGCACTTCGAGCCCGAGGCCGTGCCCGAGCGAGTGGCCAAACGCCTCACCGTGCCCCCGCGCCTCGATCACGGTGCGAGCCAGGGCGTCGGCGTCGCGCCCGGTCATTCCGGCGCGGATCCCCTCGCGAGCGGCCCGCTGCGCCGCCGCCACCAGGGCGTGGACGGTCCGCTGCTGCTCATCGGCCGGCCCCAGGACCGCCATCCGGGTGAGGTCGGCGCAGTAGCCGCCGACCTTGGCCCCGAAGTCGATCAGCAGGAGGTCGCCGGCCGCGAGGCGGCGCTCAGTGGTCCGGGCATGCGGCAGGGCCGACCGGGGGCCCGAGGCGACGATCGTCTCGAACGGGTGCCACTCGCTCCCCCGACGCCGGAGGGCGGCCTCCAGTCGCGACGCCAGATCGAGCTCGCGCTCCCCGACCCGCACCGTGGGCAGCACCTCGGCCAGTGCGTCCTGCGCCAGCGTCGCGGCCGCACGAATCGCCGCCACCTCGTCCGCGTCCTTGACCTGCCGGAGCCCCTCGACGACCTCCCCGGCATCGACCAGGCTCCCCGACAGTTCACCCCGCAGCCGGTCGGCCTCACGCGCCGGGAGGAGGTGCCCCTCGAATCCGATCCGCCCCCACCCCCGCTCCCGGAGCAGGCCGCGCACCCGCCCCCACACCGACGCGCGCTCGACCTGCACGTCGGCCACCGTCCCGGCCTCCTGGGGCGCCTGCACGGCATAGCGGAAGTCGGTGAAGAGGCGGGCCCGTTCGGGGGTGAGGACAAGGATCGCCGCCGAGCCGGTGAACCCGGTGAGCCAGCGGATGTTGGGGAGGTGCGTCACCAGCAGGACCTCGAGGTGTCGCTCCGCGAGTCGGGTCCGAACCGCGGCCTGGCGGGCGAGCCGGGGCTCAGCCATCGCGCAGGGCAGCAACCAGGCCGTCGAGGGCCAGCAGGTACCCGCGCGTCCCGAGGCCGGTGATCATCCCGACCGCGAGATCGGCCACGAGGGAGTGGTGCCGCGCGGCCTCGCGCCGGAAGAGGTTGCTGATGTGCACCTCGACGAACGGCAGCGGGGCGGCGAGAAAGGCATCCCGGAGCGCCAGGGAGGTGTGGGTGTAGGCCCCAAGGTTGACGATCAGTCCATCGAACCCCGCGGCCGCCCCCTGCACGGCGTCGACCAGTTCGCCCTCGTGATTCGACTGGCGGAACGCGATCTCGACCCCGAGTCGGGTGGCCGCCTCGCGGAGCATCGCCTCCACGTCGGCAAGGGTATCCGTGCCGTACACGGAGGGTTCACGCTGCCCCAGCAGGTTGAGGTTGGGGCCGTTGAGGACGAGGATCCGGATCATCGCTGCAGGTCGCCGAGCCAGCGCTGGAAGGCATCGAAGTCCGCCGTCGCGCTCGGCGGCGCGGGCGGGGCCTCGAAGAAGGCGTCGTAGGAGGCGCTCGGCCGGCGGCCGGTGCGCGGGGTGGCGACGGCGAGGCGCGCGAGCCAGTCGCGGACCGCGACCCCGCCGGCCTCGCGGGCATCGAATGGCAACGGGCGCGAGGCCGCGATCTCCTCCTGGACGGCGAGGTAGCGCTCCGCCAGGTCGGTGTTCTCGGGGTTCCGGGCGACCAACTCGGCGTACGCCTGCCGGGCGGCCTCGAGGTGGCCCTGCCGCCGGTAGAGCGCGGCGAGCGACTCCGTCACCATCTCGGCGCTCGCGGCCACCTCGTCGGAGTCGACCTCCTCGACGTCGGCCTCCGTGGCGAAGACCACCGCTTCCTCGGCGGGGTCCCGGGCCACCAGCGCCGGCGCGTGGGCCTCGGCGAGCTCGCGGGTCATTGGGTGGTCCGGGTCCGCCTCGAGGGCCGCCCGGAGGGCCTCGACCAGCGCCGCCCGGTCCTCGGTGGCCAGCGCGATCCGCGCCGCGACCAGCAGCGCCGGGACGAACCCGGGGTAGCGACCGAGCCCCTCGGCCACCACCCGCCGGGCCTCGCGCAGCTCGCCCTGCTTGGCGAGGGCGTCCGCGTAGGCCGCACATCGGGTCGGGGACGGCGCACCGACCCACTGACGGGCCAGGTCGTCGAGGGCGCTTCCGGAGGGCATCGCGCTCACGGGTCGAGGGACGGGGGCGGGCAGTCGGCAAGACTATCCCGCGCCGGCCCGCCATGTCAACCGAACCCGGGCCGGGTCGTCGCTTGAGGTTGGGCCCTCCGGGCCCTAGGTTTCAGGGCTATGTCTCGTCTCTTCAGGGAGTGGGTGCACGCGCCATGATGCAGGCCTTTCGCAACTCCGCCAAGCCGGTCGTCTACCTGATCACCATCACCTTCATGATCTGGCTGGTGGTCGATCTCAGCGGCCTCTCCGGATCCGGGGGGATCCTCTCCCGCACGACCGTCGGATCGGTCAACGGTGAGGGCATCGACACCCGGACCTACGAGCAGGCGGTCCAGGACGCCACCTCCCAGCGTCAGCAGCAGCTCGGCCGCTCGCTGACCCTCGAGGAGATCGAGCAGGTCCGCAACGAGGTGTGGGACTCCTTCGTGCAGACCACCGTGCTCCGCGACGAGATCACCAAGCGCAACATCACCGTCTCGTCCGACGAGGTCGCCTCGCTGATCATGGCGGTCCCCCCGCCCGAGATCCGCGAGACCCCCGACTTCCAGACCGACGGCCAGTTCGACCCGGCGAAGTACCAGCGCTGGCTCTCCTCGCCGGTGGGCCAGCAGTTCGTCCCGCTCCTCGAGGCGCGCTATCGCGACGAGATCCTCCGGGCCAAGCTGCTGCGCAACGTCACCGCCGACATCTTCCTGAGCGACGCCTCGCTCTGGGAACGCTATCGCGACCAGAACGAGCGTGTCTCGATCGCCCTCACCCCGCTGGTGCCCAACCGGGTCATCCCGGACACCGCGGTCACCGTGAGCGCCGACGAGGTCACCGCCTACTATCGCGCCCACCCGGACGAGTTCGACCGCCCGGAGATGGCCTACCTCTCCTACATCGGGGTGCCCCGCGGGCTTGACGCCTCGGACAGCGCCGCAGCGCTGCAGCACGCCCGGGACGTCCGCGCCGAGATCCTCGGCGGCGCGCCGTTCGCCGAGGTGGCGCGCCGCGAGTCGGCCGACCAGGGGAGTGCCGATGCCGGCGGCGAGCTCGGGACGTTCGCGCGTGGCGTCATGGTGAAGCCCTTCGAGGATGCGGTGTTCTCCCTACCGTTGAACACGGTCTCCGAGCCGGTGCTTTCCGGCGAGGGGTACCACCTGATCGAGGTAACCGGCCGCACCGCCGACTCGGCGACGGCTCGACACATCCTCTTCCGCATCGAGCTCGCGGGCGCGCACCGCGACCTGGTGGACGCGCAGGCCGACTCGCTGGAGCAGCTCGCCGCCGACCGGCTCGATCCTGCGGCGCTCGACACCGCCGCCCGCGCCCTCAAGCTCCCGATCGGCCAGAGCGCCCCGGTCCAGAAGGGGAACCGTGCCATCATCGGGCCGTTCCTCGTCGGCGACGCCGGGGTCTGGGCGTTCCAGGCCGAGGTCGGCGAGACTTCGCCGGTGGTCGAGACCGAGGAGTTCTACTACGTCTTCCGGCTCGACTCGCTGCACAAGGCAGGGGTGCCGCCGCTCGACCAGATCCAGGCCGCCGTGACGGGGGCCGTGATCGAGCAGAAGAAGGAGGCGCTGGCGCTGGAGAAGGCCCGCCAGCTCGTCGCCCGGGTCAAGGCCGGCGAGACGCTCGCCGATGCCTCGAGCGCCATGGGGCTGGAGCACCGGGAGTTCGCCCCGTTCACCCGGATCGCGCCGCCGCTGCCGAACCCGAAGCTGATCGGTGCGTCGTTCGGGCTGCCGGTCGGGGCCCTCAGCGAGCCGATCGTGACGAACGAGGGGATCTACGTCATCCGGGTGCTGAGCCACGAGGCCGCCGACTCCGCCGCCTTCCGCCAGGACTTCGACCAGATGCAGGCGCGCGAGGTCCGCGCCGCCCGCGATGAGCGGGTCCGCTTCTACCTGCAGGCGCTGCGGGACAACGCCACGGTGCGCGACGAGCGCGCGGAGATCTTCCAGACCGCGGCCCAGGCCGAGGCGGCCGCCGGCGCGAACCCGCTGCAGCCGCGCTGATCCCGGCCGCACCGCCGCACGGGTCGCAAACAGACGGGCGCCCGGCCACTGGCCGGGCGCCCGTCTGGCTTCCGGGACTGCGCGTCCGCTACTGCGAGAGGCGCTTCGGCTCGCCGGCCGTCCGCGAGGGGGCCTCGTCATGCAGGCCGCGATCGGCGTCGAGCATCCGCCGGTCGGCGCTGTCATCGCGCATCACGGCGTCCTGGGTGTCGGCGAGCGACTTCTTGAACTCACGGATCCCCTTCCCCATCGACTGCCCGATCTCGGGGAGTCGCTTCGCGCCGAAGACCAGCAGCGCGATGACCAGCAGGGCAAGGATCTCTGGAAAGCCGAGATTCGGCATGGGGTGCTCCGGTTAGAACAACGCCCGGGCGGCGTAGTAGGCCACCGCGACACCGACCAGGCTGAGAATCGAGACATGCAGGGCCAATGGCCCGAGCGTGAAGGATACCACGAGGAGATCGACCGAGACAGGGCCGAGGGCCGGGGTGACCGAGAAGGTGAAGAAATCCCGCGCCGCACTCGGGGGGAGGAACCGCTCGAGGAGCGCGGTGAGGAGCCCCCCCCCGACGAACCCCACGCTGAGCACGCCGAGGTAGAACCCGGTCCGGCGTGGCGCGGCCATCAGCGACGGCGCTCGAGGACGTAGCCGAGGGAGGCGCGGAGGACCTCCCGTGCCGGCGAGGGTGGGAGCCGCTCGAGCTCCTCGTCGGCCTGGGCCATGATCCGACTCGCCCGGTCGCGGGCGTAGTCGAGCCCGCCGTGCTCCTCGACCGCCTGGACGACCGCGGCGATCTGCGCTTCCGACGGTTCGGGGTTGGCCATGAGCGCGTCGATCTGGCCCCGCTCGGCCGCACTGAAGCGCGGCAGGGCGTGGATCAGCGGCAGGGTGACCTTGTGCTCGCGCAGGTCGAGTCCGGTCGGCTTGCCGGTCACCCGGGCGTCGGCGGTGTAGTCGAGGAGGTCGTCGACGATCTGGAACGCCATCCCGAGCTTCTCGCCGAAGCGCGCCAGCGCCTCGCGCTCGGCAGCCGGCGCCCCGAGGCCACCCACCTCGCACGCCCCGGAGATCAGCGACGCCGTCTTGGCGCGGATCAGCAGGTCGTACTGCTCCTCGGTGAACGTGAGCGGATCGTGGGCCAGCAACTGCCGCATCTCGCCGACGGTCATCTCGTTGGTGACGCGCGCCAGCACCCGCAGCGCGTCGAGACTCCCCATCCGCACCAGCTCGACCACCGCGCGGGAGTAGAGAAAGTCGCCCATGATCACGCTGACCTGGTGCGAGAACACCGCGTTGATCGTGGGCATCCCGCGGCGCAGGGCGGAATGATCGACCGAATCGTCGTGGACCAGGGTGGCGAGGTGGATCAGCTCGAGGATCGCCGCGAAGCGCTCGGCGGTCGCGCCGGTGCTGCCGGTCGCCTCGTCGGCGAGGAGGGCGAGCGTGGGCCGGAACATCTTGCCCCGCATCCGCAGGAGGTGGTGGTTCACCTCCGAGATGAGCGGGAAGTTCTCCTCGATCATCCGGCGCATCTCGACCTCGACGCGCCCGAGGCGCTCGCGCACCGGTCCCTGCAGGTCGACCAGCGAGACGGGGTCGAGTTGCGGCAGCGTCATCCGGCACCGTCGGTGAGCGCGGTGATCCGGTCGCTCACGTCATGGAACGCGACGTCGACCGCGAGGACGCGCTCGTAGTACGTGCGGGCGTTCTTCGTCTTGCCCTGCGACTCCAGGGCACGGCCGAGCCAGTAGAGGACCCCGATCTTCTCGGCGTCGCCCTCGTCGCCCTTCTCCACGCTCCGCAGGACCGCCTCGGCCACCGCCGGCCGCCCCTGCTCGAAGAAGCACTGCCCCAGCGCCTCGCTGGTGCGCAGCCGCCCCTCGGTCGAGCGCAGCGCCTTCTGGAACTCGCCGATCGCCTCCTCGAGGAGTCCCATCTCCTTGAAGGCGAGCCCGAGGTCGTAGTGCGCCTGATGGTCGTCGACAGCGATGTTCTGGTCGAGGGCCCGCTTGAACTCGGCCAGCGCCTCGCGGAAGGTCTCGTCCTCGTCGTCGGAGATGGTCGTCGTCTCGGTGCGCATCCGCGACGAGCGCGGGCCGACATCGTCGTTGACCATCGCGCCGAAATCGATGAAGCCGTCCTCGGTCTGCTCGCTCGGCGCATCGGGCACCATACGCCGCAGGGCGGCGCGCGCCTCGGCATGCCCCTCGTCGATCTCGAGGACCCGGCGGTACACCGCCACGGCCTTCTCCTGCGCGCCCTCGCGCGAGAGGGCATCGGCGAGTTCGAGGTAGGCGAGGCAGAGCTGGGCCGGCGTCTTCATCCGGACGGCGATCTCGACCCGTGCCTGATAGCGGTCGATGCTGGCCGGCTGCGCCTCGATCAGTTCGGTGGCGACCTGGAACGCCCGGTCGAGGCGCTCCGCCTCGAGGTAGCCGGCGAGGGCCCGCTCGAGGGCCGCGATGGCCCCCGCACGATCGCCCTGCTCCAGCCGCTCGTGCCCCTCGGCGCGCACCTCGAGGGGGGTGCCCGCGGGGACGGCGATGTCGATCGCGTCGTCGGTGGCCGCGGGTGCCTCGGGCGCCTCGTCGACGGTCGCCGTGTCGAGGAAGACGATCCCGTCGCTGGTCGTGGTCGTGGGTGAAGCGGGCATCTCCGTTGCTTCGGGCGCGGCGACCTGCTCGGTCGGCTCGAGCCCATCGAGGGTGATCGTCTCGCTGCCCGCGTCTGCAACCAGCTCCTCGGCGATCGCCGCGCTCTCGAGGCCGTCCAGCCGCTCGCCGGCGGTCGACCCCTCCGAGGTCCGCTCGAAGTTGATCAGCCCGGCGACGTCGCCCACCGGCTCGTCGGCGTCCCCCACGACCTCGGCACTCGCGCGCTCGATCCCGTCGATCGTCACGCCATCGTCGGACGACAGCGGCTCGGCGGCGGTCGGCTCCACCACGAGCTCGGCGGCAGCCTGCGCGCGCGCGCGATCGGTATCGAGGAAGACCAACCCGCCCCGCCCGTCGGCATCGGGGCCGCCGTCCGCCTCGGCGTCGGCGGTGTCGCGGCCGAGCAGCTCGTTGACGGTGCGGCCAAGTTCCTTCCACGCGCCGAACTCGGCGGCCAGCTTCTCCAGCTCGCGCGCGGCCGCGTCGCTCTCGCCCCGGTGGGACATGTGCTGGAGGTACGCCTCGAGGTTCTGGCGCACGTCGTAGATCACGCGCTTGCGCGCCTGGAACCGGGCGAGATCGAGGTAGGTGCGGACGCGGGCGGGGTCGAGCCGGAGGATCTTGCCGCAGAGGGCAATCGCGTTGTTGAAGAAGCCCTGCTCGCCGTAGCGCGCCGCGGCCTGCTCCCAGGCCTCGCAGGCGGCGTGATCGTCTCCCTCGCGCTGCTCCAGGTCGCCGATGCGGTTGTACAGCGAGGGATCGGCGCCACCGTCCTCCTGCTCGGCCTTGTGGATGGCCTGCCGGTAGAGGTCGATGGCAGCGCGCCACTCGTCCCGCTGCTCGTGCTGACGCGCGGCGACTTTGAGCTTGTCAAGCGTCATGGCCGACCGGGGTGAGGGGGACCCAAGTTGAATCAGGACTTCAACTTTGAAGATTAGGCCCCGGCGCGGCCCGACACAAGACAGGGGCCCGATCCGGACCCCCCGTGCCCTGCCCCGCCGTGGCCTCCCGGGAAGTATCGACGCGCTACTCCACCCTGAGCAGCTCAGGATTCCCCGGATCGCCCTGGAACGCGAACTCCAGGAACAGCCGATCGGCCCCCATCCCGATCACCCGGAGCACGCCGTACCGGCGGAACCCGTCGGGGCCGTCCATCTCGACGACATACCCCGCCCCGCTGATCGCCTCCACCGACGCACGGGCATACCCACCAGCCGGCGCCACGTCGATGTCGGCGAGGGTCGAGACCACCGTCGGCCAGGTCAGGATCCGGACCCCCGCACGGACCGGCGTCAGCCAGAGCACGCCTGCCGCATCGCGATCGAGGGCGAGGTCGATCGAGGCGATTGACTCGGACTCGATCCAGCCGAGCTCGTCCCGGGTGGTCCAGCGGTCGCCATCGAGGTCGCGCCAGAACCGGAATCCGGCGAGGTCGGGGCGCACCTGGGCGGCCCAGAGCGTGAGGACCCCGGAGCCGAAGCGGGGAGTGTCGGCGCGGATCGGCGAGTAGGGCGACAGGGCGCCGTCGATCGTCTCGCCGTTGACCCGGAAGCAGCGGGGCGCGGAGTTCGCCAGCGCCCCGACCGTGAAGTTCGGGGCGACCGTGGTCCCCTCCAGGTCCCACGGCTCGAGGCAACGGTCGGCGTCGAGGTCGTAGGCCGCACTCCACACGCTGTAGCGGAGAAACCGAGCCGGATCCCAGGTGTAGGAGTCATCGGCCCAGGTCAACTCGACCGCCTGGTCGAGCGTGGTCGAGGCGAGGCTCGACGGGGCGGGGATCGCCCCCCCACCGGGGCCGGGACCGACGAGGATGCCTTGCTCACAGGCGGCGAGGGCGAGGGGCAGCAGCAGCAGGACCACAGGACGCACGGGACGGCTCCGGTCAAGGTTGCCCCCCGGTAGTGCATGCCCCGTGCCGCCAGCAAACCCGCATTCCGACTGGGTTTTTCCGATCCCGCCTCCCGGGGGTGTCCGGCTGGCCGGACACCCTGGCGACAGTCAGGGCGACAGGGTCGTCTGGTTGTAGTCGAACTTGATGTCCGGCAGCGACAGCAGGTAGATGTTGAAGAACAGCGCGAAATTGCCGTTGGCGCTGCGGGCGAAGTTGAACTCGGCCCGCCAGTC
>ERZ795053.5841-NODE-5841-length-12525-cov-4.863272_pt1 | contig 12525 bp, 9 predicted proteins | sample MGYA00375137_ERZ795053 | MGnify/ENA primary metagenome ERZ795053 (study PRJEB30182, sample SAMN05720284) | activated sludge metagenome | isolation source: Anaerobic digester | place: Hong Kong | collected 2014-12-17 ... | reverse complement strand
CAAATACGCCAACCCGATTTTACAGGTTCCTGACAAACAGGGCAGGATTGTCCTTCAGTCATCAGAATAGATTACCCCAATCTATGGTCGGAATCGGGTTGCTGAGATCGTAGTAGCTAATCACTAACATTAGCGTCAAAAGCAAGGCCAATCCGATAAAATGAATGGCTCCCTCTTTTTCCGGCGCGATTCGTTTGCCGCGAATGGCTTCGATAATCACAAACAGGATGCGGCCTCCGTCCAGCGCCGGCAGCGGGAGCAAATTGGTAACGGCCAGGGCTGTACTTAAAATAGCGGTTAACCACAAAATGGGGAACCACCAGTTAAGCTCAACCGCCGCATCAACCGCCGACCCGGTTTGTTGGTAAATACCGACCGGTCCGGTTGGGCGAGCCGCTTCAGCCGGAATAATATCCCGGAGGATAGCAATAGGCAAATAGAAAGTCAAACCGATGTATTCCGCTGTTTGCTTGAAGCCTCTGACCAGCGCGGTTGGCAATGGGTAGTAGGTTTTTTCGCTTTCGATGCCGTCATAGCTGATGCCGACGCCCATTGAGCCTTGTCCTTCCGGCGGATTGACGCGTGGAACCAGCGAAGTGGTAAACGTTTCACCGTCTCGCTCAACCGTTAGCGTAATTTCCTGGCCCTTGTTCTCATTAACATAGTAAATAAGATCGCCGACATGGTTAAACTCAACATCATCGGCGCCCAAAATAATATCGCCCGACTGGAGGCCGGCGCTTTCGGCCGGCGTGTCGGCGACAACATCGGTTACCACGGTTTGAGCAATCGGCGTCTCTTCACCGTTGGCATTGATGCCGGTTACCGGCTCAGGCACACCCGACATAGACGTCAGCGTAAAGAAGAATACGGCGGTAATCAGATTCATCATCGAGCCGGCCACCAACACCGCAAAACGCACCCGTTTACTCTTACTGGCAAAGCTGCCGGGCGCGGTCGGATCTTCTTCGCCCACCATACGGACATATCCGCCCAATGGAATCCAGTTGATCGAATATTCGGTCGGCTTCTCGATAGTGTCTACCATAGCCACCGGCATATCGTCGGAAGGCTTGATTTTGCCGGAGTCCCGGCTCAGCCTGTTGAATAACCTGGCTTCGCTGCCTTCTTGGCCGGGATCTGATTTAGAATCGGTTTCGACCAGATTCAGGCGGGTAACGGCCGGGCGGCCTTTGGCATCGATGGTTGTTTCGGCCACCACTTGGCTACCGGGCTGAATATGGCGGGAAACGTGAACTTGACGGCCAATCACATATTCCTGGCCATCGAGCGTAATCTTACCTTCATCTTGCCAAACTTTAACGGCTCGCGGCGGGAACCCGATAGCAAACTCTTCCACGGTAATACCGGATCGCTTGGCGACAACAAAATGCCCCAGTTCATGCACAAAAATCAAGATGCTCAGAATGATTATAAAGGCAATGACAGTCAAAATCTCTGGTCCTTTCCGGATAGGGGATTTAAATAAATATTATACCCATGCGCTAACTGATTGCCAAACAAAAAGTTAGGGGCCTATCCGTATTTTTTACACCACCGTCATTGTGCAACAATTCCATTAAAACTCAATTAACCGGGCCGGTCCGCCGGCTCGACTGGTTAAGACATTTTGGACGCCCGGAATCCGGCGCGCTGCGGCCTCGACTGCGGGGGCGTGCTGCGCCTCACAGATAAGGTGAACATTTGGCCCGGCGTCGATCGTAAAATAGACCGGCAGCCCCTCTTGCCGCCACTGTTGGGTGGCCTGAATGAGGGCCATTGTGGCCGGATGCCAGTAATACAGGGGTGGATGTCCCGACATCATCACGGCGTGCATAATTATCGTGTCTTCTTCGATGACCGGCCCCATTGCCGCCAAATCTCGGGCCAGCAAGGCCTGGCGACAAGCCGCCAGCCGGCTCTCTACGCCGGCCACGCGAGCCGGTTGCAGCGAACTCGTATCGGCAATTTGATGCCCCCCGGTTGAGCCAACCGATTTGTGTTCCTGGCTGACAATGACCACCAGGTCGCGTAGATTCCAATGATCCGCCCCGGCCAGACTGGCGGCGACCGAGGTCTGGTCATCGCCGGTGAGCCACTGGCAGTAACCGGCCGGCACCGATCGACACGCCGAGCCGGACCCGCGCCGGGCCAGCCGCGAAAGCGCTGCTTCGGATAAGGCCAACCCCGCCGCCGCCGCGCCGGCCACGCTCAAGGCCGCAAACGCCGCCGCCGAGGAGGCAATACCTGAGCCAACCGGAAAATTACTTTCCGACTCGACGCGTGCGGCTAGATTTAAGCTCGCTTCGGTTCGGATCAAATCCAGGCTGGTGGTTACCCGCGCCAGACCTGGCCCAGTTACTGAGGTTCCGTTAATGATGAGGAGATCCTCGGTTAGCGCTGCTTCAAAGGCTACCGTGGTTACGGTGTACAAATCGGCCAGGTTCATTGATAGGGACGGGTTGGCCGGCAGCCGTTGCAGGTGGTCGGTGTTGCCCCAATATTTAATGAAAGCGATGTTAGGATGGGCTAAGGCCGTGGCTCGATGTTCGCCGGCTGCCCTGGCGCGCAATTCGATCTGTTCATCCGGGTCTACATGGATGGCAGGTTGTGAAATGTTGGAAAACAGGGATGGCATGGCATCTCCAAAATCAGCCGTAATTTTTACGAATTAATACGGAAAATATTGAGCAAGTGACAGTCACGTATTGATAAGCATCGACCCAAGCTTGGATATTAGGATTGTACAACATACCCTCTTAATTATGCCAATCAACCACGCCGTGGTCCTAAATAAAAAGTCCCACGGTTTTATCAACCGGTGGGACTTTTAGGGAAATATGGTAACTCATTAAACACTGCTAACGCCAAAACGCTATCAACTCTAATGCTTGTGGCCGATCTTAAGACTTAGGAATGGCGTCGTTTTGGTGATGCTCGGCTCGTAGCTGTCAACAAGCTGCTGACAGTAATGATAAATCTCCTGGGCGTTGAGGGTCAATAACCGGGGCAAGTAGCGGCGAAGGTCTTGTTCCATTTGCTTTAAGTTGAGCGAAGCCGGCGTTGCAACCTGCGCTTGCTGAACGATTCCATGCTGATTTAGGCAGCAGTAATGGTACAGCGGTCCATGTGGCGATTCGATCAAACTGCTGCCTTCGCCGGGCCGGGGATCGACCGGTTTACGGCTGGGTTGGGGTGGGGTGTAATGCTCGATAAGGTCGTAGGCTTCTTCAAAGGCATGAACCAATTCGATTGAGCGCGCTATGATACCAGTGAATGGATTGCTGTTCGGAAACGTTAGCTTGGTGGCTGCCAGCGATTGCGCCGCTTGGGGAGTGAGTTTATCACGATGGAGATTGATGCGGGCTAACGGACCCACATGATAAGGCTGGTTTGGAGTAGACAAGGCATAGAATTCATTTCCATTTCCATTTCCATTCCCATTTCCGTTTCCGTTGACATTCCCGTTTCCATTGGCGGCATATTTGATCGACCCAATTGGAAAATGGTTCCTAAACATTTCAGCGGGAATAGTTAACCCCTTTGAAGAAGTGAGCCGGTCGCCAAAAATGGGATATTCAATGGGATGCCATAACGAGACGAATTCTCGTTCAGACTTAAAATCGGGCAGCGGCAGGTTGGTCGTCACCCATTCAACTGTTTCAGCCGCGGCGTTAAGACCCCAGATAAGATCGGCTTTGAGACTCTGCAATTCCTGAGGGCTAGGGGTTGTGTAAAATCCACCTACGCAAGGTGTGGTCGGGTACTCTTTTTGGCCCCCGATAATTTTCAACAATGTCCGTCCGATCTTTTTAAGTCGGAGGCCACGTTCGACCTGCGGTTTTAGCTGGGGATCATTGGCCATGGCTAGTACATTATCGTAGTGTAAGAATTTGGGTGCCTGGTATAGATAAATATGAGCTGCGTGGGTTTCGATCCAAGTAGCTAAGATTAAGAGCCGTCGTAGGTTACGAATCTCTAAATCGGGGCTAACCCCCAATATTTTTTCCAAGGCGTTAATAAAATTTAACTGCCCGGTGGCCGGACAAGATCCACTAATTCGAGCGGCAATTGTGGGTGCTTCCTGAAATTCTTGTCCGCGCAAAAATGGCTCAACAAAGGGAGATAGCTCAAGGCGCTGTAATTGCAAATGGGTGACTTTACCATTTTCGACCACGATGTCGATAACTTTCCTGGCTTGAGCGTGAGCCACTATGTTTACTTTGTCGGGTCGTTTATGATAGTTCATCTTCGAGTCATCCCGGACTAAGCTCACAAGCTGGGTTATTTCAAAATATGGACCTGTTCAAATGACCGGCACTTTCTCTCAAAGAGAGAACCGAGAGAGGTTTTTGGCTAAGATTAAGGCCAGATGCTTGTGGTTGAGTAGGTCCATAATAATAAATTATTACAAAATTTTATTTGTGAAATTTTTAACTAATTAAACCCCTAAATATATCCGTTGGTTGTCAAACACAGTTTAAAACAAAACTTGTGAATATGGACTAGTCAAAGTGGCAGGATAAAGCCTAGATCGGTGGCGAGTTTATTTTTAGCCTCATCCTGGTCACTTAACTAGGTGAATCTAATAACAAAAAGTCTGTTCAACTGGGGGGTGCATTTGGTACGATTCTGACTTAAACTAAAGTTAGAATGGGTAAAGAGACTGTCTGAACAACAATGATGTTGGTTTCAGTAGGGGAGGGCGGAGAAAATGTTAGAGCATGTGTATATTTTTTCAGATAGAGTGGAAGCCGGCCGGAAGTTAGCGGTTCGATTGCAACACGATCCCGCCATTAAAGAAGTATCGGCGGACCAGATCTTGTTACTTTCTATTCCGTACGGCGGTGTGGTGGTCGGGGCAACTGCGGCCGAAATTTTGGGATGCGCTCACGATATTATTGCGGCCAAAAAGATTAAATGTCCTTGGTGCGAACAAGTGATTATCGGCGCCGTGGCCGAGCGTGAAGTTGTATCCATTAGTAAATCGATGATGCGCGATTGTTTGCACCACGGTAAATCGACCGGTTCGGCCATCGAACAGGCCAAGGCCGGCGTAGAAGATGATATCCTCAAGTTTCGGGCCGGCCGATCACTTGATTTAGCCTCGAAGGTCGTTATCCTGGTTGACGACGGTATTGCCTCTGGTGAAACGATCAAAGCCGCTATTAAATGGATTAACTCTAGAGCCAAGTTAGATCGACCTCGAAAATTGATTGTGGCGGTGCCTATTTGTTCTAACCACATCGCGACTGAAATGCATCAATTAAGTGATCAATTCATTTGTCTCTCTATGCCGAGCGAATTCTGGACCGTTGGGGAATTTTATTGGGATTTTAGTCAGGTGAATGATGAAATGGTACGAAATCACCTGACACGGTGGTATGCTCTGGCGGCAACATCGTGATCGGGTTGAGGGTGGTTAATTTAGCGAACTTTAGGGAGGTTTTTTACTAACGGTAGCTCAAAAATAGGAGGTAAACAATGGATGGTCGTGGACATATTAATTTTTCTCGTGTTCTTAGCCAGATCCAAAAACGGATGGTGCTTATTTTTAGCTTGCTACTCCTGTTGACAATTGTACTTGGCGGCTGTGGAATAGCACTTCCACAGGAGTCCTCTGAGTCGACCGGATCGGTCATAGAAGAAGTGGCCCCGGCATCTGAAGTCAGGGATATGGTCGTTCCCGAATCTAGTTACTATGCAGCAAACCCGGAACTAAATGCGGCTCACCGCTATACCGCCGTTGTAAAAGATGAGTCCCAGGATATGGTCATTCTCGAATCCAGTTATTATGCGGCAAACCCGGAACTAAACGCCGCCCACCGCTATACAGCCGTTGTTAAAGACCAGTTACCAACGGACTCAACGTTTTACGCCGCCAACCCAGAGTTAATGGCCGCCGAGCGTTATGCCAACAGCCATAACTAACCGACTGCCTCATACGGCACAAGATTCACCATCTGATCGCCAAATAACACTACAATGTATCTTGTTGGGTGTGGTGGGATCTTGGCCTCCCCAAATGAACCCTCGTTTGGGGAGATTTTGTTTAGGGCGATATTTATCAGAAATCTTGGCGGTATAATCAGTGACTCCCCTGACTGCCATTAATTGTGCAATGATGCAAATGGGATTATTATTTGTCTGATCATGAGTTATAATGAAGTTAAAAAAACACACTCCTGAGAGGAAAGGTACGCAGTGGATACTATCTTTCACGCACTAGTTTTAAATTTGCACCAGCCTTCAGGCAATTTTGAATATTTGCTTGAGCACGAAGAGTGGGAAGCCAAAGAGATTCTCTGGGCCATGGATCGCATGCCTCGGTCATTGTGGGGCTATGAAGATATCGCTCGGGTTCATCTTTCATTGTCTGGCACATTATTGGAGACACTTTCAAGTGCTGATTTCCAAAATCGCGTCTATGGTATTGTCAAAATTGGTGATTTGCTGTGGTATCTGCAAAACACCAAAATCTTTGAAGTTTTAGGGACCGGTTATTATCACCCGGTGTTACCCCTGATCCCGCCGACCGATTGGGACGGCCATATTGAACGTTGGCAAACGCTTGCCCGGCATGTCTTCTGGCGAGAAAACTTTTCGGGATTTTGGCCTCCGGAAATGGGTTTTTGTATGGAAATGATTCCCACGCTGAAGAAGTTCGGTTATCGCTACGTAATTGTGGATAGTAAACACGTGGAACCGACAACATCGATGCGCTGGGAAGAAGTTCGGTATCGACCTCATATAGCCGAATATCAAGGTCACGAAATCATTGTGGTGGTTCGCGACCGGGAATTATCCGACGCTCAGGAGTCGGGTATGGAATTCGGTTGGTTTGAGCACGAAGTTCACGAAAGAACTAAATGGTGTGACTTTCCGCCGCTGGTCACTACGGCGACCGACGGCGATAACGGCGGCTGGTTTCGCAATACCCATCCCAAAGGGAATTTCTGGTACGTCTTTTATCGAGAATTTTTAGAACAGATTCGAAATGACTGGACGGTAGTCAGACCGACATTTATTAGCGACTACCTGGATAAATACGGAGCCGAAGGCTATGTCAGAGTTAATACCGGCGCCTGGAACACCGGCTGGCATAACGGCGTTGATTTCGTCCAATGGACCGGCTCTAAAATGCAAAAAGATACGCTGCGCCGGATACACAAGACCAGTGCGGCGCTCCACGCTTTATTCAAAGAAGCCGGCCCCTTCCCCGATGATCCCCAGATGCGTTTCCAATTAAATGAAGCTCATTGGCATCTGCTGCGAGCCGAAACCAGCTGCAACCTATTTTGGGGCGAAGCCTGGGTTGATCGTGCGCACAAGGACCTTGACGCGGTTTGGTTTAATATCGATGAGGCCCGCAAGCGGCTATAGCTAATAGTTAGGTGGACTAACGTTTCGAGTTTAGGATGATATTAACCGGATTGCGTAATCGGGCGCTGTCTATTATGATAGCAAGTTGTGACTACGAACCGCAAGAACGTGTAATACGTTTCCATCGACAAAGGAGTTAGCATGTATATCGTGATGATCGCCTCGGAATGCGCCCCGGTGGCCAAAGTAGGGGGCTTGGCCGATGTGGTGTTTGGCCTTAGCCGCGAACTGGAGATACGTGGCAACGCTGTCGAACTTATTCTGCCCAAATATGACAACATGCGCTATGATCAGATTTGGGGATTACAGCCGGTTCACTATGATTTAGCGGTTCCCTGGTTTGGTGGGACCATCAACTGTACGGTCTGGTTTGGTATGGTCCATGGCCGTAAATGCTTCTTCATCGAACCTCATTCCGCCGATAACTTCTTTAATCGTGGCATTTATTACGGCGCCAATGATGATGCCCTCAGGTTCACTTTCTTCAGCAAAGCGGCCCTAGAGTTTCTACTGAAATCGGGCAAACGACCCGATATTATTCACTGCCACGATTGGGAAACTGCGCTTGTTCCCACCTTACTTTTTGAAGTTTACAAATACCACGGTTTAGATCATCAGCGGGTGTGCTACACGATTCATAACATCAAACATCAGGGTATCTGCGGGGCAAATATGCTTGAGGCCACCGGCCTGAAGCGCCCTGAATACTATTTTCACAAAGATCGTTTAGGAGATGACTTTAATCCCTTCGCTATTAACCTGATGAAGGGGGCCATTGTTTACTCAAACTTTGTAACGACCGTTTCGCCCCAATATGCCTGGGAAACTCGCTTCACCGATCAATCTTATGGGTTAGGGCACACGCTGCATGTTCATCAATACAAATATGCCGGCGTTCTCAACGGCGTTGACTACGATGTCTGGAACCCCGATATTGACCCCTATATTCCCGTCAATTACAACCCACTCACCATCGAAAAAAAATCGGCGAATAAGTCCGCCCTTAGAGATCGACTGTTGTTGCGCAAAGATTACAAGCCGATTATTTCCTATGTGGGCCGGCTCGATGCCCAAAAAGGGGTTCATCTGATCCGTCATGCTATCTTCTACGCGCTTGAGCAGGGAGCGCAATTTGTGTTATTAGGCTCCAGCCCCGAAGCCAGCATCAACGCCGATTTCTGGCAGCTTAAGCATCATTTGAATGATAACCCCGATGTCCATCTGGAGCTTGGCTTTGATGAAGAATTATCCCATCTGATCTATGCCGGCTCTGATATGGTGATTGTACCCAGTATGTTTGAACCGTGCGGTTTGACCCAAATGATCGCGCTCAAGTACGGGACCGTGCCTATCGTGCGAGCTGTCGGCGGTCTGGTCGATACCGTATTTGATCGTGATTATTCCAATAAACCCATTTATGAACGAAACGGCTATGTATTCCATCAAATTGACCATTCCGCCATCGAATCCGCCATGAATCGGGCCATCGGCTTGTGGCGAGATTTTCCGGGCGAATTTTACAAGCTCCTCGTCAATGGCATGAAATACGATTACTCGTGGAACTACTCCGGCGGTAGATATTTGGAGATCTACGAGTATATTCGTCACAAATAGCGTGTTTGTTGTAGGCTCACCTATTTTGGGGCCAAACGCATGTATTAACTATCGCCGGTTGTTAATTTACTCAAAAAATTTAGACACAACCGGCAAAATACAGTTGGAGGTTTTTATGTCTGAACTTCAGGAATATGTTGGTGAGCTTCCGAACATCTCTGGTTCGGAGGCAATCATCGACCAGGCAATTAAGGAAAGTCAGGGAAAAACGATCTTCCTCAACGAGAGCGGGATCGATTTTGGTAGTATCCGTAGTGCGGTAGCGGTGGCGCTCCACATGCAGCAGCCGCTCATTCCGGCCGGCGGGCCGGATCTTCATACGGCGGAGATTATTAGCAATCTCAAATATATGATGGACAACCAGCACATTGGCGATAACCACAACGCGCCGGTGTTCCACTGGTGCTACAAACGCATGGGGGAATTCATCCCGAGTTTGATTGACGAAGGCAAGCAGCCCCGGGTGATGCTGGAGTATTCCGGCGTGTTGTTTCACGGGCTGCGTAAAATGGGGTTGCACGATGTTTTCGATAATTTGAAGCGGATTACCAACGATCCCAACTATCGGCGCGGCGTCGAATGGTTGGGCGCGCCTTGGGGCCACGCCGTTGCGCCATCAACCCCGATGCAGGATTACCGGCTGCACGTCAAAGCCTGGCAGCATCACTTTGCTGCCATCTTTGGGTTGGAAGCCTTGACTCGGGTGCGCGGTTTTTCACCCGCCGAGATGGCTCTGCCTAACCATCCCGATGTGGCTTATGAATATATCAAGATATTGAAGGAGTGCGGCTACCAGTGGGTACTGGTGCAAGAGCATACCGTTGAGCAGCCCGAAGACGGCTGGACGCCGCAGCGCAAGCACCTGCCGCATCTGCTTAAAGCCACCAACTCCGCCGGTGAGACGGTCAGCATTATCGCCATCATCAAAACCCAGGGCAGCGATACCAAACTGGTCGCGCAAATGCAGCCTTATTATGAAGCCAAAGGACTGTCTCGCGAAACGTTGGCCGGCCAATCGATCCCGCCGATTGTGACCCAAATTGCCGATGGTGAAAACGGCGGGGTCATGATGAACGAGTTCCCGCACAAATATTTTGAAGTCGTGCGCGAGGCGTCCTGGTCGGATACCCCGCTGGTCAACGTAACCGAATATTTGGAGTACCTGTTTGCTTCTGGTCTGACGGAAGCAGACTTCCCGGTCGTGCAACCGATCAAACAAAAGCAAATCTGGGACAATTTCAAACCGGGCGACGGCCCGGACAAGTTGGAAAAAGTGATCGAAAAGTTAAGAAAAGAAGATCACCAGTTCCATATGGAAGGCGGCAGTTGGACCAACGACATTTCTTGGGTGCGAGGCTATGAAAACGTACTCGACCCGATGCAAAAGGTTAGCGCTCAATTCAACGAGAAAGTGTTGAACGCCGATGTATCGACCGATGATCCGCGCTATCGTAATGCACTATTCCATCTGATGACCTCGCAAACCAGTTGCTACCGCTATTGGGGCCAGGGCATTTGGACCGATTACGGCCGCGAAATCTGTCGTCGGGTTGAAGACATTCTGAATTATGACTTCAGCGATCAACCTGCACCGGCTAAATCATCGTCTAAAAAGAAGTCAACCACTAAGAAGAAATCAACCGCCAAAGCCTAATCAATTATCGTACCAAAGCCCCGGTCATCACCGGGGCTTTTTTTGTGTTGAAGCTTGGATCGCTTTCGATTGAGCCTTTATTCACAACCATTTGACGACAATTTTGAGGATAGTTACAGTTGCGTTAAAATTCCAGAAGATCAATTTCACCCTGAAAGGAAAACACATTGTGGCATCGGTAACAGTTAACGGAGCAACGATAGCATACGACAATCACGGCGAAGGTGAGCCAATTCTCTTTATCCACGGCATCTACTCCTCCCGGCGGCAGTGGGACCAACAAGTGGCGCATTTCAGTAATAAATATCGCGTGATCACCTGCGATCTGCGAGGACACGGCCAATCATCAAGCACCCCTGATACCTATTCAGTCAAGCTTTTTACTGAGGATGTGATCGCCCTATTAGATGAACTGGGCATAGATAAAGTGACCTGCCTGGGACACTCATTTGGCGGTCTGGTCGCCCAGGAACTGGCCCTCAGCTACCCTGATCGGGTACGGGGTATTATTCTGGCCGAAACCATGTACGGTCTATGTTCTACTCCGTGGGATTCAATGGCGGGGATGATGTGGAATGTCTGGCTGCCAAAAATGTTTGGTGTTGAAAACTATATGGGATTGATTTCCCAATACTTCGGCATGTATACCCCTGGTGGGGCGGCTTATATTCAGGAGGAAGCCGGTCGCCATATGGACGATCCGGCCAACCAGGAAAATATCCTAATGGCCTCGCTGACCTTTGACAGCCGGTGGCGGTTGCACAAGATCAACCGGCCCACGCTACTGATGGTAGGCCAATATCCCCACATCCCGATGATTTATGTGCATAACTGGGAAATGTATTGGCGTATTTACGGAGCTAAATTTAGCATTATTCCCCAGGCCGGTCATCTGTTGTTTTGGGATAACCCGGCGGCGTTTAATCGCGAAGTGGAGAAGTTTGTAGCCTCTCTCGCGTAAAACCGAAGCAACAACCGGTCACAAGTGATTATATTCGACAAGATTAACAAGATTTACGGAGTTATTGATTGTCTTATCTGTTAATCTTGTAAATCCTGTCGAATATTTTTATGTAAGTAACGGAACTGATCCTGAAAACTGCCTAAATCTGGGTGTCTTGCTCCGCCCAATACGGCTGTCGCATAACTCTTTTGAGGGTTTTTCCGGCGGCATTGCGCGGAAAATCTTCCATAAGCGCCACGTCACCGACCCGCTGGTACCGCGCTTCGACCCGCTCGTTGATCCACTGTTTCAATTCTTCGGCGGTTACGGCTCCCGGTTGATTTAAGATCACCGCCGCCAGTGGCGTTTCGCCCCATTTATCGCTAGGGATACCAAAAACCGCGACCTCGCGTACCGCCGGGTGCTGGACAATGACCTCTTCGATGTCTTTCGGATAGACGTTAACCCCTCCGGAGATAATCATATCCTTTTTGCGATCAACCAGGTACAGATATCCGTCTTCATCAACATACCCTAAATCGCCGCTTCGAACCCAGCCATCGACCACCGTGGCCTCGGTTAAGTCAGGGCGTTTGTAGTAACCCTTCATTTGAATGGTGCCGCGCCCGGCAATCTCGCCGACTTCGCCTTTGGCGGCTTCCTCACCGTCTTCGGTTAAGATTTTGATTTCAAAAAACGGCGGCGGCGTCCCCACCGAGTCGAGTTTATGCTCGGCGTCCAGCTTATCTAAAATCGTTACAAAACCTTCGGTCACGCCGTAAAGCTCATAGAAGCGGCCGGGTAAGACCTGGTTGAGCCGTTCTTTGTGGCGGCGATGGAGCGGCGCGCCAATCGAACCGATCATTTCTAATGAGGCTAGCGCCTGGGGGGAGAAATTGGGCGCGTTAAGAATCGCAATAATTTGAGAGGG
>ERZ795053.5840-NODE-5840-length-12525-cov-10.190778_pt1 | contig 12525 bp, 13 predicted proteins | sample MGYA00375137_ERZ795053 | MGnify/ENA primary metagenome ERZ795053 (study PRJEB30182, sample SAMN05720284) | activated sludge metagenome | isolation source: Anaerobic digester | place: Hong Kong | collected 2014-12-17 ... | reverse complement strand
CGCTGATCAACGGCGAAAACGACACCATCGAGCAGGCGCAGGCGCTGGGCAAACTAGTACAAGGGATGCTGTGCCACGTCAACCTCATTCCGCTCAATCCCACAGCAGGCTACGGCGGCGCGCCCTCCTCACATGAACGAGTCGATAAATTTCAGGAAGTGTTAGCGGGGTATGGCGTCAGCAGCACCGTGCGCGTGCGCCGGGGGATTGACATCCAGGCTGGCTGCGGGCAGTTACGAGACCGGCACGTTCAGGGATAAATCTGGAGACTGGAGATTAGAAGTCTCCAGTCTCCAATCTCCCTTTTAACCACAGCCCAGGTACCAGCAGGGGTTATCCTGCACGCCATTCACCCGAATCTCAAAGTGAATGTGCGGACCGGACGAATTGCCGGTATTGCCGCTGAGGCCAATGACGTTGCCTTTGTAGACGATTTGCCCCGGCGACACGCTGATCGCGCTGAGATGGCCATAAAACGTCTCAAAGCCATTGCCATGATTGATCACAATCAGGTTGCCGTAGCCGTACACGTTCCAACCGGCGTAGGTAACCGTTCCGGTATCGGCGGCCACGACCGAGGAGCCTTCGCCCAGGGCGATGTCGATGGCTGGATGGCCATACCAGTAATACTGGCTGAAGTTGCGTCCGCCAACCGGGTACTGGAAGGTGCCCGTGCCTACAATGAGCGGCTTGATGCCGCTGCCCTCGCGTGAAGTCCCACCCACCGACGACAAATCGGGCGGCGTCCAGACAAACACTTCGCGCACTGCGCCGGGCACCATGATTTGCGTTTCCGGATAGAGCCGGTAGGGGAACTCCAGGTGATTATCTTCGTAAGCGATGATGTCTTCGACCGGGACGCTGTACAGATCGGCGATGCTTTCCAGTGTGTCACCCGGCTGCACGTCGTGGAGCACGCCATCAATCGGCAAGATGATGAGTTCGACACCGGTTTGCAGCAGACTGGCTTCCTGGCTCAATTTGGGATTGCCGCCAAGCAAGGTTTCGGTTTTGATGCCAAAGCGTTCGGCAATGCCGTTGGGCGTGTCGCCGCGTTGGACAACGTAGGTCTGGAACGAGTGTGCGGGCTTTTGCCCTTGATAGGTATGGGGGTTCGGGTTGGGGTCCAGGCTGTCGTCGTTGATGATCGGCAGGTCGCCCGTAGCAAAATCGAAAACCGGCTGGGGATCGGCGGGGTTGAGCGGGTTGGTTCCGATGTCGGTGGAGATAGTTTGGGCGGAGGAAACGGCCGTGTTTCCACCCGCGTTATTCGTTTCAGCCAATCCACCTACCAGGCCAGTACGCCAACCGAAGAAGAGAACGGCCGTTACAATCAGAAGCACAACGTAACCGCCGACTCTCTCTACAAGACTTCTTTCTTCATCCATAATTTTCTTCCCTTCAGCGACCGGATGCTACCATAAAGCCCGGCAAGGACAAAAGCGGGTCAGGGAAACCTGACCCGCTTTCTCAAAATTTATTCACAATAAAAAGCCGCTCCCCTGAGGGAACGGCTTATTGAATCATGTGTGCGCAGACGACTACATCATATCCTTGGTTAGCGATTCCAGGAATTCGTAATTTGTCTTGGTGCCGCGCATCCGCTGGAAAACGGCCGACGTGGCGCTGCTAATGTCGTACCCGGGCGTGTCCATCAGGTGACCCAACATGCGGCGCATCGTGTAAACCCGGGCCAATTCGTCGCCAGACAGCAGCAAATCTTCGCGGCGCGTGCTGGAGCGTTCAATGTCGTAAGCCGGGAAAATGCGGCGTTCTTGCAGGCGACGGCTGAGCAGCAGCTCCATATTACCGGTACCCTTGAACTCTTCATAAATCACGTCGTCCATCCGGCTGCCGGTATCCACCAGACAGGTGGCAATAATGGTCAAGCTGCCACCCTCTTCCAGATTACGCGCCGCGCCAAAGAACCGCTTCGGCGGATACAGCGCCGACGGATCCAGACCACCAGACAGTGTGCGGCCGCTTGGCTGCACCGTCAGATTGTAAGCACGGGCCAGACGAGTGATAGAGTCTAACAAAACGACCACGTCCCGGCCGCCTTCCACCAGGCGCTTGGCCCGTTCCAGAGCCATTTCCGCCACCCGGCAGTGCTGCCGCACCGGTTCGTCAAACGTCGAGCTAACCACCTCACCTTCAATAGAGCGTTCCATGTCGGTCACTTCTTCCGGGCGCTCGCCAATCAACACAACCATCAGGTGCAGGTCTGAATAATTTTCCGACAACCCGTTGGCCATATCCTTCAGCACAGTGGTCTTGCCAGCTTTCGGCGGCGAGACGATCAACCCACGCTGCCCCCGGCCAATCGGTGAGACAAGGTCTATCAGGCGGGTAGAAAGAATATTGGGGTTTGTTTCTAATTTTAATTTTTGATCAGGGAAAATGGGGGTCAATTGTTCGTAGCGGGGGCGTTTTTTGGCCAGATCCGGGCTCATGCCGTTCACGGATTCGACGCGGAGCAGGCTGTAGTACTTCTCATTTTCTTTGGGAACACGCACCTGCCCTAACACCATGTCGCCATTTCGCAGCCCCAGGCGGCGAATTTGGGAACTGGAGACGTAAATGTCATCCGGGCCGGGCAAGTAGTTGCGCGACCGTAAGAAACCCATATTTTGCTTGTCATCTTCAACAATTTCGAGGACGCCGCCCCGGAAATCGTATCCCTCTGCTTCAGCGTTGGCCCGCATAATCTGGTAAACCAGATCTTGCTTTTTCATGGTACTGAAACCGCTAACATTTTTCTCACGAGCTATTTCACGCAGCTCGCCGATTTTCATTGCTTCAAGCTCTGCAATATCCATCCTGTAACTCTCCAATTCACGTTTTTAGCAATTGGTAGCAATAACCCACTTTCATTGCACGAATGTGGGTATCACATCATAAAATCCACCAGAATTTGGGAATTATTATTTGAGGCAACTGGGCCTAATAAAAGTTTGGGCCCGCACAAGACCATTGTGTGGTCATTCAAAAAAATATGTAAGTAGTCGGCTACTCTGAATGGCGAATAATGAAGTCGCTCTTCCACCCTATGTGCGTGCAGTAATTTTGCCGTTATTAACCATAATGGGGATTTGAATTTCGTAAACCTGACCAGGCTGATTAACCTGCTGTATCGATCATCGTCAGAAGTGAGGATTTATACACGGAAACCACTCTGGTGGTGAAAAAAAGTATAACATGCCCCCTAGAACGCGTCAATGGATTTATCGATTTCTCAGGAAAAAAGAGGAGGTGGGAAACGGCCGTTTCCCCCAACCAAATCATCCTCATCTATCAGGCCAACTCCAATTCTTCCTCGGCCAAAAACTGTTCGGCTTGTTTCACCAGCGAAAGGTTTCCGGCAAAAAATGGCGTTCGCTGATGCGCGTGAGTCGGCTCAATGTCCAGGATAGACCGGCAGCCATCCGACGCATAACCGCCCGCCTGCTGCATCAAAAAGGCCAACGGCGCCGCTTCATACAAAAGGCGAATCTTCCCATTGGGCTTAGCCCGTTCCGCCGGATAGCAAAAAATGCCACCGCGTAGCAAATTACGATGAAAATCTGCCACCAACGACCCAATATACCGCGAAGACATCGGCGGCGGCGGATCAGACTCCTGGCCTTGCAGCCAGCGTAAGAATTTCTTCATGCCCGGCGTCCACCGGTCATAATACGAACTATTTACACTGTAATAGCCCGGCGGTTCCGGCACCTGCATATTCTCATGCGATAATAAAAACTCACCGATTTCCGGATCCAGCGTAAACCCGTGAACGCCCTTTCCTGTGCTGTAAACCATCATCGTGCTTGAGCCGAACAAAATATAACCGGCGCCAATCAAGTTGCGCCCAGGCTGAAGCACATCCTCCAGCCGGCCACGATTGTCCAGATCCAGGCAACGATAAATCCCAAAAATCGTCCCAATACTGACGTTGACATCAATGTTGGAAGATCCATCCAACGGATCATAAACCAGGACGTATGAGCCCTTCTTGTGATGGGCAGGAATCTCCAACAGTTCTTCGTGCTCCTCAGAAGCCATAATGCACAATCGTCCGGTATGATCACACAGCCGGTAAATGACGTCATCGGCAAAGACGTCAAGCTTCTGCTGATCCTCACCCTGGACATTGACAGCGCCAGCCTCCCCCAAAATGTCTACCAGCCCAGCCCGGTTCACCTTATGGGCGATCACCTTAGCGGCCAGCGCCAGATCATACAACAAGGCCGTAAAATCACCTCTGGCGTACTGGGGCTGATTGTCAAGAATAAACCGTTCAATCGTCGTGATCTTAGACATGACTTGCACTCCTCATCTTCGTCGGCGGCAAAAAAATATGTGGGAAAAATGGGCAAACGGTTTACTTGCCTGTTTCCGATTCCTGGTGGGATTCAGGATTAGAGGGATCAGGCGATAAATATAACCAGATAATAGGCCATAGCCATAGACCACAATACAGAATCAATTCGGTCTAATGCCCCGCCATGCACACCAAAAATGGTGCCGGAATCTTTGATCTTTGCTTCACGTTTTAACAACGAAATACCCAGGTCGCCTAAAGGGCTGACGATGGAAGCCAACAGGCCAAGCACCAACGCCGGCAGCCAGGGCAATTTTAAGAAATAGGCAAACGCCATGGTAACGGCCGTGCCTAAAACAATCCCGCCTATGTACCCCTCGATGGTTTTGTTCGGACTGAGCCGGGGAGAAAGCTGGTGACGACCCAATACTTTCCCCGCCAGGAATTTGCCCACCAGATAAGCACCTGAATCGGCTGCCCAGGTGGCTACCAGAGCCAGAATGGTCCACTGCCACGGAGAAGTTTCCACCCCGCGTAAGCGCAAAAAGTGGCTGCCAATCCAACCCAACACCAGCAAGCCGCCCATCATGGCCATCCAGTCCATGGGGGCTGTATTGCTGAGGCGGCGCTCGTATAACCAGAGTACGTAAGCCAGGATGACCAATAGACTCAGGAGCATTGTGGGACCAAAAAGGTCATATTGCGGCCACTGCCCATTTAAGAGCTGCAAGATGATCACCGGGATCAGGATCCAAGGAGAAACGTGTAGACCCATTTGCTGCATCATCTGGCCAAATTCAACCGTAGCCAGGATGATGATTGCGGTTATTGGAAGAAAGTAAAACCACCCGCCGAGATAGACCAGATAGAGGGCGAGAGGACCCAGGGTAAAGGCAATGAGAGCGCGTTGCCACAACATAGTGCTTGAAATCCGTAATCAGGTTTCTTCAGCGACCAGACCAAAACGGCGTTCTCGCTGGTTGTAGGCCACAATCGCCTGGTAGAGTTCTTCACGGCCAAAGTCTGGCCAGTAGGCCGGGGTGGGATAATACTCAGCGTAGGCGGCTTGCCAGATTAAAAAGTTGCTAATGCGCAGTTCGCCGCTGGTGCGAATGACCAGGTCTGGGTCTGGCAAACCAGCGGTAAACAGATAAGAGCTGAAGAGTTCTTCTGTAAGGTCGTCGGGGGAGATGCCATCGGACAACATTTGTTTGATGGCGTGAAGGATTTCCGCGCGGCCGCCGTAGTTGAAGGCGACGTTCAAAATGAGGGTCTGATTGTCTTTGGTCATTTCGATGGCGCGGCGGACTTTGTCTTGCAGCTTGGGATCGATGCCGGTGAGGTCACCGAGATGGTGAAGGCAGACGCCTTGAGCGCACAGGTCGTCGATTTCCTGGTCTAGCACCCGGGCGAAAATGCGCATAAGGCCACGGATTTCTTTTTCGGGCCGGCCCCAATTTTCAGTGGAGAAGGCGTAGATAGTGAGGATTTTGACGCCAAATTCGACGCAGGCGTTGATGATGCGGCGCAGATTTTCGGCTCCCTGTCTGTGCCCGGCTTGACGAGGTAACCCGCGTTGGCGTGCCCAACGGCCGTTGCCATCCATGATGATGGCAATGTGAGTTGGCACAATATAACCGGTTAGATCGAGGGGTTTCTGCGGCCTGGCTCCCATACCTTAAACTTCCATTATCTCCGCTTCTTTCTTTTCGCTGATCACGTCGATTTCTTTCACGTATTTATCAGTTAGTTCTTGCAGATCATCTTGTCCACGGAAAAAATCATCTTCGGCGATCATTTTTTCTTTCTCAAGATCGCGTAAATCATTTAAAGCATCCCGGCGCACGTTGCGCACGGCCACTTTACCTTCTTCTACACGCTTACCCACCAGACGGCTCAGGTCACGGCGGCGTTCTTCAGAAAGGCGAGGCAAGTTGAGGCGAATAATTTTGCCGTCGTTATTGGGCATGATGCCCAGGTCCGATTTGAGAATCGCGCGTTCTATCGCCGATATCGCTTTGGCGTCATACGGCCGTATCGCCAACTGCTGCGGCTCCGGCACAGAAATAACCGCCATCTGATTCAGCGGCATTTCCACGCCATACATCTCCACGATGATTTTATCGAGCAAATGGGGAGAGGCTCTGCCGGTACGATAGGCCGCCAAATCGGCTTCCAGTGACGAGATCGCGCCACGCATCCGACTTTCAGCATCTTGCAACACTTCGCGTATCATCTAAACCTCCGTTTGTTACTGTGCGGGAGCAAAACGAGCAAGCATCTGCCGTTGGGTTAATAATACCACGACATCCCCGCTCTTCATACTGCCGTTTTTTTAGAGGTTGCAAATGGTTGTGCCAACCGTTTCTCCCAGAACCAGGCGATTGACACTATCATCTTGCCACAGGTTTAAGACGACGATGGGCAAATTGTTATCCATGCACAGGGAAACGGCCGTGCTGTCCATCACCCGCAGCCGCAAATTCAAAAAGTCGATATACGAAATTTTATCAAACCGCCGCGCGTTTGCGTTCTTTTCCGGGTCGTCATCGTAAATGGCGTCCACTTTCGTCGCCTTAATCAGCACATCCGCGCCAATTTCCATCGCCCGCAGCGCCCCGGCCGAATCGGTCGTGAAATAAGGATTGCCGGTTCCCCCGCCAAAAATCACCACCCGCCCTTTTTCCAGATGGCGAATCGCCCGCAAGCGAATGTAAGGCTCCGCCACGGTGCGCATCTCAATCGCTGTCTGCACCCGGGTGACCACGCCGATGCGTTCCAGTGCATCTTGCAAAGCCAGCGCATTCATCACCGTGGCAATCATGCCCATGTGATCGGCCGTCGCCCGCTCCATGCCATGTTCCATGCCAATCGACCCGCGCCACAAGTTTCCGGCGCCAATGACTAAAGCCACTTCCACGCCCAAATCTTGCACGCTCTTAATCACCTGGGCCACTTCGGCGGCGCGCTGCGGATCAATGCCAAATCCATTCGCCCCACTCAACGATTCGCCGCCCATTTTCAAAAGAATTCGGTTGTACTTCGGTTCACTCATGGTCCCTCACACAGGAAAAAGGCGAGAAAAAAGGGCGTTCTAAGAACGCCCTTTTGCATCGTTTGGCAATTACAGCGCCTCGCCCAATTCATAACGGGCAAAGCGGCGAATCTTAATATTCTCACCGGTTGTGCGCACTGCATCCGTGATCATGTCTTTGATCTTGATGCTTTCGTCCTTCACAAACGGCTGTTCCATCAAGCAAAACTCTTCGTAAAACTTGTTCATACGGCCGCTGACGATTTTATCGACGATGGCTTCCGGTTTGCCCTCGGCCAGGGCCTGGTTGCGCAGCACGTCGAGTTCGCGGTTCAGTTCTTCTTGGGGAACGTCTTCGACATTCATATATTGCGGATTCATCGCCGCAATGTGCAAAGCCAGATCATGGGCCAGTTCGCGGAACTGCTCGTTGCGGGCCACAAAATCGGTCTCGCAGTTAAGTTCCAGAATGACGCCAACCCGGTTGCCAGGATGAGCATATAATTCGATCAGGCCTTCGTTGGCTTCCCGATCGGCGCGCTTGGCAGCACGGGCTGCCCCTTTTTCACGCAGCAGATCGGCTGCTTTGTCAAAGTCGCCGTCGTGGGCTTCCAGTGCTTTTTTGGCTTCCAACACACCAGCACCGGTTGCTTCACGCAGCTCCTTGACCATTTGTGCTGTGATATTCATAACTAACTTTGTCTCCTAATGATCTGACTCACTCGTTTTCTTCATCGTCAGCGAAATCTTCATCGCTGCTATCTTCATCCAATTCGACTTCCATATCTTCGTCGAAATCGTCTTCATCTTCTTCCGCTTCGCGGATTTTGGCCAGCGTGGATGCACCTAACAAAGCTTCATCGTCCACGTCTTCTACGCCGTCGTAATCTTCGTCGTAGGCGTAGCTGTCGAAATCGGTGATCGCTTCATCCAGGGTGTCTTTGCGCATGGCACGGCCTTCCAGGGCAGCATCGGCCATTTTGCCCACGATGAGTTTAATCGCGCGGATGGCGTCATCGTTGGAAGGGATGATGTGATCGATGGGGTCGGGATCGCAGTTGGTGTCGACCACGCCGATCACGGGGATTTTGAGGATGTTGGCTTCGCGCACGGCCGTTTCCTCATAATTAACGTCCACCACAAACATCAGCGCCGGCAAGCCTTTCATCTTGCGGATGCCGCCTAAACGCAGGTTCAGCTTTTCAATCACGCTTTCCAGGTGCAGGCGCTCTTTTTTCTTCAGCAGGTCCAGTTCGCCGGCGTCGCGGCGCTTTTCCAGCTTATCCAGATAGGTAATACGCTGGCTGATCGTCTGCCAGTTGGTGAGCGTGCCGCCTAACCAACGTTCGTTGACGTATGGCTGCTGCGCGCGCGCCGCTTCGTGGGCGATGGTGTCCTGCGCCTGCCGCTTCGTGCCGACAAACAAGACTTGCCCGCCGTTTGCCACGGTGTCGCGCACCAGGTTGTAGGCGTCTTCAATTAAAACAATCGTTTGCTGTAAATCCAGAATATGGATGCCATTGCGCTCCGTGAAGATGTACGGCTTCATTTTGGGATTCCACCGGCGTGTGCGGTGACCAAAGTGAACGCCAGTTTCTAACAGAGCCTTCATAGAAACTACGGCCATTGGGGTATTCTCCTTTTTATGTGTTTTTCTTCCATACTCTTCAATCTGGTGCGGAACTTGCATGGCCGATATGTGGCGGAGGGGCTTGGGGAGGCCAAACGGCCGTTAAACCTCTGCGCAACATACTGCAAGCACACCCGTTCCAGTCCGAGTATGTGTAAGATGTAAAAATCAATTGCCCCTAATCATTCGGGAGCCTGCCTCCAGGCAAGCCTAGGGATTATAGCCAAAGCCAATTTTCGCGCAAATACCTACTTCCAGCGGGTCAGAATCGCCTCGCGCTGGAAAAGTTTCACGCTGAGATAGACCAATATCGCGTCGGCGACGGCGACAATGACGCCGATAAACAAAATAATTTGCTCGTTGATCAAGATCAGGCCCGCCGACTGCCCCACAACCAGCAAAATAAGGGGCAAGATCACCAGCGCCGACAACTGCTCGGCGACGCGCGGGTCTGTGACCCGCGAAGAGACCATGACGGCCACACTCACCGCCAGCAAAGTCAGCAGCGGGCTGACGACAAAAATTGCCAGCCACCACATCGGCTTCATCGCCTCGGCAAACACCACGTCACTGACCAAAAAGCGGGCGCTGATGGCGTAAATGAGGAACGCCAGCCAGGTTACCACCACGGCCGGCACACAGGCAGCGATCATCTTGCCTACCAGCAGTTCGCCGGTGGTGATGGGCGTGGCTAACAGCGGCTCCAGGCTGCGCGCCGTCTTTTCGCCGACGATGCTGTAGGCGGCGATGGTGACGGGGATGGCCACGGGCAAAATCATGAACATGAGGGTGTATAGATTGAGCATGTAAACGGCCGTGCAGTCCATCTCAGACAGCCCGCTACACATGGCGCCAAAAAACTCCGTCGAGCCGGTGTTCATCGACGACGACAGATCGCCGGCGTAGTTGTTGGTGACGACCAGCGTGATCACGGGCAAAGCCGTCAGAATGAGAGGCAGAAAAGCCACGGTAAACAGGACGAGGCGATTTTTGAACACCTCGGCCCACTCTTTGCGGATGATGGTTTGGATTTTTTGCATGATTGACCTCACACGGCCCGGCTAAGCCTGGTTCACCAGTTGCAGGTAGATGTCTTCCAGGGAATGGCGCAGTTCGCCGACGAATTGGATGTTGGCCCCAGCCTCCACCAGACGACGGATCAGGTCGGGGTTGTAGGTTTCGGGATCGTCCAGGGCGATGACCAGTTTGTTGTCTACGGCTTCGACGCGGCGCAGATAGGGCTGGTTTTGGATGGCGGGCAGGTAAGGCACGGCCGTTTCCGCCAGATGAAAGACAACCTGACGGCCGTACATCTGCTGCCGCAGCCCTTTGGTCGTATCCACCACCCGCAGGCGCGTCTTAAACACCGCCACCCGGTCACACAGCCGGTCGGCCTCGTCCAGATTGTGGGTGCAGATGAAGATCGTGCGCCCTTCCCCTTTCAGCTCCTCGATGAAATCGCGCACCAGCTTGGCCGCTTCCGGGTCCAGGCCCGACGTCGGCTCGTCGAGGAACAGAATGCGCGGCTCGTGCAACAGGGCGCGGGCAATGGCCAGCTTTTGGCGCATGCCCTTGCTGAATGTGCCCGCCTCGTCGTTGCGACGCTCCCACAGGCCCAACATGCGCAGATATTTTTCTACCTGGCCGGGCACGTCGGCCACCTCGTACAGCGTGGCGAAAATCGTCAGGTTGCGCCAGGCGGATAGGCGGTCGTACAGACCGGGCGTCTCGGTGAGGATGCCCACCGTGCGCCGGATGTCATAATCGTCGCGGCCGACCTGGAAGCCATTCACCACGGCCGTTCCCGCCGTCGGCGCAATCAGACTGGTCAGCATCCGCACCGTGGTCGTCTTGCCGGCTCCGTTTGGCCCCAAAAAGCCAAACACCTCGCCCTCGCCAATTTCCAGCGTCAGGCGATCCACCGCCAGATTGTCGTCAAATTTCTTGGTCAGATTGTCAGTTTTGATCATCGATTACCTTCTGATTCTCAGGAATACTTGCTTTTTTCCAACGATTCAGACGAAACAGGTCCAGATTGCGGCAGCACAGGCTCGGCCGGCGGCAGCGGCTCCAATTCCGGCTCCACCGGTTCGGGCGTCCGCAGCCAGAAAATGATGCCCACGCTCAAGAGGGCAATCACCCCCACCAGCGCCTCTGTTATGTAAGGGCTCCAGGTGGCCACGGAAAATACTGCCACCGCATCCAGCAGCGCGTGCCACAAAATCGCCAGGAACAGCCAGCCGATTTGCCGCCGCACAAACACCTGCATCACCAGCAAAGACAGGGCCAGATGGGCAGAGATGGCAAAGGCGCGCTCCAAAGGCCCCAGCATGATCAGCGACAAAGGGGCCGCCAACATAGCGGCAATCTGGTCGTTGACCAGCGACATCTGCTCCGCAGGGACCAGCCCCTGTAAGCCACCCTGGCTGATGGCGCCCAGCGCCACAGCATTGACGCCCACCGACAGACCCACCACAATGGACTCGACGCCGCCGTGCCCCGCGCCCAACATCAGCCCGGCTCCCCAGGAGCGCGCGTCGGTGGCCCAAAAGCGGTAGGCGAGGTAACGCGCGCCTTCTTCAAACACCCCGGCGGAAAAACCCAGGAACAGGGCCAGGATTATGAGGTTAGAGAGCGTACTCGTGTCCGTAGGCAGCAGTTGCAGCCGCTGCAATACCAGCCAGTTAAAGGGGATGTGCAGCAATTGTGAGCCGATGAAGGTAACCATGCCGATGAGGAAGAGCCGCCAACTGGCGTGCCGGGTTCGGGCAATCCACCAGCCCAGCAGTAGGGGCATGGCAATCATCAAAATGGAACTTAGAACGTAAGGCCAAAAGGCTATCATGGTGTTATATCCTTACGGGGCTGGGTATTTGATCGAAGAGTTGGCCCCATCATAATACGTGGATAGTGTACCAAAGTTCCGAAAAAACGGCCGTTTTTCCTCCGCAAATCACCCTGGACAAGCGCCTTGTGCCGGCAGAAAAATGGCCCAGCCGCTGCCGGAAATGGCCGCGCCGCAAACACAAATGAATGAACCGCCGGCAGAAATCATTGATCCGCCGGTAGAAATCACTGATCCGCTCCCAGAAATGGCCTGCTAAGCCGGCCGGATTCAAGGTATAATGAGACCTGCTCTGCCATCTCTGCCCTACTCCCATAATCCGGGCAGAGCAGTCTCGGAGAAAACCCCATGAATGAATCAGCCAACGCCTGGATTGGCCGACACATCGGCCCTTACGTCATCCAGAAGCTCATCCAGCAAGGCGGCATGGCCAACGTCTTTTACGCCGTGGATGAAGGACTCGACCGGCCGGCGGCCATCAAAATCCTCTACACCGACCTCAGCGCCAACACCGCCCTGGTGGAACGCTTTAAGCGTGAGGCGCGCTCTGTAGCCAAACTGGCCCACCCCAACATCGTCCAGATCTATACCACCGGCGTTACGGAAAACGACCATTATTACATCGCCATGGAATACATCAGCGGCGGTTCCTTGCGCGACCAGCTGATGCAGCTCAGCGAACAGGGGCGGGTGCTGCAAACGGAAACGGCCGT
>ERZ795053.5836-NODE-5836-length-12530-cov-5.036232_pt1 | contig 12530 bp, 10 predicted proteins | sample MGYA00375137_ERZ795053 | MGnify/ENA primary metagenome ERZ795053 (study PRJEB30182, sample SAMN05720284) | activated sludge metagenome | isolation source: Anaerobic digester | place: Hong Kong | collected 2014-12-17 ... | reverse complement strand
CGTCCCTATGTCCTCACCGGAGAAACGACCTCGGTCGTGCCGGGTGGCTTGACGCGGGTCGCGCTGCGCGAAGGCTCGCTCGTCGTCAACTCGTCTCAGGGTGGCGGCACCAAGGATACGTGGGTGTTGGAGGGCTGACGGGTATGCTCGGACGCATGGCCAACAACGTCTACTGGATGGCCCGCTACATCGAGCGGGCGGAGAATCTGGCGCGTCTGCTTGCCACCACCTATCACATGTCGCTGATGCCGGCTGCGAGCGGTGAGGATACGGCGAACTGGGAAGCACCTTTACGCCTTGTCGGCGGTCGCGAGGATTTCCTCAGCCGCTATGGTGAGGTAACTCCCGGCAACGTGCTCAATTACATGGCGCTCGATCTCGACAACACGTCGAGCATCCGAAGCTGCATCAGGGTTGCACGCGAGAACGCGCGGGCGACACGGACCGGGCTTACGACCGAAGTCTGGGAGGGCATCAACCAGACCTACATCGAACTTGAAGGCATGTCCTACCCGCAGATGCTCGACGACGGCTTTCAGGAGTTCTTTGACTGGATCAAGGAGCGCTCGCACACCTTTCGCGGCGCCTGCTATGGCACGCTGCGCCGAGCCGAATGCTTCGCTTTCACCCGGCTCGGCACCTTCATCGAACGGGCGGACAACACGGCGCGCTTCCTTTCCATCAAGTGGGACATGCTGACCCCGAGCGGTCGGCCGCTCGGCGCCGTGGACTACTATCGCTGGGGCGCATTGTTGCGTGCATTCAGCGCCCTCAAGGCCTACCGGGAAGTCTATTCGACGATCATTGAGCCGCGCCGGGTGGCCGAACTCCTGGTCCTGCGCCGGGACATGCCGCGCTCGCTGGTGGCGTGCACGCTCGAGGTCGCCGGCGTCCTGCGCGGCCTTCGGTCGCAGGCCATGTGCACCCGCGTCTGCGGCCAGATCCATGAGCGGTTGGAACGGCACCGGATCGATGGCATCCTGCGCTCGGGCCTGCCGCAGTTCCTCAACACCTTCGTTGCCCGCAACAATGAGTTGCATGCGATGATCGGCCGGGAGTTCATGTTGGTGCTATGAGACTGAGCATCGCCCACGAAACACATTACCGCTTCGAAGAGCCGGCCAATCACAGCATCCAGTATCTGCGCCTGGTGCCGCGCAACGACACCTCGCAGGAGACGATCGCCTGGCAGGTGTCGACGCCAGGCCGGATGAAGCGCTGGATCGATGGCTTTGGCAACACGGTCTACGTTTCGGTGCAGAACGGCCGGCACGACGAGGTGCCTGTCATCGTCCGCGGCGAAATCGAAACCATAGAGACACACGGCGTGCTACCGGCCGACGACGGTCTGCCGCCGCAGATGTTCTTGCGCGCGACTCGCTATACGGCGATGGACGATGCGATCGTCGCCCTGGCCGAGCCCTATCGGGAACGCCTGGCGGACGAGGGCATCATCGCCGCCCTGCACGGCATGATGTACGCCCTGCACACGACGGTCGAGCATCGGCCCGGCGTGACCGGCGTCGAAAGCACGGCTGCTGAAGCGCTCGCGCACGGCTTTGGTGTCTGCCAGGATCACGCGCACCTGTTCATCGCTTGTTGCCGGCACTTGGATATTCCTGCCCGCTACGTCTCCGGCTATCTGTTTGCACGGTCCGGGGAACGGGGAACGCTTGCGAGCCACGCCTGGGCGGAAGCCTACGTCGGTGACCTTGGCTGGGTCTCCTTCGATGCCACCAACTGCCAATCGGCGACGGACGCTTATGTTCGGCTTGCCATCGGCTTCGATTATTCCACCGCGGCGCCTATCCGCGGCGTCCGCAAAGGTGGCGGCGACGAAGAGCTGACGGTGACGGTCAAGGTCGGCGAGGCGCAGTAGCTCTCACGCCACGGCGCGAGAACAAGCAGCCGCTCTTACGCCACGGCACAAGATCAAGAAGCAGGAGTCAACAGAGGTGACCTACTGCCTCGGGATGATGCTTGAGGAAGGACTCGTGTTCGCCAGCGACTCGCGCACCAACGCGGGGGTCGACAGCGTCGCCACGTTCCGCAAATTGTTCGTGTTCGATCAGCCGGGCGAGCGGGTGTTCGTGCTGTTGACAGCCGGCAATCTTGCAATCACGCAGGAAATCGTCGGCATGGTTGAGCGGTCGCTGTACACCGACGACGTGGAACGCAGCATCTTTCAGGCTGAAACGATGTTCCACGCGGCCAGAGTTATTAGCGGCTTCCTGCGCACGGTCTTTAACCGTGACGGCGAGTATTTCCGGGCGCACGCGACGGATTTCAATGCCTCCATGATTCTGGGGGGTCAGATCAAGGGTGAGCGCCCGCGCCTGTTCCTGATCTACTCGACCGGCAATTTCATCGAAGCCGGTGAGGAAACACCCTATTTCCAGCTTGGCGAAACGAAGTACGGCAAGCCGATCCTGGAGCGGGTGCTGACGCCGCATGTGAGCTTGAGCGACGCTGCCAAGTGCGCACTCGTTTCGTTCGATTCGACCATCCGCGCCAACATCTCGGTCGCGCCGCCAATCGATCTCGCGATCTACCGGCGCGACGGATTTTGCATCACATCCCGCCAGCGCATCGAAGAAGATGACCCCTACTTCAAGGCGTTGCGCCGGCATTGGGGCGAAGGCTTGAAGCGGGTTTTCAGTGAGGCGCCGGATCCGCCCTGGCGCACGGATACGGAGCGACCGCTGCCGGCGCAGGTGCCGCTCGCCATGCAGCGCTGAGCGGCCGCCAACTGCGCTTGCCAGAAGCGCTGGTGGCCCGGTTCGGCACCACCAGCGCGTTCGGCAACCCGCTCTATTCGAACTCGACGATGATCTGGCCGACCGCCAGCGTATCGCCGGCCTTCGCATGCACCTTGGTAATCCGGCCGGTGCGCGCGGACCGGAGGATATTTTCCATCTTCATCGCCTCGATAACGGCAAGCTCGACGCCCGGCTCGACCTTGTCGCCGACTTCCGCCGAGATCGAGCGCAGCAGCCCCGGCATCGGCGAGACCAGGTACTTCGACATGTCCTTTGGCTTGCGCTCGGGCATCAGCTTGATCAGGTCGGCCACGCTCTTGCGGTGAATAACGACTTCGACTTCGGCGCCCAAGTGGAACAGCTTGAAGCCGAGGCCGCTTGGCTCGACCTTGAAGCGCTGCGGTACCGCGTTGACCTCGCACCGCAGGACGTGATCACCAACCTGCCAATCGCTGCGGATCGCGATCAGCGAGTCCTCGATCATGATCTCGAAGCCCTCTTCCGCGCCGCCTTCTGCCAAGCTCTCGAGTGTGATTGGGTAGGACTTACCGTTGACGGAAGCCTCCCAGTCACGGGAAAACTTGCGCTGATAGCCAGGCATCTGGGCGCTGACGCGCGAGGACCGGTAAATGTGCCGCACGTACATCAAAAAGGCGGCAGCAATGATCGCGTTGACGTCCTTTTCTAGAAGCGGTGCCGGCGAGAACCCCTCCGGATATTCGTCGGCGATGAAGTCGGTGCTGAGCCGACCCTCAAGGAAGCGCGGATTCGCCATCAGCGCCGTCAGGAAGGCGATGTTGTGTTGCACGCCCTTGATGTAAAACTCATCAAGTGCACGCCGCATCAGCCCTACCGCCGATGGCCGGTCACGATCCCAGGTAGTCACCTTGGCGATCATCGGATCGTAGAACATCGAGATTTCGCCGCCCTCGTAGACGCCGTTATCGACGCGGACCTGCGGTCCCTCCTCCGGCGTCCGGTAACGGACCAACCGACCGATCGACGGCATGAAGCGGCGATTCGGGTCTTCGGCGTAGATGCGCGCCTCGACCGCCCACCCGCTCATCTGCACGTTCTCCTGCTGGATGGTCAACTCTTCGCCGGCAGCGATACGGATCATCCACTCGACCAGGTCGAGACCGGTGCAAAACTCCGTTACCGAGTGCTCAACCTGCAGCCGCGTGTTCATCTCCAGGAAGTAGTAGTTGCGCTGCTGGTCCATGATGAATTCGATGGTTCCAGCCGACGAATAGCCGACCGCCTTGCACAGTCCGACCGACCGCTCGCCCATCTCACGGCGCAAGGCCTCATCGACGATCGGAGACGGAGCCTCTTCGATCACCTTCTGATGGCGGCGCTGGATCGAACATTCGCGTTCGCCGAGGTAGAGGACGTTCCCGAACCTGTCGCCCAACACCTGGATCTCGATATGGCGCGGGTTGACGATGAACTTCTCGATGAACACCCGGCCATCGCCGAACGCCGACAGGGCTTCGCTTGACGCCAGCCGGAAGGCATCGCGCAGTTCCGCCTCGTCCCTGGCGATGCGGATACCCTTGCCGCCGCCGCCGGCAGCGGCCTTCAGCATCACCGGATAACCGATGCCAGCCGCGATCTCGGCCGCCTTGTCGGCATCGGGGATGGTGTCCCAGTAACCCGGCACTGTGGGAACACCGGATTCGGACGCCTTGCGGTTCGCAAGAATCTTGTCGCCCATCAGCTTGATCACGTCCGGTTCCGGACCGATGAAGGTGATGCCGTTCTCCGCCAGGGCCTGGCAAAAGTTGGACCGTTCGGAGAGGAACCCGTAGCCAGGATGTACGGCCTCAGCGCCGGTCTGCTTGCACGCGGCAATGATCTTGTCGATGACGAGGTAGCTCTCCTTCGGCGGCGAGGCGCCAATGTGCACCGCCTCATCACAGACCTGCACATGGCGGCTGTATTTGTCCGCGTCGGAGTAAACGGCGACCGTCGTGATTCCCATCCGCTGCGCCGTACGGTGGATGCGCGCGGCGATCTCGCCACGGTTTGCGATCAGAATTTTCTTGAACATGGAGATCGCTCGCTGTCCTAGAGGGGAATGTTCGCGTGTTTTTTCCAGGGCGTTTCGCTGCGCTTTTCACGCAACAGCGTCAGCGCCTTGCACAACCGCGCACGGGTATCCTGCGGCATGATGACGTCATCGATGAACCCGCGCCTGGCTGCCGAGAAGGGATTGGCGAACTTTCTCTTGTAGTCCTCAGTGCGCGCCGCGATCCGTTCCGGATCGCCGATCTCCTCGCGGAAGATGATCTCGACCGCCCCCTTGGCACCCATGACGGCAATCTCCGCCGTCGGCCACGCGAAGTTGATGTCGGCCCTCAAGTGCTTCGAGCCCATGACGTCGTAGGCACCGCCGTAGGCCTTGCGGGTGATCAGCGTCACCTTCGGCACGCTTGCCTCGCTGTAGGCGAACAGCAGCTTGGCACCGTGGCGGATGATGCCGGTATGCTCCTGGTTGACGCCAGGCAGGAAGCCCGGAACATCAACGAAGGTGACAATCGGGATATTGAAGCAGTCGCAAAAGCGCACAAACCGCGCACCCTTGATCGAGGCATCGATGTTCAAACAACCGGCAAGAACGGTTGGCTGGTTGGCAACAATGCCGACCGTCGAGCCATTGATGCGCCCGAACCCGACGATGATGTTCGGCGCATAATCGGGCTTGATCTCGAAGAAGTTTTCCTCGTCAACAACCTTCTCGATCAATTCCTTCATGTCGTATGGGACATTGGGATTGTCCGGAACCAGGGTGTTGAGCGACGGTTCGATGCGGTCGATGCTGTCGAAGGTCGGCCGGACCGGGGGTTGCTGGCGGTTCGAGGACGGCAGGAAATTGATCAGGCGGCGGACATACAGCATCGCCTCGACATCGTTCTCGAACGAATTGTCGGCGACACCCGAAATGCTCGTGTGCACGCTGGCCCCGCCCAGGCCTTCGTGATCGATCTCCTCATGGGTGACCGTTTTCACCACGTCCGGGCCGGTCACATACATGTGAGAGTTGTCTTTAACCATGAAAATGAAATCGGTCAGCGCTGGCGAATAGACCGCACCGCCAGCACACGGTCCCATGATCACAGAGATCTGCGGAATGACGCCCGACGCATCGACATTGCGAACGAACACCTCGGCGTAACCGGCCAGGGAGGCGACCCCCTCCTGGATGCGGGCGCCGCCAGAGTCGTTGAGGCCGACCACCGGAGCGCCGATCCTCATCGCCTGGTCCATGATCTTGCAGATCTTCTCGGCGTGTGCCTCAGACAGACTGCCGCCAAAAACGGTGAAGTCCTGGCTGAAGGCGAACACCGGCCGGCCGTTCACGGTGCCGTAGCCGGTGACCACGCCGTCGCCCGGCGTGCTGGTGGACTCCATCCCGAAATCGATGCATCGGTGCTCGACGAAGGTGTCCCACTCCTCGAAGGAGCCAGGATCAAATAGCACCTCGATCCGCTCGCGCGCGGTCAGCTTGCCGCGCTTGTGCTGTGCATCAATACGCCGCTGCCCGCCGCCCAGCCGCGCCAAGGCTCGCTTTTTTTCGAGTGATTCAACGATTGCCCGCATGGTGAATGCTCCGGATTTCGCACGTGCAACATCCTAGAGCGGTTATAACAAAGTGCAACAGATTACTGCGTAGCGGTTGAACGTGCGGCGGGTTATGATCCGCACTATCATCAGGGCGATGTCGCCTTCCGACCCCCAGGGAGCGCACCGTGTATGTCCCTGCCAAAGTGAAGCTGGTCGAAGTCGGCCCGCGCGATGGCCTGCAGAACGAGCCGCAACCGGTGGCGACAGCGGTGAAAATCGGCCTGATCGACCGTCTTGCCGCGGCCGGACTGCGCTTTATCGAGGTTGGCAGCTTCGTCTCGAAGCGCTGGGTTCCGCAGATGGCCGATACTGCCGCCGTGCTATCCGGCATCGCGCGCAAGCCGGGCGCCCGCTACGCGGTGTTGACGCCCAACCGGCAAGGCTTTGCCGAAGCACGCGTATCCGGCGCAGATGAGGTGAGCGTGTTCGCGGCGGCGTCCGAGAATTTCTCGCAGCGCAACATCAATTGCGGCATCGACGTAAGCCTGGATCGCTTGAGCGAAGTCTGCACGGCGGCCGCTGCCGCAGGCGTGCCCGTGCGCGGTTACGTCTCGTGCGCGCTTGGCTGCCCTTACGAAGGGAAGGTACCGGCGGCACGAGTCGCCGACGTCGCCTTGCGCCTCTATCGCATGGGCTGTTACGAAATTTCCCTGGGCGATACCATCGGCGTCGGCACGCCTTCGCAGGCACGCGCAATGGTCGAGACGGTGGCGGCCGTCGTCCCGATCGAGCGGCTTGCCGTCCATTTCCACGACACCTATGGTCAGGCGCTCGCCAACCTGGTGGCCGTGCTCGATCTCGGCGTCGCGGTTGTCGACAGTGCGGTGGCTGGCCTTGGCGGCTGCCCCTATGCGAGAGGGGCAACCGGCAACGTCGCGACGGAGGATGTGCTGTACATGCTGGACGGACTTGGCGTCAAAACGGGGGTTGCCATGGCGCCGCTCGTCGAAGCGGGTGCGTATATCTGCCAGGCGCTTGGCCGCGAGCCTGCCTCACGCGTGGCGCGCGCGCTCGCCGCCCGCGAATCTGCCCGCACCGCCGAAGGCGCCCCCCAGCCGTGAGCGATGCCTACGATCTGATCCTTGCCCGCGGCACGCTGTGCACGCCGTCTGGCCGTGTCGACGCCGACGTCGGCATTACCGGCGGGCGGATCGCCGCGCTGGGCGATCTCGGCGCGGCGCAGGCGGCTACCAGGCTCGATTGCTCTGGCCTGCACGTGCTGCCGGGCGTCATCGATACCCAGGTTCACTTCCGCGAACCGGGGATCGAGCACAAGGAGGATATCGCCACCGGCACGGCCGCGGCGGCGATGGGCGGCGTCACGGCCGTCTTCGAGATGCCGAACACCAAGCCCGCAACCGTCACCGCGGCCGATCTGGCAGATAAGTGCCGGCGCGCCAAGGACCGCGCCTGGGTCGACATGGCCTTCTATGTCGGCGCAACGCCGGACAATGCGGGCGATCTGGCCGTGCTCGAACGGCTGCCCGGGTGCGCCGGCGTCAAGCTGTTCATGGGCAGCTCGACCGGCACCCTTCTGGTGGCCGACGATAGCGCCATCGCCGCCGTGCTTGCCAACGGTCTGCGCCGCGTCGCCATCCATGCCGAGGACGAGGAGCGCCTGCGCAGCCGCTTCACGATCGTCGCCGGCGGCGCCGATGTTGGCCTGCACCCCGCTTGGCGCGATGTCGAGACTGCCGTCAATGCCACCCGCCGCGTCCTCGCGCTGGCAGAAGGTGTCGGCCGGCCCGTGCACATCTTGCATGTGTCGACAGCAGAGGAACTCGATATCCTCAAGGACCACCGCGACATCGCCACCGTCGAGGTGACACCGCAGCATCTGACGCTCGCAGCACCCGGCTGCTACGAAGCGCTCGATGCGTTCGCGCAGATGAACCCGCCGATCCGCGAGGCCCGCCATCGTGACGCGCTGTGGCAGGCGGTGAACAACGGTCTGGTCGATTGCATCGGTTCCGATCACGCGCCGCACACGCGCGAGGAAAAGAAGAAGCCCTACCCCGAAAGCCCGTCCGGCATGCCGGGCGTGCAGACGCTGGTGCCGCTGATGCTGGACCATGTGGCGAAGGGCCGACTCAGCCTCGAGCGCCTGGTCGATCTCACCAGTGCCGGCCCGGCGCGCATCTTCGGCTTGGCCGGGCGCGGGCGCATCGCCCTTGGCTACCGTGCCGATTTCACCATCGTCGATCTCAACGCGAAACGGATGATCACCCATCGCTGGATCGTCAGCCGCTGCGGGTGGACACCGTTCGATGGCTTGACGGTGCAGGGATGGCCGATCGCCACGCTGATCGGCGGCCGAATCGTCATGCACGAAGGCCAGCTGATCGGCCCGCCGGCCGGAGAGGCGATCCGCTTCATCGGCGTTGGGTAAAGTAGCTGCGGCCTGCGCGGACAGGGTTCAGGCGAGGCCGAGGCCGCTGCCGGCCTTGAGCACGGCTTGCTGGCGGAACGCCGGCGCCCGGCATTCGAACAGCGGCCGATCCGCGCGCATCAGCGCCAGCTCCAGCGCCGCTGCTCGACGCTGGCGCTGGAATCCGGTGCTGAGGACGTCGCGGCAGTGCACTTCCGTCACCGGCTGGCCGCACAGGTAGCGCTGCGGGTCCGCAAAGCGCGCGGCGTTCGCCTGCCACCAGCGCGCGATCAGCTCTGGAGCCGGCCAGGGCAAGTCCTCGTCGGGGTCGAGCGCGACGTCCTCATCCTCCGGGTTCTCGGTTGGGCCGGATTCGAAGCCGTCCGGCCGATCGGTCTCTAGGTCGTCATAGGCGAGATCGGCGCCGGTGATCATGGAGAACGCCTCGCCGGCGACGCGGGCGTGCACGGGCTCGGCCATCTGCTCGATCAGCCACGGGACATAGGAGGCATCGCCGTAGACACCGATGGCGGTGATCAGGAGCCGCAACCATGCGGGCGCGGCGCTCAAATCCCTGAACCAGGCCTGCGCGGCCGGCGATGTGAGCAGGCGCGGAGCAAGCTGGAGAGCCGGCGCCTGCCAGGGCGAGGCCAGGTCGGCAGCAATCGTGAACAGCTGCGCCAGCCCTTGGCCGCGATCGCCCAGCAGCACCGCAGCCCACGCCGCTGAGAACCGGCAGCCGGGATCGTCGTCGGTGAGGTGCTCGTGCACCGCTTCGCGCAGGTCGTTGCGGCCGAACTCACCGCCGGCTTTGAGCGCGCGGGCGCTTAAAGCCGGCTCCGGATCGTCGATCGCTGCCTTGAGGCGCGGGCCAGGGTCGACACGGTGCAGGGCACAGGCGGTAAGCCCGAGGCGGCGGCGGAACGGATCGTCCGAGTCGAGCAGTTCCTTTACCGTGCCGTGCAGATGCGCCCGCTCGACCCAGCCCAGCGCCGAGAACAGACCCGGCGCCGCTTCCGGCATCCGCGCGGCAAAGGCGATGACGTGATCGACGCGCACCCGGTCGCGGCTCTCCAGCGCCAGAACCGAGGCTGCGAACAGCTCGCCCGCCTCCTCGAACTTGAGCTGTTCCACCGCGAGCTCCCACCCCGCCTCGCCCGCGATCCGCAAGCCATCGACATGCGCCTCGACGCGGTTGTCGAGCTTGGCCAGGTCCTTCAGTCGATAGTGGGGTGCCCGCACCGCGGCGGCTCGCAACAGCCACAGAAAGGCGGCTTCCTCAGCGTGCTGGCCTACAATATCGTCGCGCACAAAGGTTCGCACCGCTCTCGTCCGCCCAAAGGTTAGACCGGCTGATTTGGCGGATAGAGGACCTCCGTCCAAGTCTCGCCATCGAAGCGGATCAACCGTTCCCCGCCGCCCGACCAAAGTTGTCCATCGCGATAGCTGAGGAACCCAAAGACGTCGACGTCGGTCGGTCGGACCGAGACCGTCTCCAGTTGATCGCCCTCAAGGGTGTACAGCGCGTCAGCCGACGCGACGTAAAGGCGATCAAAGCAGAACGCCATGTCCTTCATCCGCGCTTCGCCATGGCGGACGGCCAGCGTTTCCCACCCGTCCCGATCGCCGCGGAACAGTGTGCCGTTGAATCCGCACGCATAGGTCTCGCCACCGACGCACAGGATCTTCTCGATGCCATAGGTGGTAGGCGTTTCGAGTCGCTCCCAACGACGCCCATCAAAATGAAAGATGCTGCCTCCCGTCCCGCCGGCGTAGATGTCGCGCTCCGAGTGGCCGTGAATGCTGTTCAGCATCGAGAACGGTTCGCCGTCGAACAGACCTTCGTCAATCGCGAGCCAGCGGCCATCCTCACGGCGAAACACCTGATGACCCATTCCGTAGGCGTAGAGGTGCCGGCCAACGACGTCGATGCCGCGAAAGCCCAGGTTGCGCTGATCCTCGATGACTTCGGCCGAATGTTCGCCGCCGGCGAAACGATGAATCACGCCGTTGCGCAGCAAGACGTAGAGCGCGGTCCCGTCGGTCTCATCAAGGACAGCAAGCCCGCGGATGAATTCAGGCGTGTCACCTAATCGCGACCAGGTTCCGCGTTCGTACAGGGCCAACCGGCCTCTCGGCTCTTCGGGGTCCCATGCGAATAGAAAGCCAGCAAGGCACACATGATCCGCACCGAGACAGGCAACATCGATGATATTCATTTGTTCAGGTGGCCGTGCCACAACACGCTCCTCCCTCAAGAAGACTACAAAAGTGACAGATTCTTGCCCGCTTCTGTCGGGGTCGCTTTCATGGGATCGTTCGGTCCCAATCCGCACTTCTCATAATATGAGTCGAGCTGTGCCTTGACGCACTTGAAAGCCTTCGAACGCGGACTCAGCGCTTTGCCATTTGTCCCGATCCCGGCCGCCTTGGCGCCTGTTGTCGTTGCCTGGTCTCGCGTGTAAACGCCTGTGTCCTTAACGGTATTGTATTCGATCGGGTCCTGAAACGCGTGCATGTCGCCATGGGTATCGGCGTACTGGTTCCTACCCTTTGCGCAGATCACGGGGGCGCCACTGTGTGTACACTTGCCGTTGCCATGGGGATAAACATTGCCAGTCCCTTTGGCCTTGCCCATGAGCCGCCCAGGAACCAAGTGGTGGCCCGTCGGCGTATCCGTACCGCCGCAGGTGTAAGTGTCACCAGTCTTGTACGGGACAAGTCGGTATTCTTCGCTAACGTTTTCGCAATCTTTGAGGCTATCGAAGGTCCCTGAGTCAAAATTGACCCATCCGACCTGATTGCCTGTGCTCATTCCATTGGAGTTGGTCGTGTCAAAGTGACGGTCGACGTTTTCGCCCTCTGCTTTGACGTCGAATGACCACATTACAAAGTATGTCTTACCTTGAATGCAGTGCGTAACGACCCCCATCCCCAACGTCTTGGTCGCCGGGTCATTGCCCATGCATTTCTTGTAGGAAGATGAATTCTTGAGCATGATCTCCTTGCCGGAGATCTTAACGGTCTTGCTGCCGTCGGTCGTGTCCGAAGCCTGCGAAGTAATCGGATAGGGAACCGGGATCGGACCCGCCGGCGGTGAAGGCGGGCTCAGGCACACATCGGGGAAGGCAGCGATGACCTTCGCATCGCCGGACTTGCACGCGATTTCCATTCCGTTAGCAAAGACGTCGTTGGCCATCTCTGCTCACTCTTTCATCGGGCCGGTCACGATAGCGGCTGCCCGGTCGCCCGTATCGGAACTGCAATGGCAAAGCGCGCCAGGGTGGGGCGACCGACCCCTGTCAAACAAGTACTTAAGATATCCTAGCATTGCCGCGCCGGAAGCGGCGCCGATCGCACCGATACAGTCGCCAAGGTGCAGAAAATCGAAGTGCAACTTGCGCATCTTGAGCGTTCGGCCCAACGCATAATTGGCCTCGTTCATGCCGTAGCGCTCGCCGGTGACATCGGCGATCCGGTAATCGACGTCAGCCATGGTCAGCCCGGCATCGGCGAGAGCCGCATTGATCGCTGCTGCGAGACCAACGCCAAGAATGGGTCGTTCGTCCTTGATGCCAATCGGCTCGTCTGCGAAGCCGATCCCGCGGATAAGGACCGCGTCCGGCGGCGGGCGCGAACCGGCGAGGGCGACCATCAGGCAGGCCGCAGCTTCGCCAGGGATCAGGCCATCGGGATTGCCGACCGTTTTCAGCCTTTCATCCGCATCGAGCTGGTCGAGACAATCCATGCCCGTCAGCGAGGCGACGCCGGCAACG